>Ga0209800_10004418_pt1 | contig 10395 bp, 11 predicted proteins | sample Higcelweek8metaG_FD_187174 | JGI IMG/M metagenome (GOLD analysis project Ga0209800, IMG submission 187174) | Freshwater pond sediment microbial communities from the University of Edinburgh, under environmental carbon perturbations - High... | ecosystem: Environmental > Aquatic > Freshwater >... | reverse complement strand
GCTTTAATTGTAATGAATTCGACTGATAAACATTTCGGCTCGACTTGATCGATGCCGGTGGTATTGTAAACGTACCTTCACTTTGAGCCCTTAAGACGTATGTGTAGGTGAAATTCACCGATTGGGTCATTTTGCCGTTGATGGCGCTAAAACTCCGGCTTTGCGAAACGCTGGGTCCCATCAGCACATCAAAATTTGTAATTTCGGGCATCCTCAAATCTTCTCCTGAAGCGTTTAGAGAGAGGGTTAGGCTGAATTGTTCCCCGGTTGTTACAATATCAGGCGCCGACATGGTAAATTTTACATCTTCGGCCATTGAATTCAAGCCGATCAGAAGTAGGATTATGAATACAATCTTTCGATTCATTGTTTTATCTTTTATTGCCTTTCAACATTTCGTTCACTATAAATTGACTTTCAAAAAGCCATGCAAAGTTAAATTCCAATATCCAAATTCCAAATTCCACCCTTCGACAAGCTCAGTGACCACTACAAATATCAACATCCAGCCCGATGTTCATCGGGATCTACGCTTCGCTTCGACATCCAGTATCGAGTATCGAGTATCCAGCATCTTTTTCAGTCTTTCAGTCTTTCAGTTTTTCATCGAGCTTCTACCAATCCTGATCAGGTTTCGATGATTGAGCCTTTATTGCCTGGGCTTTTTTCACTTTTTCCTGAGTCTGTCTCTCATCGTTTTGCAATGCCTTGAGCATTTGCTCTGCATTTTGACGTGAGATTTTGGGTTGCTGCTGTTGTTGCTTGTTTTGATCCTGGTCCTGTTTGTTTTGATCTTTATTCTGTTGGTCTTTATTTTGATCTTGTTTGTCTTTATTCTGATCCTTGTTTTGCTGATCTTTATTTTGATCTTTCTTGTCTTTATCTTGATCTTTATTTTGATCCTTATTTTTTTGCTGTTGCTGTTGTTGTTGTTTTAGTTTGCGTGCAAATTCGAGGTTGTATTTTGCCTCCAGATCAGTAGGGGTATTCCGCAGGGCATTCTTATATGCATCAATGCTTTCATCCAATTTTTGTTGGGCTAACATCGAATTGCCGTAATTAAACCAAGCTTTCCCTTTATCTTCTTTTGAGGGAGCCGATTCTAGTATCTGTTCAAATTGAGACGAAGATTCCGCCCATTTTTTCTGTTTAAACAACGAATTTCCAATGTTAAACTGCGATTTGAAATCGCCGGGCTTTTTATCAAGCGCTTTGCGGTAATCAATTTCGGCTTTTGCAAAACTAACCGAATCAATTTTAGTCGAATCGCTGTTTTCGACAGCCTTCTTGTACAAACTGTTTCCTTGCCTTATAAATTTTCGTTCTTTCTGGCCAAAAGCCGAAACCGAACCAACTATCAATAAAATGATTATTATGTATGTTCTCATTTTCATCGTCTTGTGTCTTGATACTTTTTACTTTTCCTAATGACCAATGACTAATTACTCTTATTTTCCTTAAACAACCTGATATTTCTGAACAGTTTGTTTTTTCGTTCCATCACCATGAACTCAATCAGGAGCAGGGCAAAGGCTATGGCAATAAAATAGAAGAACTGGTCATTGTAATCGGTATAGATCCTCGATTCAAGTTCTGATTTTTCCATTTTATTAATTTCATCAAATATATTATTGATCCCAACTTCTGTATTGTTGGCCCTTACATATTCTCCACCACCCGCTGAAGCAATTTGTTGAAGCATATTTTCATCGAGCTTGGTAACAATTACCTGACCACTTTGGTCGCGTTTAAAATCTTTTTGTCCATAGGCGTTGTACATTGGGATAGGCCCTCCTTGAGGTAAACCCATTCCTATCGTATGGACAATAATATCGTTTTCTTTTGCAAGTTTTGCCATTTCAACGGCATCATCTTCATGGTTTTCTCCATCGGTAATGATGACGATAGCCTTACTGCTTTCTGTGTTTGGTGTAAACGAACGGGTTGCTAATTCAATAGCCGAACCAATGGCTGTTCCCTGGGTGGGTACAATTTCGGTATTGATGGATGACAAGAACATCTTGGCCGAAGCATAATCGGTTGTTATAGGGATTTGAGTGTACGCTTTTCCTGCAAAAACGATGATCCCGATTTTATCGTTGCTCAATCTTTCTGTCAAACGGGCAATGGCACGTTTCGCTTTCTCAAGTCTGCTTGGCTGAATATCTTCGGCTAACATACTGTTTGAAACATCGAGGGCAATGATCAATTCAATTCCCTGTCTTTTTATCTTCTGAAGTTTGGCTCCAAATTGCGGACGGGCAATGCCGGTAATCAGAAATGCCAAAGCCAGCATTATGATTGAGAATTTTAAAATGGGGCGGCTATTCGATGCATTGGGCATCAGTGCAGATAAAATCTCGGGATTACCAAATTCCCTGATCGCCTTTCTCCGTTGATTTCTATAAAAAATGAAAAGAAAGATGAGCACTGGTATAATTATCAGTACATATAAATATCCTGGATTTCCGAACCTAAACATTTCCATAATTAAATGTCATTTTGTAAAAAGTCATTAGTCATCAGTAAAAAGACATTAGTAAAAAGTCAAAAGTCATTTTTCTAATGACCAATGACTCTTTCCTTTTAAGGTATATTCCTGAAAACCGAAACTTTCAAGAAGACACCCAGAATAAGCAACAGCATGGCAGCAATAGCAAAAGGTTGAAATTCCTCCTGTTTTTTGCTGAATTCCTTTACGCTGATTTTTGATTTTTCCAACGCATCAATCTCATCATATATTTTTTTCAGTTTATCGTTGCTTGTAGCCCTGAAATATTTTCCACCAGTAATATCGGCAATGCTCTGCAACGACTCTTCATCAATTTTTACCTGAACATCCTGTATGCGAATCCCAAACGGTGTATCAAAAGGGTAGGGGGCGGTGCCGATTGTTCCAACACCAATAGTGTAAACCCTGATTCCAAAAGTTTTGGCAATTTCAGCCGCTGTCAATGGTGGAATTTCTCCCCGGTTGTTTTCACCATCGGTCAGCAGGATGATGACCCTGCTAACGGCATCGCTTTCTTTGAGCCGGCTGACTGCAGTTGCCAAACCGTTACCAATGGCAGTTCCATCTTCGAGTACACCGGTATGGGTTTCATGCAATAAGTTGGTTACCACGGCGTGATCGGTTGTTAACGGACATTGTGTAAATGACTCACCGCTAAAGACAACCAATCCGATACGGTCGTAAGGTCTTCCTGCTATGAATTGAGTCGCCACATCTTTAGCCGCTTCAATCCGGTCGGGTTTCAAATCGCGGGCAAGCATACTGGTCGATACGTCGATTGCCATAACGATGTCAATTCCTTCGGTTGATACATTTTCCCAATTTTCAGACGATTGGGGCCGGGCCAACACAGCAACCAGCAATGAGAGAACCACACAAGTGATGGCAAATAACAGGTGCCTTAAATAATGTTTCCATGTTTTTGGGATACCATCTAAGTTTCTGATTGTTGAAACCTGAATACTGGCGCTTAATTTTTTTTGTCGAAAAACATACCAGGCAATCAACGGGATCAACACCAGTAAGAGGTAAAACATTTGCGGATTGGCAAAACTATATTTGTACATTTTTCTAGCTATTTAAAATTCACATCAGTTCCTTCACTGTCATCGGTTGGTTTATTCTCTTGAACTACTTCAACCAATTTGGTTTGGTTGATAAAGAAATACGAATCGACCAGCGCCATGTTATTATCATCGGGAAGTGGTTCAAACTTGGCAAATTTTACCAAGTCGGCATTGATAAGAATTTTTCTCAGGCTTTCGAACGTTTTTTCATCCACCAATGACTTGCGGTATTTAAAAGCTGAAATGGTCTCATCGGTTGTCATTTCCCTCGCATTAATATCAAACCTGTTTTCGATATATTCGCGCAAAGCATCTGTTAATTCACTGTAGTATAGCTTCGTCTTACCTTGTTGCCAAATTTTCTCTTCTTTTATCTTGTCGAGTTCGCGAAGAGCAATAATATGGGCCGGTTCTTTTGGTTTCTGCGGAATGCTAAAGAAACCCTGGTTGCTTTTTCTCTTTTTTAATGCATAGAAAACCAAGAAAATAAGCCCTGCGGCCAGCAACCCTCCCATAATCCAAGGCGCAATTTCCTTAAAAGTTATGGGTGCCTCAATGGGTGGTTTGATATCGATTGGCCCTTTTAGCGCTTTCATCAGCGAATCGAGTTTCGGTAATGTACGCACATCGAGGTACAACTGATTTGATTTTAACGTATCGGTTATCCCATTCTTGCTGTAAGTGAACAAGAATGGCGGAATTGTATGAAACCCACTGTCGAAAGAGGTAATGATGAATTCCTGAAACAACTTCTTCCGGTTAGGGTCAGTCACTACCGAGTCTTTCGGTAATCGTTGAACTATTTCAACTGATTGAGCCAATGAGTCGGCTAAATTTGGGAATCGGATATTAGCACCAGAGGGGCTTTCCACTTCAAGGCGTAGGCGCACCTGGTCGCCAATTAAAATCAGATTGCTATCGAGCGATGCCCGTATTTTTATTTCTTGACCGAATGAAACGGTTGAAATAAAAAGCAATAGGATAATTGCAGGTATATTCAGGATATTTCTCATCTTCGGTTACCTCTTTTTTTGAAAAGGGTCATTAATGATCTTACGTAATCTTCACGGGTGTTGATATTCACGTAATCGACACCTGTTTTTGTAAAGGCATTATCGAGTTGAGTATTCAATTCATTCCACCAGTGTTCATAGTAGCCCCTCACGCTGGGGCTCGATGTATCGACCCAAACGTATTTGCCCGATTCGGCATCTTTCATCTTTACCATGCCAATAGGGGGAAGATGAACTTCGCGCTCGTCAAAAATCCTCAAACCAACCACATCGTGCCGGTTATTGGCAATATTCAAGGCGCGTTGCAGGTTTTTGTTGTTGTCGATAAAATCGGAAAGAATGAACGCGGTGCATTTCTTCTTAATGACATTAGTCAAATATTCCAACGCCTGGTTGATGTTTGTGCCCCTGCTCTCGGGTTCAAAATCGATGAGTTCACGAATGATCCGCAAAATATGGCTGCGCCCCTTTTTTGGGGGAATGAACTTCTCAATTTTATCGGAAAAAAAGATGACGCCGATCTTATCATTATTTTGAATGGCGGAAAATGCCAGAACAGCCGCAATTTCGGTGATGACGTTCTTTTTATATTGGTTGAAAGTCCCAAAATCGCGTGAACCGCTCACATCGATCAACAGCACCACGGTAAGCTCACGTTCTTCCTCGAAAATTTTGATAAAAGGCTTATTGTACCTGGCTGTTACATTCCAATCGATATTGCGGATGTCGTCGCCGTACTGGTACTCGCGCACTTCGCTGAAAGCCATACCGCGGCCTTTGAAAGCCGAATGGTACTCTCCAGCAAAGATATTTCGCGATAAACCCCGCGTCTTTATTTCAATCTTCCGAACCTTCTTAAGTAATTCTGTATGTTCCACACTTTATAAAATCAAATTCCAAATTCCAAATTCCAAATTCCAAATTCCAAATTCCAAAAAACAGAAAACAAATTCCAAAAAACAAAAACCTTTTGCAGATCATTGTTTTTCAAGCTTATTAATAATTGAAGAAAGAATGTTTTTAAGCTCATTTGCTTCGTTGATAAGTTCTTCAATTGTTGTTCTTAATTCAGGATTTGTTTCCTTCATTATAGCTAACCAGTATATGGTCTCTTTAGCTTCCTTTCTTGATATCTTCAGCCGCATAACTTTATCTTTGTCGCCCAAAGATTCGTTGGCTTCAATATAGTTTGCCCCAATCGACCCTGATGACCTTACTATTTGCTTGCTATCTTCATAGTTGGGAATATTCTTTGGACATTGCATCACAAATTTCCTAACTCTAACGGCATTATTCAGGCATCTATTCTCCAAATCGTTCATCCCTTTGTTTTTTGGAATTTGGAATTTGTCTTTTGGGATTTTTTTTCGCTACGGAACTTCAACCGTGTTCAATATCTCGCTGATAATCTCTTCAGTGGTGAGGTTGGTTGCTTCAGCCTCGTAGCTAAGGCCAATCCTGTGGCGCATTACATCGTGGCAAACCGCGCGAACATCTTCAGGGATCACATAACCCCTTCGTTTAATGAACGCATACGCTTTTGATGCCAGGGCCAGGTTGATGCTGGCACGTGGCGATCCACCGTAATTAATCATATCGGTGAATTTGCCCAACCCGTAATCGGCAGGTGTACGTGTTGCAAACACAATATCTACAATGTATTTCTGGATTTTTTCATCCATGTAAACTTCACGAACCACTTCGCGTGCTTTTAAAATATCGGATGGGTGTAATATCGACGTTGGTTTTGGAAAATCTTTGAGCAGGTTTTGCTGAATAATCAATTTTTCTTCATCTTTTGAAGGATAATTGATAACGACTTTTAACATAAACCTATCAACCTGAGCTTCCGGAAGCGGGTAAGTACCTTCCTGCTCAATGGGGTTTTGAGTAGCCATAACCAGAAATGGTTCTTCCAGCTTGTACGTATGGTCACCAATCGTAATCTGACGTTCCTGCATGGCTTCGAGCAATGCTGATTGAACTTTTGCCGGGGCACGGTTAATTTCATCAGCCAATACGAAATTGGTGAAGATAGGCCCTTTTTTCACAACGAATTCTTCCTTCTTCTGGCTATAAATCAATGTTCCAATAAGGTCGGCAGGTAATAAATCGGGTGTAAACTGAATACGGGCAAAGTCGGCATCAATAATGCGTGATAGTGTGTTTATGGCCAATGTTTTTGCCAAACCCGGAACACCTTCCAATAGGATATGCCCATCGGATAACAAACCAATAAGCAGGCTTTCTACCAGGTGCTTCTGGCCAACAATTACCTTGTTCATTTCGATGGTAATCAAATCGACAAACTGGCTTTCGAGTTGAATTTTATCATTCAGAGCTCTGATATCGGTACTGATCGTCATTTTTGTAATAGATTAAATGATTACATGTTTTTTTCGAACCACGAAAATAGTAGATTAGACAATTCATACGTATGAATGGCCGTTAAAAAATGTTAAGCAAAAGTTTATATAACCTTGTCATATCTTTCAGATAAACAGTGTTTTAAAATTATTTTTTCATACTAAAACTTTAACGATACATTAACGTACGTGAAAAAGTGTAAACGGAACCCGACAACGTCATCGAAAAATTCATCCTACCGATCTCAACCTCAATTTCAGTAAGGTGTGTTGGAATAGTTCCCTTTTGGTAACTGAGCTTGTCGAAGTTCCAATTTTCCATCCGCGATAGCTATCGGGATTCCATTTTCCAATAACTGCCAAAATTAAGGAAAATAGGGTTTAGATTCGATATGATTGTCCTATTCTGTAGCCCATTCCTTATATTTGTCACAAATTAACGGAAACGAGCAAGGTGAAAATTACTAAAAATGGTTAAGTATAACTCCAGCGAGTTCTACACAGGGTAGATAGTTATTCATTTTTCGAATCTTGAATCCAAAAGGGAAACTGTATCTTTTAAAAATATAGGTGTAAAATTGTGGAAAAATCATTAATAGTAACCCAACATAATCAGGAAATATTCTCCAGCCATAGCAAATGGCTCTATCCATTGTTCGAACTGGAAGATTTTCTGGCCAATGGAACGTATTCTATCGAACAACTTTTTCTTACCGATAAAATAGCAGGTAAAGCCGCAGCTTTTCTTATCGTTCGGTTGGGGTTCAAAAAAGTACATATTCATTTGATCAGTGAAGGTGCGGTTTCCATATTTAACCGTTTCCAAATTGAATTTACGTACGATGAACTTGTCTCGAAAATTCAATGTAAAACGGAAGAAATTGTAACTGGTGATGAACCGGTCGATGCGGTTTGGCAAATGCTCCGGCGCAGGGCTGGTCGTGTGGCTGGTCTTTCTGTTGAAATGAAAGATCTTGTTGTTAAAATCGACAACAAAGTGATAATCGAGGGTCTAAACCTGAGAGTTGGCAAAGGTGAACACGTTTTCATCAAAGGGGCAAACGGAGCAGGAAAAACTACTCTCTTGAAAGCAATTTTGGGTCTTGAAAAAATTACTTCAGGCTCCATTCAGGTTGGAGATTTTTTGGTTGGAAGTAAAGAATGGGATAAAAACCGTTCGGTTACAGGCTATGTCCATCAGGAAATGGTGAAGAACAATTTCCCCATTTCAGCTGCCGAAGTGGTTGAAATCGGATTGTCGGGTCAACAATTATATCAAAACGAAATATTTCATCGTGTTGAGATTGCGATGCGCCGCACAGGTTGTTTTCATTTGGCGAAACGTTCTTATCACGAGCTTTCGGGCGGGGAAAAACAGCGGGTGAATATTGCCCGGTGTCTCTGCCAGCAGGCTAAAGTGTTGCTTTTCGATGAACCAACTTCGTTTCTCGATAATGGTGCAAAAGATGAAATGCATGAATTGCTCACTGAATTGTGGATCAACGAAGCCCCAACAGCCATTATCGTCTCGCACGATGAGCATTGGATGGGTAAATTCAATTGCCAGATTCACGAACTAACGAACGGAAAAATATGTTAGAATTGTTTTCATACCAACCGGTTTTAAGGGGCTTCCTGGTATTGTTGATATCCGGTTTTACCTTTCCCATTACTGGGGTTTACCTGCTTCGTATGAACCTTCTTCCACTTCGTTTCATGTTAATGCACGGGGCCTTACTTGGAGGGGCTGTTGCCCTGGCATTCCAGTTTAACCCATTTTGGACAACCATGCTTGTCAATCTCCTATTGGTTTGGTTTATGGTAAAAACAGCCCGGGGTTTGAAAGCCGACATGGGGTACATTAGTATATTCATCATGGTTGCCACGGTGGGTGTCGCTTTTGCCCTGATTTCTATTTTCAATGTGCAGGCTAAAGATACCATGTCGTTGTTATGGGGTAGTATTTTTACAATCGGACCAATTCAAACCATTGGTTTTATTGCCATTGCCTTGCTTATTGTTGGTTTTCATTTGTTGAAATACAGGCAGTTAAAAGCGGTATTTTTCGATCCGTCGGTAGCTTTTTCATCAGGAGTAAACGAACGTGCCATTTACAATATTGTCGTTCTGATCACCGCTTTGACTGTTGCCGTGGCAATGAAGTTAATCGGCGCATTATTGATCGATGTGGTTATTATTTTGCCAGCAATCATATCTACCCTTCATGCTAAAAGTTTTAAAAGTGTTATTATTTGGGCCTCCTTGTGGGGCGGTTTTTTTGCGTTTACCGGTTTTTTTGCGGCATATTGGTTAAAAATCCCCACCAGTTCGGCCATTGCATTGATAGCAACCGTCGTATTTTTAGTCATTTATTTTAGAAAGAAACATCGATCATGAAGTTCAAATCTTTTCTTATTCTCGTTTTAATACCGTTCATGTCTCAGGCTCAGAAGGAATTGAATATTGTTGCTTCGACGAGCTGGACCGCAGCTTATGTGAAAGCTGCCGGTGTTCAAAATGTCGGCCAGCTTGCTCCAGCTTCTTTGGAGCATCCTTCAGAATATGAATTAAATATTGGTGACCTAGAAAAAATTAAAAATGCTGACTTTATCGTTTATGCAGGATATGAAGTTGTTATTAAACAAATACAACAATCATTAAAGGTCGATCAGAATAAATTTATTAAAATAGGAACAAGTTATGTCGAATCAGAAATTCGGTCGGAGGTTTTAAAAATTGCCGAAAAAGCAAATACTGTTGATAAAGCAGAACGATCGCTTAAGGCTATTCATCAGCTTTTTAACGAGGCTAAAGCGGAAGTTGAAAAGAGCGGATTGAAAGGTCAGCCAGTGATAGCCCATTTTTTTCAGGCTGGTTTTGCAAAAGAAATAGGTTTGAATCCAGTGGCTATTTTTGGCCCGGCGCCCCTTGAATCTTATAATTTGGGCGAATTAGCTAAAAAAGATGCCGTATTGATCATCGATAACCAGCATAATCCAATTGCTAAACCATTGAGCGAAATAAAAAAAGGAACCCGCACCATTGAACTGCTCAATTTCCCGGGATTGTTCAACACAGTTACGATTGAAGATGTGATCAGGTATAATGTGAGGCAGATTGGGGGGAAATGAGCACTGGGCACGGGGAAAATGGGAAAATGGGAAAATGAGAAAATGAAAATGGGAAAATGGGAGGGTGAGAAAATGAGCGCTGAGAAAATGAGCGCTGAGAAAATGAGAAGATGGAAAGAAACTGGGAGGGTGAGAAAGAGAGAAAATGAGAAGATGAGAGGGTGAGAAGACGAGAAAATAACTTTTAAAACAAAGAATATATGGAAGTAATAAAAAGTCATCGTGAACTACGGGTTTATAAAATGGCTTTTGAAGTGGCTATGCATATTTTTGAAGTAAGCCAATCATTTCCCAAAGAAGAGCTTT
>Ga0209800_10004417_pt1 | contig 10396 bp, 8 predicted proteins | sample Higcelweek8metaG_FD_187174 | JGI IMG/M metagenome (GOLD analysis project Ga0209800, IMG submission 187174) | Freshwater pond sediment microbial communities from the University of Edinburgh, under environmental carbon perturbations - High... | ecosystem: Environmental > Aquatic > Freshwater >... | reverse complement strand
TGTCAGAGGTATAAAAATAGTGGATACTACTGTAAGTGTCATCATGATCTGATTAGTCTTATGCGTCTGCATTGAAAAGAAAAGATTTATTCCGCTGTCGAGTTTCTGAAGATTCTCTTCAATATTGTCAAGTGTCATCATGCAGTCATCTTTAATATCGAAAAAATATTTAAGTTCGTTCTTGTCTATAAGTTTGTAAAGCCCTTTATCGATAGAGATAAGCGCTTCTTTGATCGGGGACATAGACTTCTTCATAAGCCTCAGATCCTCTTTCATCTTTTCGATCTCGATGATCGTTGACTGCTTCTGTTCGGCTTTATTTAATGTTTTTAATACCTCATTCACTTTTTCTTCGATCTTATCCGTAGTCAGGTTGTAATTATCTGTGATCGCTTCAAGCAGAAGATAAAGCAGATAATCTGAACCTTTCTCCCTTACCTGCCCCTTTTTCTCTCTGAGTCTGTGCCTTATATGCTCAAAATGATCCCCGACTTTTTCCTGAAACGATAGAACGAAATTTTTACCGAGAACAAAACTGATATGTTCGATCTCAAGTTCGGATGAATTTGAAGGAAGTATAGACTTAACCGTAAACGACAGAAGCTCTTTGATCTCCTGTACTTTGGGTCTCTGCGCCACATCGAGAATATCTTCGACGACGAGACTGTGAACGCCGTATTTTTTACAGACGTTCTTTACAAGTTCAACATCGTGAAGGCCGTGAATATTTATCCAGTAAACCCTGTCGGTCTTATTAAGATCATAAAGATCTTTGAATTTGATATTTTTCTGCTCATTATGAAAATCATCGCTGTATACGATGATCTGGATATCTGATTCTTTTAACAGTTGCGTGCCTGTAAATTCTATTTTATCCGGGTCTTTCAGCTTTATATTATGCTTTTTAGACCTTGTTTTCATTTTACAGCCTTCATCACAATAAAAATTCTGTTTTCCATATTTGAAACGCGGGCGAAAAGCCAGACGAAAGGTAAAATGATCTTAAGTATGATCTTATTCTTTTTTGACATGTAGGCTGTTTTTCCAAGTATCTCTTTTAAAGGAGAACCTATCTTTTCTTTGTAAATTATATCAAATCCCATTTCAGTTATCTTTTCAAATGTCCTTCCGCAGAATTTGTAAATATGACCGTTCGTGTTTATTCCGTAATTATTCATTCTATAGCCTGTAAGAATATCGCCGATCCGCGCAGAAACATGGAACAGGCTTTCCTGGATCGGAGTTTCCATAACTAAGAGTCCGCCGGGCTTTAATATTCTTCCGCACTGCTCAATGAATTTTTTAGGATGCGGGATATGCTCGATAAGGTTTAGAGCAAAAATAATATCGAACGAATCGTTTTCATAAAAATCGTCAATGGTTCCGAGCCTTGTTCTCTTTTTGTTCCTGTTTGAATAATTCACAGCTTTTTCATTGATGTCGCAGCCTTCGCAACTCAAACCTTCCTCTTCGCATACATCGAGAAAAAAACCGAGTCCGGAACCTATATCAAGTATTTTGATATCCTTTTTTTCAACAGTAGGATCGTATAACTTAAGGACTTTATTGATCTGCGTACGGAAGCGCTCTTTCTGACCTTTTTCTTTGCTTAAGTAAATGTCTTCTCCGAAATAATCCGAATTGATCTGATTTTCATATTCTTCGTTTATAAGCGGGCTTGACCATAAAAGATCGCAGTTCTGACATTTTAAAACCGTATAATTAGATCCTTTGCTATAGAACTTACCTTCGTATTCCTTACCGCAGAACTCGCAGTATTTTTGTTCGTCAGTCAATTGTTTCTCACATTAATTTTCTATTTTATATCGCCTAGGATCATATGACCCATCTTGTCTCTTTTTGTTTTCAGATATTTTAAATTCTCAGGCTTGAATATCGCTTCGATCGGAACTCTTTCAACATTTGAAAGACCATAACCTTTCAATCCTATTATTTTCTTGGGATTGTTCGTCATGAGCCTGATATTCTTTACTCCGAGATCAACAAGTATCTGAGCGCCTATCCCGTAATCCCTCAGATCCGCCGGGTACCCGAGTTCCTCGTTAGCTTCCACAGTATCAAAACCTTTGTCCTGCAGATGATATGCCTTCAGCTTGGCTCTGAGCCCGATCCCTCTTCCCTCCTGACGCATATATATCACGACACCCCTGCCTTCATCGGCTATCATTTTCATAGCAGCGTGAAGCTGATCGCCGCAGTCGCATCTTGCGCTTCCGAAGACATCTCCGGTAAGACATTCGGAATGTACCCTGACCAGTATCGGTTCGTCAGTATTCACATTCCCTTTTACCAGCGCAACATGTTCCTGTTCATCGGTTTTTGAAAGATAATATCTTATCTCAAATTCTCCGTAGGCTGTCGGAAGCTTCGCAACGGTATCGCATTCGACAAGTTTTTCGCTTTTTCTTCTGTATTCTATCAGATCCTGGATAGTACCGAGTTTCAGATTATGTTTCTCCGCAAAAACCACAAGCTCAGGGTAACGCGCCATGGTTCCGTCGTCATTCATTATTTCGCAGATAACCCCCGAAGGGATCAAGCCTGCGAGCCTTGACAGATCAACAGCAGCTTCGGTATGTCCGGCTCTGACAAGCACTCCGCCCTCTCTTGCGACCAGAGGGAACATATGTCCCGGCCTTGCGAAATCGGAAGGCTGGGATTTTTTGTTTATCAGTTCTTCGATAGTCTTAAATCTGTCAAAAGCGGAAATTCCTGTTGTTGTCCCGTGTTTGTAGTCAACCGAAACTGTAAAGTTCGTATGTTTGGATTCCGTATTCTTATCGGTCATAAACTCGAGGTCTTTTTCTTTTGCAATTTCTTCAGTCATGGGCATGCAGATAAGGCCTCTCGCATGCTTGGTCATAAAATTAACAACCTCGGGAGTGATCTTTTCCGCAGCTATAAGCAGATCTCCCTCGTTCTCCCTGTTCTCGTCGTCAAGAAGGATGATCATTTTTCCTTCTTTTATATCTTTGATCAGATCTTCTATCCTGCTGAACATTTCTAATATCCTAATTCACTTAATTTTTCAATTGTCAGTCCCGCTTTTTCGGGGCTGATAAATTTCTCTATGTATCTGCCGATAATATCTGTCTCAATATTTACTATCGTTCCCGTTCTCCAGCCTTTTGCAGTTGTGCTGTTTTCCGTATGGGGGATAACTGCTACTCTGAATTCATTTCCGCTGATATCTGCTACTGTCAGGCTTATACCATCTATACACACCGAACCTTTTTTTACGATATATTTCGCAGTCGCGCTTTCAGTTCTGATCAGAAATTCTTTTCCCATGCTCTGCGGAAATACCTTTAATATTTCACCTGAGCCGTCTATATGACCCTGAACTATATGCCCTCCGAGCCTGTCGTCGGGTTTAAGCGCAGGCTCAAGGTTAACTTTCATGTTTTCAGTGAATGATTTTATATTTGACCTTAGAACAGTTTCTCTGACAGCCTGTACAGTAAAAGAATCCGCATTTTTTTTAGTAACCGTCAGACAAATACCGTTTACAGCTATAGAGTCATCAACTGCAGAATCGCTGTTCACGACAGACGAACCTACTGTTACCTCAAAAGTGCTGTTCAGGTTCAGAACCGATCTTATTATGCCTATTTCTTTTATGATTCCTGTGAACATTATACTGTCGTCTCTATTTTTATCAATCTTCTTCGATCTCCTCGTCGTCCCTTTTCGCCTTCTCGATAACATTCATCACAAGACCTGACAGAACGAATATCACCATAACAGGAAACAACAGTGACATCTTTAACTTTACAATGAGAACTACGAATAACACAACTCCTAATATCTTCAGGTTCCTTTTTACAAAATTTTCACCTTTTTTAAACATGATCGGAAAGCCCTGATATTCGATCCTCGATATCATCAGATAAGATACGACAAGAGATGTTATCGTAAGCCATCTGAAATGCTTTATCTGCCCGTACTGCTCAAATTCGTAAAATACAAAAGATACTATAGTCAACGCAGCGGCGGGAGACGGAAGACCGCTGAAAGCTCCTTTTACCGTAGGATCAACAAGCTCTGAATTGAATCTGGCAAGTCTGATACCGGCGAAAAGAAGCGGGAAGAAGGAGAACAGCAGAGTAAGGTGACCCAGATCTTCAAGCCCCGGATATCTGTTTATATAAACATTTTTGTAAAGCATATACATCATCACGGACGGTGCGGCTCCGAATGTAACTATATCGGCCAGCGAATCGAACTCGATCCCGAAATCAGAAGTACTTTTTACCAGTCTCGCCACCTTGCCGTCAAAAGCGTCGCAGATTCCTCCCATCATCACAAAATAACAGGCCCAGAGATACTCACCGTGAACCGACGAAATTATTGACCAGTAGCCGAAGAACATATTGCCGATCGTCAGTGTATTAGGAAATATAGCTAATTTTTTGCCCATCTGGTTTCCTTATTGAAAAAATTCACCCAGTACCGTTTGTCCGGCTTTAACCCTGTCGCCAACCTTAACTTTCAGGTCGCAGTTAATCGGCAGTATGAGATCCACCCTTGATCCGAATTTGATCAGACCGAGTTTCTGTCCCTGTTCGACATCATCGCCGACATCAGCGAAGCATACGATCCTTTTTGCGACCAGACCGGCGATCTGTTTCACCGTTATCATATTATTACCTGATCTTATCCCTATAACCGTCTGTTCGTTGAACTCTGAAGCCTTATCATTCCAGGCAGCCATGAATTTGCCTTTCTTGTAATTGACATACTCTACTTTTCCTTTGACAGGATACCTGTTTACATGAACATCAAATACATTCATGAATACCGATACTATCTGGGACTCTTCCATCCTGTATTCCTCATCAAGGAAATTCTCCACTTTAATTACTTTCCCGTCAGCCGGAGATATTATCGCCTTATCATTCTGCGCTTCCATATCAATGAACCTGTCCGGATCTCTGAAGAACCAGAAAGAGAAAAGGAAGACTATGGCCGAAAAGCCTGCGGCGATCATGATCATAACAGGTATGAATTTTGGGAATGTCATATCCAGAACGAATAATAAAACCAGAGCCAGAAGAACAAAAAACAGTTTTTTAATTACTTTTCCGCTGCCCTGCGCAAGTTTATAGCTCATTGTTCACTCCTTATTTTACTGATTGTAAGCTTCCAGTATCATCTGTAATTTCTTGAATTCACCGTTCCTGTGCACTACGAACTCTATCTTGTCACCTACTTTATAATCCTTAAGTTCAAGCAGCGCTTTACCCATATCGTTGAAATTATTTATTTTTATATTATCGACCGCGATTATAATATCACCGGTTTCAAATCCTGCTTTTTCAGCAGGTCCGTTCTTTTGTATCTCCACAACTTTTACGCCCGTAACATTTTGTCCGTCTGACTTTTTGTTTTTAAGAAAAGCGGGATCAATAAAGTCTGAGAGTTTAAACCCGAAATAGAAATTCCTGTCTATCGAGCCTTTCTCGATCAGCGTCTGGGAAATGTTCTTCACTTTGTTTACCGGAATCGCAAATCCTATCCCGATACTCCCTCCGGAACCTGTGGAATAGATCATAGTGTTCATTCCTATAACTTCGCCGTCTGCATTAACAAGCGGACCGCCCGAATTTCCCGGGTTAATAGATGCATCGGTCTGGATCATATTCTCATAGAAATGTTTGTCTGCCGTATTATAGCCGAAATTGATCTTGAGTCCTGAAACAACTCCGACCGTGATAAGAGGATTGTTGACGTATTCAAAAAGTCCGTAAGGGTTACCGAAAGCTATTACCCATTCTCCTCTTGTGATCTCTTTATCGTTACCGAGTTTCGCATAAGGATGATCGGCAACATCTATCTTAAGCACAGCTATGTCGCTTCTTTCATCGGTTCCGACAACCTCAGCTTCGTATTGCTTGCCTTCAGTTGTAGTAATGATTATCTGCTGTGAATCTTTTATTACATGATCATTTGTAATTATATAACCGTCAGGCGTATAAATGAAACCGCTTCCCATGCTCGGAACGATCCTGTTTTCATACTGGGGGGGGAAAAAATTCGCAAAAAAAGGATCATTGTCGAACAATGTTCTTACTTTTTCTTTCTTTACTTTGACCACATTGATACCTACTACAGAAGGGCTTACTTCCTCAACAGCATTCGTAATGGCGCTCTCCCTTTCGTGAGCTATCTCTTCCGATACCGACAGTACCGGAGTTCTGCCAGAATCAAACAGCCCTCTGCTCAAGCCGACATACAGCATTATCAGCGCAACAAGAAGACCGGTAAGGATACCGTGTATGAAATATTTTAAGGCATGCATATTATTGAATCGCTTTCCTTATTTCAATTAATGCCTAAATATAAGCTTTAGACCATAATAAAACAACATTAATATTTTTTAGATTTATTTTAGCGGTTTTTTACAGTCAAGGTAATACTGGTAATTTCCTTCATAAACTGTGATCTTTCCGTGATCAACTTCAAATACTCGGGTGATCAGTTCTTTCAAAAAATATCTGTCGTGACTGACCAGAAGTATCGTTCCCTCATAGCGTTTCAGCGCATCAAGAAGAATTACCCTCGATTTGATATCGAGATGATTGGTTGGTTCATCCAGTATCAGGCAGTTATGAGGCGTAGAAAGCAGATAGGATAGTATGACCCTGGCTTTTTCTCCCCCTGAGAGATATTTTATTTTTTTATACACTTCATCGCCTCTGAACAAAAACGAAGCGAGAAGATTTCGAACCGTCTGTTCCTGTAACTGCGGCAGTTTCGACTGAACTTCCTCAAGTATCGTAGCATCTGCATTAAGCTGTTCTAAGGTGAACTGACCGAAATAGCCGATCGAGATGCTCGGTCCGATTATTGCCTCTCCCTCTGTGGGAGGAGTCTGATGACTGATGACTTTCAGGAATGTCGATTTACCCGCTCCGTTCACACCGACCACTGCGATCTTGTTCTGTCTTTCGACCATGGCTGTAAGTCCTGAAAAAACAGGTTTCGCTGCTCCGTCCTGATTTGTCCAGCTCTTGCCCAGGTCTTTAAATGCTATAACATCGTTCCCGCCCCTCGGTATTTCCGTCAGCTCGATCTTGATCTCGTAATCTTCGGGGACAAGTTCAACTTTCTCTATTTTATCAATTTTTTTCACTCTTGACTGAACCTGAGCAGCGTGACTTGCCCTCGCTTTGAATCTCGCGATGAATTCCTCCTCTTTTCTCAGCATACTCTGCTGGCGGGTGAATTCAGCTTCGTTATTCCTTAACAGGATCGCTTTTTCACGCTCATAATAATCATAATCTCCCGAAAAAGTTATAACCTTTCCGTGGGATACTTCAACGATCTTTTTTACCACCCTGTTCATGAACTCGCGGTCGTGAGTGGTCAGTAGAAAAGCCCCCTTGAATTTTAAAAGCCATTCTTCGAGCCAGATTATCGTTTCCATATCAAGATAGTTCGTCGGTTCGTCCATCAGGATAAGATCAGGATTAAGGATAAGAACCTTGGCAAGCGCGATACGCATTTTCCACCCGCCTGAGAACTGTTCGACAGGTTTATCGTGGTCTTCGGGAAATATACCGAGTCCGGTAAGTATCTCCTGAGCGTTTGTTTCTATCTCATAACCGCCCAATGCTTCGTATTCTCCCTGGTCATCGCCCATTTTCTCAAGTATCTTCGTCATTTCATCGGGATCAATATCTGGGTCGGAAAGCTTTTTATGATATTCATGCATTTTATGCGACAAAACGCTTAGCCTCTCATTTCCTGCGATCACTTCTTCTAAAGCGCTCCGGCCGGCCATTTCATCCACACTCTGTGAGAAATAGGCGATCCTGATATTGTTTTGTATGATAATCGAACCTTCGTCAGGTTTAAGATCTCCTGTTATGAGCCTGAAGAATGTGGTCTTGCCTGTCCCGTTCGGCCCGACAAGTCCTATCTTTTCACCCTGATATATCTGGAAACAGGCGTCTGTGAATAAAGGAACTCCGCCCATAAATTTTGTAACATTCGATACGCTGATCATACTTCTCCCGCACAATTTTAACAGGGTGCAAATTTAACAAATTATTTTGGTAATTCATAAACTTTTTATTTAAATTTAGTGCAATTTAAAAAACGGAGCAGAAAATGAAGAATGATTTTAAATCACAGATACTTGAAGGAATACCGGAAGAGCTTCCAGAGCCTCAGCTTTATGATAAAACTATAAATCATGCGCCTAAAAGAAAGAACATTCTCACTAATACCGAAAAGAAACTCGCGCTTAAGAACGCTCTTAGATATTTTGATAAAAAACATCATAAAACACTCGCCCCCGAATTTCTTGAGGAATTGAATAACTACGGAAGGATCTATATGTACAGATTCAGACCTTCATATAAGATCACTGCCCGTTCAATAAGTGAATTCCCGCACAGATCGGTTCAGGCTGCCGCTATTATGCTCATGGTATCGAACAATCTCGATTACGCGGTCGCTCAGCATCCTCATGAACTTATCACCTACGGCGGCAACGGCGCAGTGTTTCAGAACTGGGCGCAATACAGGCTTACAATGAAATATCTGGCAGAAATGACAGACGAACAGACGCTTGTCATGTATTCCGGGCATCCTATGGGGCTGTTCCCTTCACATAAAGAAGCTCCTAGGGTAGTAGTGACCAACGGTATGGTCATACCCAACTATTCAAAACCTGATCACTGGGAAAAATTCAATGCGCTCGGCGTATCTCAGTACGGTCAGATGACCGCCGGTTCATACATGTATATCGGGCCGCAGGGCATCGTCCACGGTACGACCATCACTGTGCTCAACGCAGGCAGAAAGATCGGGAATGACGGCCTCGGCGGAAAACTTTTCGTGACTTCCGGTCTGGGCGGTATGAGCGGTGCTCAGGCAAAAGCAGCAGTGATCGCAGGTGCTATCGGCGTGATCGGAGAAGTAAATCCCAAAGCTGTTAAAACCAGACATTCTCAGGGATGGGTGGATGAAGTTTATTCTGACCTGAATGAGCTTATAAAAAGAATTAACAAAGCAAGAAAAAATAAAGAGGCCGTTTCATTGGCTTATCAGGGTAACATAGTTGACCTTTGGGAGAAATTCGCGAAAGACGGAATTAAAGTTGAGCTCGGTTCCGATCAGACTTCGCTGCATAACCCGTGGTCCGGCGGATATTATCCTGCAGGGCTGACTTTTGAAGAGTCAAATAAGCTGATGGCTTCCGACCCAGATAAATTTAAAAAGAAAGTTCAGGAAAGCCTTAAAAGGCAGGTCGCCGCCATAAACAAGCTTACAGCGAACGGAATGTATTTCTTTGATTACGGCAACGCGTTCCTGCTCGAATCATCTAGAGCGGGCGCGGATATACTTAAAAAGGACGGCAGCTTTAAATATCCTTCGTATGTTCAGGACATTATGGGGCCGATGTGCTTCGATTACGGTTTCGGGCCTTTCAGATGGGTCTGCACATCATCCGATCCGAAAGATCTCGATAAAACAGATATGATAGCAATGAAAGTGCTTGAGAAGATAGCTAAGACGGCTCCGGCTGAGATCACGCAGCAGATGAAGGACAATATCAGATGGATCAAAGAAGCTAAAAAGAACAAACTGGTTGTAGGTTCACAGGCAAGGATCCTTTACGCGGATGCTGAAGGAAGATCGAAAATCGCCGAAGCTTTTAATAACGCTATCAGAAAGGGCGAGATCTCGGCTCCGATAGTGCTCGGAAGGGATCATCACGACGTATCCGGAACGGACTCTCCGTACAGAGAAACTTCAAATATTTACGACGGTTCGCAGTTCACAGCCGATATGGCCATTCAGAATGTTATAGGCGATTCATTCAGGGGAGCGACCTGGGTGTCTATCCATAACGGAGGTGGAGTGGGCTGGGGAGAAGTTATCAACGGCGGTTTCGGAATGGTATTAGACGGGTCGAAAGATGCCGACAGAAGGCTGAAATCCATGCTCTTCTGGGATGTGAACAACGGTATCTCAAGAAGAAGTTGGGCGCGTAATGAAGGCGCGGTCTTTGCCATAAAAAGAGCTATGAAGAACAATCCGGGTCTGGAAGTTACGGTTCCCAACTTTGCGGATGACAGCCTAATCGATAAGCTGATCAAATAATGTTTAAAAAGATACTTTTCACCCAGTTCGGCATTCCCGATCTTGATACGCTTGAGTATAAATCTAATATCCCGCTCGCTGCGGGATATTTATTTGCTTATGCAAAGAAGAAATTTCACGACACGGAATTTGTTATCACGCCGAGAGTTTATACGGATGTGCTTAACGATGATGCCTTTTTTGAATATGTCCGCAATATAAATCCTGATCTTTTTCTGTTCTCGCTTTATGTCTGGAACATTGAAAGAACCCTCAGGCT
>Ga0209800_10004415_pt1 | contig 10400 bp, 7 predicted proteins | sample Higcelweek8metaG_FD_187174 | JGI IMG/M metagenome (GOLD analysis project Ga0209800, IMG submission 187174) | Freshwater pond sediment microbial communities from the University of Edinburgh, under environmental carbon perturbations - High... | ecosystem: Environmental > Aquatic > Freshwater >... | reverse complement strand
GACCGACCTCGACCTGACCCCGGACGAGCCGCTGCAGAACCGCTGCGGCAAGTGCCGCGTCTGCGCCGAGGCCTGCCCGGCCCAGGCCATCCGCGGCGTGGGCACCAAGACCCACTACGACTCGCGTGAGCAGGCGCTTTTCTTCGACCGCTGCCGCGCCAAGGTGCTGGACGAGTTCGCCAAGCTGCCGCACATCACGGGCGGCATCTGCGGGGTCTGCGTGGCGGCCTGCCCCTATGGCCGCAAGGCGGGCCGCCAGGGCGCAAAAAAACAGCGCTGAGCCGCTCGATTATCGGCGCGGCCCAGCGCTTGTGCTGGCCTTTGGCCGGTCTGTCCCTTCCGCCTATTCCCCCAGCCCCATGCCGGGCGTCATCACCTGGCCCGTGAAGGTGGTCTCGTAGCCGCCCAGGGCCTGCATGCGCTCCTGGAACTGCCTGGTTTCGATGACCGCGCGCAGGGTCAGGATGCGCGGGTCGGTGAGATACGCCGTGGGCAGCACCAGGTCGTAGCGCTCGTGGGCCAGGGGCGCGAAGTCCAGGTCCAGCGCCTTGGCCGCCGCGAAGATGCCCAGGCCGCAGTCTGCGGCAAGGGTGAGCACATTCACGGCCACGGCCATGTGCGTGAACTCCTCGCGGTCGTAGCCGCGCACCTGCGCAGGGTTGATGCCCGCCACATTCAGGTGGTGGTCCAGCAGGATGCGCGTGCCCGCGCCGCGCTGGCGGTTGATGAAGCTGACCTCCGGCCGCGTCAGGTCGGCCACGCCCTTGATGTTCTTGGGGTTGCCCTTCTGCACCATGAGCCCCTGGTGGCGGATGGCCAGGTTGATGACCGTGAGGTCCAGGCCCGGCAGGTGCTTCTTCAAGAACGGGAAGTTGAAGTCCTTGGTCTCCGGGTCGAAGAGGTGGCAGCCCGCGAACAGCGCCGAGCCGTTTTTGAGCGCCGTGAGCCCGCCCATGCTGCCCACGTGGCTGGACACTAGGCGCAGGGGCTCGGGCAGGCCCATGAGTTCGTTGGCGAGCAAGTCCAGGATGTTGTCGTGGCTGCCGATGTGCACCAGCACCTTGGAGAGCCCGGCCAGCGGCACCAGGAGTTCGGCCTCGATCTCGGCGTCCTGCTCCAGGCCTTCGCTCTGGGCCGGGATGCGCGTGATGGCCTGAGCCCGGGTCAGGCTGGTGATGAGCCCGGCCCCGCGCGCCAGGGGCGCGGCCACAAAGCCTCCGCCCACCTTGCCCACGGCCAGACGCACGATCTCCTCCATGCCCGGCCTGCTCGGGGTCTTGCGCGCCAGCCGGGCGCGGATGGTTTGCCTGCCCGGCGACTCCTGGCGCGTGAGCCAGCGCACGATGGGCTCCAGCACGTCCTCCAGGCAGACCACGGCGCTCACCGGATAGCCCGGCGCGCCGACAAGCAGCCTGCCGGGCAGCCTGCCGCCCTGGGTGCCGCCCGTCTTGCTCGTGGTGACGCCCAGCACGGTGGGTTTGCCCGGCATCACCGCGATGCCGTGGGCCAGCACATCGCCAAAGGCCTCGAAGGTGCTGCGGGTGAAGTCTTTGCTCCCGGCCGAGGAGCCCGCGCCCACCACCACCACGTGCGCCCCGTCCTCCAGGGCCTGGGCCACGGCGGCCTGCAGGGCTTCGGGCCGGTCCGGCACGGGCGCGGTCCAGGAGGCCTGCGCCCCCCAGGAGCTGACGATGGCCCGGAAGACCTGGGAGTTGGACTCGATGACCTGGCCGGGCAGGGGCGTCGGGCGGTCCAGGAAGTTCAGCACCTCGTCGCCTGTGGGGATGAAGGTCAGGCGCACGCGCTCCCGCACCGGCACCTCGAAGATTCCTGCGGCCAAAAGCGCGCCCACGTCGTAGGCCGAGAGGGTGTGGTTCTGCGGCAGCAGCAGCTCCGTGGCCACGATGTCCTCGCCGATGCGGCGCACGTGCTGCCAGGGAAAGGCCGGAGCCTCGATGCGCACGGTGCCCTCGTCCACCTGTTCCACGTGCTCGATCATGACCACGGCGTCCATGCCGCCGGGCAGGCAGTGGCCGGTGTTCACGGGCGCGAAGCTCAGGGGCCGGGTAAGGGTCACGGGGTTGCCCTCGCGCGCGGCGAAGGTGTCGGCGGAGCGCACGGCGATGCCGTCCATGGCTGCGGCGTGGAAGGTGGGGGAGGAGCAGCGCGCGAAGATGGGGCCGCTTGTGACGCGCCCGCAGGCCTCATGGGCCGGGATGAGCTCCTGGCCGATGAGCACCGCGCGGTCCAGGGCGGCCTTGGCGCGGGCCACGGCCTGCTGCGGCGAAATGGTGGAGAGGTAGACGTTGCGCCCGCCGTTCTGGTTGATGCCCTGCTCGCCGCTCTTGTCGTCGTTCTGGTCGCCATTCTGGTGGGGCATGCTGGCCTCCTGGGTATGTCGATAGTGACATAATTTGCCCGAGGGAGGGCGATGGTGTCAAGGATTCCCGGACTGACGCGGTGTGGTTTTCTCGGCGCGTCAGCGCAGGGTGGACCTGTAGGTGGTCTTGTTGCGCTGGCGCTGGAAGCGCGTCACGGCCTGGTTGTGCTCGGCCAGCGTGCTGCTGAACTCGTGGGTGCCGTCGCCCTTGGCCACGAAGTAGAGGTACTCGCTCTGTTCGGGGGCCTGGGCGGCCCGGAGGGACTCCAGGCCGGGCGAGCAGATGGGGCCGGGCGGCAGGCCCGCGTGGGCGTAAGTGTTGTAGGGGTTGGCCGGGTCCTCCAGGTGGGAGCGCTTGAGGTCGCCGTCAAAGCTCTCGCCCAGGCCGTAGATGGTGGTGGGGTCGCATTGCAGGCGCATGCCGACCTTGAGCCGGTTGGCGAAGACCCCGGCGATGCGCACCCGTTCTGCCGGGTCGCCGGTCTCGCGCTCCACCAGGGAGGCCAGGATGACGATGCGCCGGAGCTCGTCGGCGGGCGGCAGGCCCTGGGGCCACAGCTTTTTGGCCTGGCGTCCGAACTCCCGCAGCATGGTCTCCACGACCACCGTGCCATTGTCGTCAAAGCTTCTGGAGAGCTGATAGGTCTGGGGGAACAGGAAGCCTTCGGCCCCCTGGTCGCCGGTCGCCGGGATGGAATACTTCTCCAGCAGGGTGGCGTTGCGCATGGCCTGGGCAAAGCCCTCGCGGCTGACCAGACCCTCGTCCTGGAAGAGCTTGGCCACGGCCCACCAGGGCAGGCCCTCGCGCACCTGGACGCGGTGCTGCAGCCCGCTGGTGGTGGTCAGCACCCGCAGAACCTCCTGCGGGGTCCAGCCGGAATCAAGCAGGAATTCGCCCGCCCGGGCCGAGCCCATGCGCCCGTGCAGCCTGGCCAGGAAGAGAAAGGCGTGGGCGCTGCGCACCAGGCCTTGGCGCTCCAGGTCGGCCGCGATGGCGGGCAGGGTCATGCCCGGACGGATGAGCACCACGACCTCGCGCCCCGGCACCTCGGCCGGGCCGAGATACACCACAAGACCCACGGCCAGGGCTGCGGCAACGGTCAGCACAAAGCCGGCCAGGGTCCACAGCAGGGGCCTCAGCCGGGATTTAGGGCGATCCAGGTTTCCAGGATCTGGACCGCCGCCTGGCTGTCCAGCCTCTCTTTCCTCTTCCGGCTGCACAGACCGGCCTCCTTCAACTGTTCTTCCGCCGCAACGGAACTCAGGCGTTCGTCCACAAGATGAATGGGGCAGGATAGGCGCCTGCCCAGGCTCTCGGCAAAGTTGCGCGCCTGACGGGTGGTCAGGGAGTCCTCGCCCTCAAGGGTCAGGGGTAGGCCCACCACCACGGCCCCCACGCCCTCGGCCTCGACGAGCCCCACGAGGGCCTCGAACAGGCTGTCGCGCGTGGTGCGCTCAATGCTCTTGCGGGCAAAGGCCATGCGCCCTTCCGGGTCGGTGATGGCCAGGCCGACGCGCCTGGTGCCGAAGTCTATGCCGAGGGTGCGCATGGTGTTCCCGCCCTTTGGCCGCGTGGTTCCGGAACTGGGGCCGCGTGGCCGCGCGAGTGTGCTTTGCCAGGCCGGGGCCTGTCAATGGGTTTGGTGGCGGGGACTTGGTGTTCGGGATTCGGCGTCCGGGGATTTGGCGCCTGGGCCTTGGCGGGCGGCGCGGCGCGAGTGCGCGCTGGAGCTTGTTTTCAGCCCCTTGGCGATGTAGGGTGGCTTGTCGGCACCCCGACAACGAGAGAGCGCCCATGCCTTTGAGCCTGCCGCCCAGACCCGCGCCCGGCGACACGAACGCAACCAAACCCCGCAAGGCGTGGCTGGCCGGGCTGTTGTCCTTCCTGGTGCCGGGCCTGGGCCAGGTGTACAATGGCCGGACCCGCCGGGGCCTGGTCCTGCTGGGCCTGGGGTGCGCGTGGCAGGCCCTGGGCATCGGCGCGGCCGAGACCTTCCGCTGGTGGGTCGTGTCCCAGGCCGGGTACTTCCTCTTGTGCTGCGCGGCGGGGCTCGACGCCCTGCGCACGGCCAGGACCCTGCGCGATTTTCGCCCCGGCCCGCAAAACAGCCCCATCCTCTACACCGCCTGCGCCGTGGCCCTGGCCACGGTGTCGCTCTTGTCCGGCCTGGCCGAGCGCGAGTATTTCCCCCTCTACACCGTGTCCCAGACCTCCATGCGGCCCACCCTGCGCACGGGCGACCACCTGCGCGCCAGGGCCCTGGCCCCGCGCGACATCATCCGCCGGGGCCAGCTGGTGGTCTTCGAGTATCCGTCGGAGCACTCGCTGATCTTCGTCAAGCGCGTGGTGGGGCTGCCGGGCGAGGTGGTGGAGGTGGAGGACGGGCTGGTCTATGTCAACGGGGACCCCATCGACGAAGGCTACTACGCCGTGCGCGAACGGGGCTCCAAGAGCCTGGACATGCCCGCCGCGCGCCTGGCCCCGGACGAGTACTACGTGCTGGGCGACAACCGCTACGCCACCTTCGACTCGCGCAGTTACGGGCCGGTGAACCGGGCGCGCATGCTGGCCACCCCGCTGTACATTCTTTATTCCGCCAGCGACGACGGCCAGTGGCACACGGACCGCATCGGCCTGCCCGCCAGGTGAGCCGCGCCTAGCCCGGGCTCAGGATGTCCCGCAGGGCCTCGGACAGGGGGCCCTGGCTGTAGGGCTTGGCCAGCACCCGCAGGATGTTCGGGGGCAGGTCCGGGGGCATCTCGCCCGCGTGCAGCCGCCCGGAGACCAGGACCACGGGCAGGCCTGGGTGCGCCGTGAGCAGTCTGCGCGCGAAATCCACCCCATTGACCACGGGCATGTCGAAGTCCGTCAGCACCAGGTCGAACGTGCCGGGGGCCTCGCCCAGGGTGCGCAGGGCCTCCGCCGCCGAGGCCGAGGACGTGACCTCGTAGCCCAGCCGCCCCAGCACGCGGGGGATGGTGGCCAGCTGGTCCAGGTCGTCCTCCACGAAGAGGATGCGGCCCTGGCCCCGGCGCACCTGCTCGGCTTGGCCGAGGTCCAGGTCGCCGTCGAGCTCCAGGAGCGGCAGGTAGATGTCGAAGCTGGTGCGCTCCCAGGGGACGCTCGACACCACCACCGCGCCCTTGTGGGCCGTGATGATGCCGTGCACCACGGCCAGGCCCAGGCCCGTGCCCTCGGCCTTGCCCTTGGTGGTGAAGAAGGGATCGAAGATCTTGTCCAGGATGTCCTCGGGGATGCCCGGGCCGTTGTCGCTGATGCACAGGCGCAGGTAGCGGCCCGGCGCAAGCGACAGGGCCTCGGCCGCAGGGGCGTCCAGGGTCTCGTCGTGCAGGGTCAGCAGCAGGTCGCCGCCCACCTCGCGCATGGCCTGGAAGGCGTTGGTGCACAGGTTCAGGAAGACCTGGTGCAGTTGGATGGGGTCGGCCAGGGCCAGGGCCGGGTCGCGGCGGATGTCCTCGCGCACGGTGATGTTGCGCGGCAGCGAGGCCGAGAGCAGGCTCAAGGTCTCGCGCACCACCTCGGCCACGTTCACGGCCACGAACCCGGCCTGGGACGGGCGGCTGAAGGCCAAAATCTGGCGCACCAGCTGGCTGCCGCGCTGGCTGGCCTTGAGCACGCGCAACAGGTCGCGGGTCATCTCCGAGCCCTCGGGCGAGTCCAGCAGGGCCAGCTCGGCCGAGTTCAGGATGGTGGTCAGGATGTTGTTGAAGTCGTGCGCGATGCCGCCGGCCAGCGTGCCGATGGCCTCCATCTTCTGGGACTGCAGGAGCATGCGCTGGGACTCGTGCAGGGCGCGCTCGGCCTCCTCGCGCAGGGTGATGTCCTCCACGATGCCCTCATAGGCCAGCAGGTTCCCGGAGTAGTCGGCCACGCCCCGGATGTGCAGGAACACCGCGATGTCGGCCCCGTCCGGGCGCTTGACCTCGCGGCGGTAGGCGGCGGCCCCGCCCGGGCCGGGCGCGGCGGTGAGCCAGGCCTCGGCCGCGTCTACGGCCAGGAAGCGCGCGCCCATCTCGCGCAGGGCCGCCAGGTCGGTCTGGCCCAGCATGTCGAGCAGGGCGCGGTTGGCGTCCAGCAGGGTCCCGTCCGGCGCGGCGCGGAAGATGCCCAGCACCGAATTCTCGAAGATGCCGCGATACTTCTCCTCGGCCTGCCGGAGCTCCTCCTCGGCGCGCTTGAGCCCCGTGATGTCGCTCAATACGCCCACCAGGCCCATGGTTTCGCCCTTGGCGTTCAGGTAGGTGGCCTTGCTCACGATCATGGAGCGCTGCACGCCGTGGGCCGCGTCCAGCGAGCATTCGTAGACCCGCGCACCCGGAGCCAGCAGCAGCTGGCGGTCCACCTCGTCGCGCAGGCAGTCCGCTCCGGCCACGGCCGGGGCCCCGATGTCCTGCGGGAGCTGGCCTGAGATCCCCTCGCGGGTGACGCCGAAGAAGCGCTCGAAGGACAGGTTGCAGTCCTGGAAGGCGCCCACGCGGTCCAGCGAGTAGATGGGCAGCGGGATGGCGTCCATGAGGATCTTGAGGAACGAGAGCTGGTCGTTGACGCGCTCCTGGATGCGGCGGCGCTGGCCGATGCTGGCCACCAGCAGCACCAGAATGAAGACCAGGGTCACCAGGCTGACGATGATGGTCCAGAACAGGCCCTTGTTGATGGTGTAGAAGGCGTAGGGCTCGTTGATGATGTCGCTGCCCGAGGGCAGGTTTGCGAGGGGGATGTCCAGCCGCCGCAGCACGTTGTAGTCAAAGGCGTAGGGGTCGTCGAAGTGCTCGACTATGGGGGATTTGGCGGGCTTTTCCCCGGCCAGGATGCGGAAGGCCAGGCGCGCGGCCATGCGGCCGTGGTCCACGCCGCTGTGCAGGCGTCCGCCCACGATGCCGTGGCCCAGCAGAAACCTCCAGCAGCTGTATGCGGGCATGGACACGTTGTCCGCGATGACGGCCGAGACCTCGTCCGCCGAATAGAGCTTGCCGTCGAGCTCCAGGTACACGGGGATGATGAAGAGCATGGCGTTCTTGGGCTTGGCGCGCAGGCGCCGCAGGATCTCGTCCAGGGGCAGGTCGTCCCAGAACTCGAAGTCCAGGAGGTCCTTGAGCCTGGGCACCACGTCGCGGATCTGGCCCTGGATGGCCGCGCCGGTGACCGAGCGGTCGCCGATGACGATCATGCGGCGCAGGTCCGGGTGCAGGCGCGCGGCCAGGCGCAGGGTGGACTCGAAGTCCACGTTCTCCACCACGCCGGTGATGTTGTTGCGCCCGGCCAGGCGCTGGGGCTTGAAGTCGTTGACCCCGCAGAAGACCACGGGCACGCCGGGCAAGAGCTTGTCCTGGTGGTCCAGGATGAAGTTGTAGGCAAAGTCGTCGGAGGCGATGATGATGTCGAAGCGCGCGTCCTTGAACTTGTCGCGGTAGAACTCGAACAGCGCCGTTGAGCGCTCCTGTGTGGCGAAGCGCTTGGTGTCCATGTACTCGATCTGCAGGTCCACGGCATAGCCGGACTCGGCGAAGAAGGAGCGCACGCCGGTGACGATGTCGTCGGACCAGGCGTAGCCGTGGTGGTACGAATTGAGGAAGAGCACGCTCTTGCGCACGGGTTCGGCCTGGGCCGAGGGGGCCAGGAACAGGCCGGCCGATAGGAGCAGGGCCAGGCAGAGGCAGGCTGCCGCGAGTCGTTTCATGGCTTGGCGTTCAGCCCCGTGCGGGCGAGGCTGTGCGCCCGGGCCGCGCTGATGAAGGAGATCTTTTTTCTGCGAAAGGGCATGCCCACCTCCAGGTTGCTCCTCTGCTGGACCCTTGTCGGCTTTCGGGCCGGGCGTCAAGGCTGGGGGGGTTGACCATGAAGTCAAATAGAGCGTAGCTTAAGACGCCCCCGAACCTGAGCAAAAGGAGTTTCTTATGAAATCCAGAATGTTGCCACTCACCTTGGCCCTCGCTTTGGGCCTGTTGGGCGCAGGTCCGGTCCTGGCCCAGACCCAGACCCAGGATCAGACCCGTGACCAGACCCGTGACCAGGCCCGTGACCAGGCCCAGGCTCAAGACCAGGCGCGCCTCCAGGAGCGCCTCCGTGAGCGTGTCCGCACCACGGAGCAGACCCAAGAGCACATGCGGACGCGCGACCAGGATCGCATGGGCATGGGCTCCGGCAGCATGGGCATGGGCTCTGGCAGCGGCTCCGGCTCCGGCTCCGGCGGCGGCGGTGGCGGTGGCGGCGGCGGTGGCGGTGGCGGCGGCGGTGGCGGCGGAAAGGGCCGCTAAGCCTCTGATCTTATCCGGAAACGAAGCGGGCCGGGTCTCCATGCTGGAGGCCCGGCCCTTGTCTTTTGCGGTGCCCTCTGGCTGGGATCAGTCCTGGGCGGGCTCGCCCTGCTTCTTGAACACGATGAGCGGGCAGTTCTTGCAGATGTCCGCGCCGGGGAACGGGTGCCCCAGGCGGGTGATGGACGCGCCGCCCTTGTCGTGGACACGGTCGCCCAAGCGCAACACCAGCGCCTGCATGTGTTCGCCGGGGATGGCCACGTTGATCTCGCCGCGTTCGGTCTTGCCGGAGTTGTAGCTGCCGCTGCACGCCAGGAACAGGTTTGCCTGGGCGTTGTTGAAGGCGAAGACGTTGCCCGCGCAGGCGGCGGAATTCACGCTCATGGAGGGGCGGAAGCACTTGACGTCCCGCGTGGCCATCCAGTCGCCCAGGAGGTGATAGGCCTGCATGTTGTCGCAGTAGAAGTGCACCACATCCGGCATGCCCACGGCCTGGGCCAGCGGGCTTACGGCCACGGCGAGCAGCTTGCCCTCGGGCAGCCTGGGCTTGGCCTCAACCACGCGTTTGGCCTGGTCCATGTCTGCGCAGTATTTGAGGTGGCTCTTCACCTCGCCCTCATCCAGGCCCTTCCAGCCAAACACATACTGGGCGTTGGTGCAGCCCAGCTTGTCGCGCTCCATCAGCACGGTGATGCCCTCCATGCGTGCGCCGATCTCGGCCTGGCAGAATGTCAGAGGCTTGACGGGCGAGTAGTGGGGCGCCTTGGCCCGAAAGGCCGAAAGCTCCGCCTCCTCCAGGAAGTATTTGATGGCCACGGGGTAGTGCATAAGCCGCAGCTCACGCATGAGAAAATCCTGCATCTGGGCGAAATCTGGCGCGTGCATGGGGGGCTCTCCTTTTGCGTTGTGGGCGCGCTGGAGTTCAGCTGCCCGGTTATCTATGCTAAATTAAGCATAGCAAACAGGAGGGAACCGCGTCAACGCTGTATGCAAAACAGCCCGGCTCGTTGCCCCTTGGAAGGGCTGGCTGCTGGCAAGAGGCCGCAAAAAAGCCGGGCCTCCGTTCGGGGGTCCGGCCTGGAAAAAGCGCCGCCAGGGCTGGCTATTCGGGAATGTTCGGCGTCGAGGCGAAGCGCGGCTCGTGCAGGGGCAGCAGGATGTCCGCCGCGTTCTTGACCTTGAGGATGTTGTCGTAGGCCTGGTAGCTGTTGACCACGGTGCCGCAGGGGATGACCTCCATCTCCATGGCCTTGATCTCCTTGGGCGGCAACAGGTTCTCCATGATCACGCAGAAGCCGGTGATGGCGGCCACGCCCCTCGCCGTGTCCACCAGCACGGTCATGCCGCCCTCGGTGTGGGCCGGGGTGTGCATCACGCGCACGCCGGGCACGATCTCGGCGTCGCCGGTGAGCACCTCCAGCTGCCCGTTCTCCTCCACGTCGGTGATGTAGTCCTCGTTGTAGCGGTAATCCAGCGGGTGCGGGTCGTGGATGTGCTTCAGTTCGGCCTCGTGCACGTAGATGCGCGCGTTGACGCACTCGGAGTCGTTCTCGCAGTGGTCGTTGTGCAGGTGCGTGTGGATGACGATGTCGATGTCCTTGGGCGTAAGGCCGTAGAGGGCCAGGCCCTCCTCGAAGGTGTGGATCTTGCCCCCGATGGCGGCCTCGCGCTCGGCCGAGACGATGGGCCGCATCTCGCCGGTGTCCACGAGGATCTTCTTGTCGCCGCCCTCCAGGTACCAGCT
>Ga0209800_10004414_pt1 | contig 10402 bp, 2 predicted proteins | sample Higcelweek8metaG_FD_187174 | JGI IMG/M metagenome (GOLD analysis project Ga0209800, IMG submission 187174) | Freshwater pond sediment microbial communities from the University of Edinburgh, under environmental carbon perturbations - High... | ecosystem: Environmental > Aquatic > Freshwater >... | reverse complement strand
GAGCCCTGAAACTGAATAGCCGATTTATGAATAAACTTTTAGCCGGAACTTACAAATTGTTTTTGCCGGTGAGTACCTTACGTTATATTTCAATACTGGCAGTTGTGCTTTTCGTAGTATCGAAATCGCAGGGACAAGAAGCTCATATTGAGCTGGTTCCGGCGATTCGTGCAACCGAATTGCCCGAAATTGACATAAACTGTATTGCCCAGGATAGTGCAGGTTTTATATGGATTGGCACCTGGAAAGGTTTGTTTAGGTACGACGGCCGCTCGGTTATTAATTATTCGCAGCAATTCAACACCAAAATAGGGCGTAAAATATCGGCTTTGTATCTTGATAATGAGGGAAAACTCTGGATTGGAACTTACAGCGAAGGACTCTTTGTTTACGATCCGAAAAACCATAAAATAATTTCGTACGAAACTATCAATAAAACAAAAACCGGGAACATTATAAACATCTCTGGTGGCAGCAATAATAAAATACTTGTGGCTTCTTACGAGGGTATTTTTACATACAACTGCAAAAGTAACGACTTCGAAGCCAAAACATTAAGTTATACCGAAAACGGAAATGTTTACAGGTTAACTATGGCGTTCGAAGATTCGAAAGGCACCATGTGGGTTGGTTCTGACCTTGGATTATTGCGTTATAATCGTATAAGTCAAAAACTTGAAAACACCGATCACCTCAAGGGCTTGTATATTCACAAAATACAGGAACTGGCTAACGGGTGGATTGCAGTTTCATCACTAAAGGGAACAAGCATTTTCGAAGAAATTAACGGCGCAGTTGTTGAATTGAAAAATTCGCCACTCACTACAGAAATTATCAGCGAACGCGTCGAATCAAAAACGGCCCTGGCTTTGTCATCTCAACCTGGTCAGTTATGGATAGGGACTCAAAATGGGTTGCGTATTGTAAATGTTAATACGGGTAAACTGCTGGCTCGTCCGGATTTTAAAGCAGGTAAAGAAACTAAAAGCTTTCAGGTCGAATCTATTTTTGAGGACCGCCAGGGAATTGTATGGGTAGGCACCAATAACGGACTTTACAAGTACGACCGCAATCGCAAACCTTTCAACACCCACACATTAGGCGAAAGCCGCTCAGAAGTTATTTCGGTTACCTCCTCCGGGAAAGACTCGTTTTGGGTTGGCACCAGCGGCAAAGGCGTTTACCTGATTGAGCTTGGCAATAACGGCCAGCCAATTAACGAAAGAAGGCTTATACTCCCAACAAGCGACAATGATATTCTTCTGAAAAATGATATTTTCAGCCTTTCGGGTGGTTTAAACGGTGATTTATGGATAAGTACCAAAGGCAACGGGATAATACATGTTACCGGTTACCGGATTTCGGGCAACTCTGTTTCAGCCGGCTCATATACATTGTATAATGAAGCTAACGGATTGGCTGACAACCATGTAATGACCCTTTACCGCGACAGTAAAGGAATCATATGGGGCGGAAGCTGGTCGAATGGTTTAATTTTCTATTCGGAAGAAAAAAACAAGTTCAGGAAACCCGGTGGAAGCCTTGCCCGCGAATTGCGGAAATATCCCATTGTTAAAATAATTGAAGCAGGTCCTAACCGGTATTTTCTCGGTACACGTGGCAGCGGACTTATTGCGATTGAAACCAACGGTACCCGCGATTCAATTGTAAAAATGGAAAAATTTCTGAACAGGCCAGGCGATTCGACCAGCATCAGTAATAATTTCATTTCGGATTTTGCAATAATGCCCGATAATACCTTATGGATTGCAACTGAGAACGGTATTTCAATCCTGAAAGCATCCGAGAATAAATTTGCGAATATTGGAATTAAAGAAGGTCTTCAAAATACTGTAATCCAATCTATTGTATCAGTTTCAGCAGGCGAATTGTGGGTAACATCCGAAAACGGCCTCAGTAAACTCATCCTTAAAAATGGTTTGCCCGAACAAATACGTAATTACAACCATTTCGATGGGCTCGAAATTTCATTTTTCAATACAAGCTGCTCAATGAAAAGCGAAAATGGATGGCTTTACCTGGGCGGGAAAGAAGGCGTTTGCTATTTCAATCCATTGCTTATCACCGATTCGAAATCGTCGCCCTCCATTGTAATTACTCAAATAAGCCTTTTTAACGAAGTGCTTGTTGCCGGACAGAAATATGAAGGAATTCAGATACTGAAAAATTCGCCATGGAACTCCAAATCAATAAAACTGAAATATTTCCAGAATACCCTTTCGTTTACTTTCTCGGGGATGGATTTCAGTGTTCCTGAAAAAATATCCTATGCATATCAATTGGAAGGTATTGACAAAAACTGGATTTACACTTCTGTTCCCGAATGCTATTATCCGCGTTTAAAACATGGGAAATACACCCTTAAAGTTAAGTGTTCCAATAGCGATGGAATATGGAATGATGATGTTACAACTCTCGAAATACGGATTATGCCACCCTGGTATTACTCAGGGTATGCTTATTTTGTCTATTTCCTTATTTTCATAGGTTTAATGTATGTTGCTTTCCGGCTTATCACTTACAGGCAACGGTTGCGGATCAGGCAGTTGGAACAGGAGCAGGAAATTGAAATGTACGACATGCGCATGCGTTTTTATACCAATATTTCGCATGAATTCCGTACACCGCTAACACTTATAATGGGCTTAACCGGCCGCTTGCGCATAAACGATGACCCTGAGAAAAGAGCTGATTTCTACGAAAAAATTGACCGCAATGCTAAGATTCTGTTAAGACTTATTACCGATCTGATGGATTTGCGCAAAATTGAGAAAGAAGAGATCAGGTTACGGCGCGATACTATTAATCCGTCAGTGTTCTTCAGGGAATCATGCGAGAACTTTGTCAGCCTTTTTTCGACTAAAGGGCTGGAATTTAAATTTACCGATAAAACACAGGGAGATGTTTCTATTTCGGGCGATACCGTGAGGTTAGAATCAATTGTTTATAACCTGCTTTCGAACGCATTTAAATACACCGATAAAAATGGCAGTGTAGAGTGTGAAATAGATACGGTAACAAGAACATTTCATCAGAAATCGGTTTTCCAGTTCAGTTACCGCACCAAAGAGTCGCGTAAATACCTGGCGCTGAAAGTGAGCGATACGGGCGTAGGAATGTCGCGTTCGCAGGTGAGGAATATTTTCAACAAATTTCAGGGTAACAATGCCCCTGCCGCGGCCGATCCTGCTTCAACAAGTTATGGAATAGGTTTGTTGTTTACCAAATCGCTTATTGAACTTCATCATGGTTTTATTGAAGTTGAAAGCGAAAATAATAAAGGAACTACAGTAACAGTGTACCTTCCGTGCAGCCTCGAAAATAAAACAGAATTGGTGCAACCCGCTCAAAATTCCGAAAGTATCCTTATAAATACCATGATGCACGAAACTGCTATTTTACAGGAAAAAATAAGCAGAAAAGGGGACGAAAAAATTATTCTTGTTATTGACGATAACCAGGAAGTACGGAGTTTGTTAAAAGATATTCTCTCCCCGGCTTATCAGATTGCTGAAGCTGCCGATGGGCTCGAAGGCTGGGAGAAAGCAAGTGACATTGTACCCGACCTGATTATCAGTGATATCCTTATGCCTGGTATGGACGGCAATTTGCTGTGCGAAAAAATCAAGAGCTCAAATATTACCAACCACATACCGGTTATACTCCTTACCGCGCTGCCTACCTCAGCCGATCGCATAAAAGGGCTCAAGCATGGAGCCGATTCATATATCCCAAAACCTTTCGAAGCGGAGCATCTTCTGGTACGTGTCGAAAAACTTATTAGTTCGCGTAACCTCCTGAAAGAAAAATACATGAAGGATTTCCTGGTTAAACCCGAAAAGAATCCTGAAACAGAGGTAAATCCATCGGCTGAATATATTTCGCGGATAAAGAAATACATTGAACAAAACATTACTGAGCCCGAATACGACGTTGCCGATCTGTGCCGCGATCTGGGTACAAGCCGTATGCAACTTTACCGCAAACTGAAAGCCACTGTAGGTTATTCGGCCAACGAGCTGATTCGTAAAATAAGGCTTCATAAAGCCGCTGAGTTACTTTTACGGGGCGATCTCAACATCGCACAGGTTACTTACGAGGTTGGTTTTAGCGACCTGCAGTATTTCCGTATGTGTTTTAAAGATGAATTTGAGATGACTCCTTCGCAATACATCCGTGCAAATAGCAAAGATGGAAGTGCCGCCGATCTTAAAATTGACCCTTTTGATCAGGATTAAGGGAGTCAAGAATAGAAGTCGGAAGTTAGTAGCTGGCAGTCAGGAGACGATAGATGGAAGTCGCTTACCCGGTAGCAATCACACAGGCAGGAAAGTATTAGAAATTGAAGTAATTCCGCCTCCACGTCACTTCTCGCATTTACCTTTTGCCACGTTCACTTTGTCTCTCCTCACCATTTCGAACTGCAAAAACAAGTTTGTCGTCCAGGCTTTTAATCCTTTGCACACCCCAGGCGAAAAACACCCGGAAACTTTCCTGGTTTTGAGTGAGTGTGACTACCCGGAGTAGAGTAAGTTTCAGAGCATCCCGGTTTAAACGCAACTCATTAGTTCCGATTCCGGCTTAAAGTAAAATATTTACGTCGCAGCCGTAACTGATTCACAGTAAATCTTCAGCTCATTAGTATCAATAATTCTTCGGGTTATAAAGTAGAATCTTATTATAACACTGATATGCAATTGTTTACAAACATCCGTAACAATGAATAATTAAACAAGTAACAAATGTCCTCCCTATTTGATATAATTGTCCACCGCTTACGCAATGCTATGAATATACTTTTACCCTGCAATAAAAACTAAAAACATGCTGGCTCTATTTTGTTATTAAAAAGGTAATGCCAGCCTGACTAAAAAAATTAATTAACCAATCATTAACCAAACATTAGCAAAAGGATTATGAGAAAATTAAATCTACTGCTGGTATTTATGCTGCTAACAGTCATGCAGGTACTGGCACAACGCACCATCACAGGTACAGTAACGAGTGCGGAGGATGGCAATGGCATTCCTGGCGTATCAGTTATTGTGAAAGGGACAACGGTCGGCACACTTACCGACATCGAAGGAAAGTATAGCCTTAACGTTCCGAAAGAAGCTACAACCCTTGTTTTTTCGTTTGTTGGAATGAAGAAACAGGAAATGGCTATTACCGCATCAAATGCAATGGACGTGGTATTGCAGTCCGAAGCCATTGATGTGGAAGGAGTAGTTGTTGTAGGGTATGGTGTGATGCGCAAAAGCGACGTTACCGGAAGTGTGGGAAAAGTGAATCCTGCCGACCTGAAAAAAGTCACCAGTATTGATGCTACCAGTGCACTTCAGGGCCGCGTAGCCGGTGTTAACGTAATGTCGAATTCAGGAAACCCGGGTGCAGGCACAAAAGTGAGAATCCGTGGTATCGGAACTATTAATAACTCCGACCCTCTGTATGTAGTGGACGGATTTCCGATGGGCGACATCAGCCATATCTCACCCACCGACGTTGAAAGCATGGAAGTTTTAAAAGACGCTTCGGCCACAGCCATTTATGGTTCGCGTGGTGCCAACGGTGTAATTTTAGTAAAAACACGTTCGGGTTCTAAAGGAAGTAAGTTCGAAGTTCAGGCTAACGTTCAGACAGGTTTTTCAGAAGTAACCAAAAAACTGGAACTTGCCGATGCAACTGAGTTTGCAAATGCACGCAAAGCAATTGGTTCAACCGATGATATTATCAATTATGTTCTGGAACAGCAGGAAGCCGGTAATTACCTTGAAGGAACCGACTGGCAGAAGGAAATTTACCGCCAGGGCGTAGCTACCAAATACAATTTGAGTATCCTGGGTAACTCCGAAACATACTCATTCGATCAGGGTTTTACCTATGCTACCGAAACTGGTACTGTTAAAGGTACTTACCTGGATAAACTTATGTTCCATTCGAACAATAATTTCACCTTAACAAAAAAGATTAAAGTAGGATTGAATTTCAATTACGTTCACTACGAAAAACCGGGCGAACGAAGCGATTACTACAGCGGCACTATTCCTGGTGCTCTTCGTTCGGATCCTATTTCAGCAGCATGGGACGATTATACCAATTTTTACGGCGAAGTATATTACTCGCAGGCAGCAACCAATCCGGCTCTGTCCATTTACCTGGCACAAAAGGAAAAATATCTGGGTAACCGCGCAATGGGTAATTTCTACCTTCAAATTGATGATATTCTTACCCCGGGACTTTCATTCCGTTCGCAATTCGGAACTATCATGGATTTTGATGATCAGAAATCCTACAGCCCGCAATATTACATTACTCCAACGCAGAAAAATGAAGAATCAAGCCTCTATCAAAAACGTGCATATGGCTTGAACTGGGTTAATACCAATTATTTTTCATACAATAAAAGTGTATACAAACTTAATATTAACGCTACCCTGGGTATGGAACTTCAGGCCAGTAAATGGTCGGATGTATGGGCAACCGGATATGATGTTCCTGAAAATGCAAATTTACAATACCTCGGTGCACATAAAGATGCCGTTAAATTTGGATTGGGTGGTGGCGCCAGCGAAAACCGCTTGTCGTCAACTTTCCTCAGGGGTAATTTTTCGTGGGATAACAAATATGTAATTACAGCAACCATGCGTGCTGACGGCAGTTCGAAATTTACACCTGAAAAACGTTGGGGATACTTTCCATCAGTAGCAGCAAGTTGGAACATGCATAACGAAGAATTTTTGGCAGGTTCCTCCGATATTTTGCAATCTTTAAAACTCCGTGCAGGATGGGGCGTTGTAGGAAACCAGGCAAGTGCTGGTAATTTCGACTATGTATCGAGTGTTAACGGCGGATATATTTATGCACTTAACGGTTTACCTGTCGAAGGTGCCGTGCAGGAACAACTTGCCAATACCGAACTCACCTGGGAAGGAGCCGAGCAAATTAACTTTGGTGTCGATTTCGGCTTGCTCAAGAACCGTTTGACAGGAACTGTCGATTATTTTGTACGTAATACCAATGATATGATTCTTCAGCGCCCGATACCTATGTATGCAGGTAAAAAGAAACCGGCTGTTAATGCAGGTACCATGCAGAATAAAGGTATTGAGTTTACACTCGGCTATGCTGAAACCAGAGGCGACTTCAGGTACGATGTTGGTTTTAACCTTACGTTTATTAAAAATGAAGTTACCAGTCTGGCAGGAGGCGATCCAATCCGTGGAGGTGGCGCAGGCCGTATGGGAAATTCAACAAAAACCGAAGTAGGACGCGAAATTGCCTATTTCTATGGCTATGAAACTGATGGAATTTTCAAAACCCAGGATCAACTTGACGCTTATGTAAAAGATGGTGTAGCTATTCAGCCAAATGCAGGTTTAGGCGATGTGATTTTCCGCGACTTAAATGAGGATGGTAAGATCACCGAACTTGATATGACCTACCTGGGAAGCGCAAGCCCTGCAATGACCGGCGGTTTTAATGCAAACCTTTCATACAAAGGATTCGATATGGTACTGTTTATCAATGGTTCGTATGGCAACGAAATTGTAAATGCTATGTACCAGACACTCTACAGCTCAAAAATGTTTGAATGTAATATCAGCCAGGATATGGCAGTTAATCACTGGTCGCCCGAAAATCCAACATCTGATGTACCACGTCTTGATGCTGCTGACCTGAATAAAAACACCGAGAATTTTTCAGATCTCTATGTTGAAAATGGATCCTACTTAAGAGTTAAAAACCTGCAGTTTGGTTACTCACTTCCAGCCAATCTGACCAGCAAGATACATGTAAAAAATCTTCGCGTTTTCGCTTCATTCGATAACCTGTTAACCTTTACCAAATACTCAGGCTTAGATCCGGAATTGTTCGGATTGTATGGGAATCCATTTTATTATGGTGTTGATATGGTTAATTATCCGCAACCACGTACGTATTCAGTCGGTCTTAATTTGACACTTTAACCCTAAAAAATTGATCATGAAATTGCAGCTAAAAGACTGTTTTAGTGTTTTCGCAGCAGATTCCGGACCTAATTAAAATAAACAAAACAGATAAGATGAAAAAGATAACATACTTAATAATAGCAGCCGCGCTTACTACATTGCTTTACAGCTGCGATAAGTTTCTGGATGTTGAGCCCCAGGGTGCTGAAAACAGCGGAAATTTCTTTGATACAAAAGAAAACGGACAACGTGCCATTATCGGGTTATACGATATGCTTCAGCTCGACGAAGGCGCTGGTCCTGACGGACAGTGGATGGGACACCACCACGATTTCTTTATGGGCGATATCCGTTCGGATGATGCCGAAAAAGGTAGTAACGACGGCGATTATGGCGAAATGTGGGAAATGGTTGAATATACCATGACACCGCAGGTAGGTTTTGCCAGCAATTACTGGATTCATGGATACTGGGGTATTTCACGGGCTAACTATGCTCTCGATAATCTGCCCACAGTTACCTGGGATCCTGCTGTCCGCGACAGATTAGTTGGTGAAGCATCTTTTATAAGGGCTTATTTTTACTGGTATCTGGTACGCATTTATGGTGGAGTTCCTTTATTTACCAGCTCAGTAAACCCATCCGATTTTGGTGCCGTAAAACGTGCTACCCTCAACGAATGCTACACCCTTATGGCTGCTGATCTGTTAAAAGCTATTGAGCTGTTACCCGAAAAAAGCACCGTGCCATTAAACGAAACAGGCAGGGCAACAAAAGGAGCTGCAAGATCACTTCTGGCCAGGATTTATATGTACCAGATTGGTACTGACAAAGATAACTCTACCACGTGGCAGCAGGTATACGACCTTACCAATGCAGTTGTTACTTCAGGCGAATATAGTTTAATGGCCAATTATGCCAAACTGTGGGAAACCGAAAACAAAAACAATGAAGAATCGGTTTTCGAAATTCAGTTTGGTGTGGGTGCAAGCGACAAAGCTCCGGCATCGATAGGCAACAATTGCTACAACTTCCAGGGCAACCGTAAAGATGATTCAGGATGGGGCTTTAATAACCCAACCCCTGATCTGGTTGAAGCATACAATGTTGATGTTACCAACGATCCTCGTTTATCATGCGTGGTTTATGGCGAAAAATTCAATAATGGCATACTTTACGGAGCGAAAAAGAAATACGAACGTAATGAGCAAGGCTCCGACTGGTTAAACCGTAAAGCAGCTCTTCCTGTAAAACCGGCCCTGGCAAAAGCAAGCGACCGTAACATTAAAATTGTCCGTTATGCCGATGTTTTATTAATGCATGCCGAAGCAGCTTATCATATTGGTAACGTTGGCGAAGCTCAGCAGAAAGTTAATATGATTCGCGAAAGAGCCCGCAACAGCACATACTGTATGGGATATGCCGAAGGAAAAATGGATTATAGCGCAGCACCGGCTTCGGTTAACCTTCCTGATATTTCATCCACAGGAGAACAACTGTTACAGGATATCTGGAAAGAACGCCGCCTCGAATTAGCAATGGAAGCCCTCCGTTTCTATGACCTGGTTCGTACAGGTCGTTATTTCGATGTACTTGATGTGGAGAAAAATCAAAGACGCGCTCCGGGCGAATCCTATGGATTAGGTGACAAGCCTTACAAACAATTCCCGGGCCTGAAAGCTAATGGGTTAGCCAAATCAATTGATGGACCCAATGGGAATAAAGTACCCTTAATGCCGATTCCTCAAACAGAGGCTCAAGCCTGGGGAATAGAACAAAATCCCGGATACTAATCTTTTAAAAACAAATCATTATGAATAAAAATATAATCCGAATTGCTTTGTTTGCGGTACTTTCGATAACAGTTTTCAGCTGTAAGAAAGAAGATCCTTATTCAGAAGGGTATGATATCAATCTGCCTGCCGCAACAGTTACGACCATCTCCGACGAAGTTCCTTTTGTTGGATCACAGATTGTACTCACAGGAACTAACCTCAATACAGTAAGTTCTGTTGCTATTGGTGCAAATACTTTCGTAATTGTAAGCCAATATCCTGATTCCATGCGGATTGAAGTTCCACGCGTTGTTGACGCAGGTGCACTCACACTTATGAATAAATACAAACGCGAATATGTAACCGTTCAAATGCTTAAACCTCAGTTTTATCCTGCCGTGGTTACTTCCTGGCCAGCTGAAATACAAAGGGGTAAGGCTTTCATTATCAAAGGCGAAAACCTCGACCTGATCAAGGAAGTGAAAGTGAATGGTAAACTTTCATCCATTGTTGGTTCAGCCACTCCAACACAGGCAAGTTATGCCACCGCCGGAATTGAATTGGGCGAAACAGCAGTTATTGAGGTAACACCTAAAACAGGTGAGAAACAATCATCGCCTGAGTTACCGGTTATTGCACCGATAAATACCTATTTGC
>Ga0209800_10004413_pt1 | contig 10402 bp, 7 predicted proteins | sample Higcelweek8metaG_FD_187174 | JGI IMG/M metagenome (GOLD analysis project Ga0209800, IMG submission 187174) | Freshwater pond sediment microbial communities from the University of Edinburgh, under environmental carbon perturbations - High... | ecosystem: Environmental > Aquatic > Freshwater >... | reverse complement strand
GACCTTGTCATTGATCCTGATTTCCCGTTTATCCAGAATAAAGGAATTTTCAGGCATTTCTGTAAGCGTATTTTTCGACAGGCAGTATAATGCCGGAGAAAATTTAAAATACTCTGTCACGATCATTAATCAAAGCGCTAAAGACCTTTTTGATCTTGAACTTATACCAGAAGTTGAAAGACCTGTGCCGTCTAAAGAGGATTTTATAAGCAAAAAGGAACCGGGCGAAGAAAAAAGAAATTTCTGGGACAGGAACATTTATTACTTCAGATGGGCATGGCACATTATAAAACTTCATAAAGCTGATCTGCCTTCAATTCGTAACGTCAGTGTTAAACATAGCTCTTTTACTGAACTTGATGCCGAAATAATACCCGTTAAAAGAGGCATGATCAGTTTTAAAGGATTGTATCTTACAAAAAAAGACATATTCGGTCTCTACACTACAAGTACTTTCCTGCCTGCAGAAAACAGGATAGTTATTCTTCCGAAACCGGCCGATCGGAATTCTAAACTGATAAATCAGCTGTCGGATGTAGCTGACAGGAAAAACAGATCGGATTCATTCTACCTGCTCAAGCATAAAACCGGCGATTTCATCGGCCTGAGGGAATATGCGCCCGGAGACCCGATGAGAAACATTCACTGGAAAACATGGGCAAGAACAGACAAACCCGCAGTGGTCGAGAAAGGATTTGAAAAGATCAAAGAATGCACGGTAATACTGGGTAATTATATTCAGAATGATAAAGAAGATACAGAACTTAATTTCGAAAACATTTTGTCTTATCTTTATTCCTCATTAAAGTTTTTCGAATATAACGGCTTTGAAGTCACATTTCTGTATCTATCCGGAAACGGACAGATTCGCAGGTTCACTGCTGAAAAAGAAACAGGCAATTTCCATAAACTCTATAATATTCTTTCTGAACTTGAATATTATAACATAACCTCATCGGTCTTCGCTTCAAAATTAAAACGGGAACTCAACCCGTACAGCAGCTCAGTAATGTTCTGTATCGAAAACGAACCTGAGCTTGTAAGATTCGCCGGCGGAAGAAAAATTACGCTCTACAGCCCGGCGGAATGTGGTGAGATAAACCAAAAAGTGCCTGAGGTAAATCAGTCATGAAAGATTTTCCTTTTCTTATATCTGCAGCTCTGATCTACTGGGGTTATAATTCGGATCACATTATTATTTCAATATTATTTGCGGTCGCGCTTGAATCGTACCGGTTTGTAAAATTCAGACTTGATTTCGGCAGAAAGGATTTTGAATACATCTCGATGCTAAGCACAATTTCGGCTGCGGGATATCTGATATATTACATTAATACCGACAGGCAGATCGGAGTTATTTCGGCCATTCTCCAGTTTTTGCCGGTGATACTCTTCCCGCTGGTATTTTTCTATTTATACGGAACCTCGCGCTATGTCAATGCAAAAAGACTTTTTCTTTTATTCGTGACCAACAAATATTCGATCGTACACCCTTATGTAAAACTCTTCAGACCTGATCTTTTTTACTTTGCGGCTGTACTGCTCGGCGGCAGCATTAAAGCAAAAACAGCTTCAATTTTTATTGTTTTCGCACTCATACTTCCCGTTTTGTATAAATTCAGATCTAAAAACCACTCATTGACAAGATTTTTTTTATCAGCCGTCGGGGTTCTTTTATTATCTGTTCTGCTGCAGGCAGGAATTCACAACTCATTTTATCTGCTGAGAGATATTCTTACAGATCTCTACATAGAAAACATCATGAAAGACCTTGATAAAAGTATGCCCATAGGCGATATAGGAAGCCTGAAAGATAATTTTATTATTGAGTTAAGAGCTGAATCATATAACGGAAAAAAACCTGTAATTTACCTTCGCGATAAAGTATATAATACCTATTATAACGGACGGTGGTCAGAAACAGGTGTCTCATTTCTACCTTTCAATAACAGGATAATTGAATATGGTAGAACTCCTTTAGATTCAATGAGGATCTACTTTTTCTCCCGCGGAAAAACTGATGATATCAGGATGCCTTTCGGCACTTATGACTTCGCGGGTATAAATATCGGCGGGATTAGACTTAATTCGCTCGGTAATGTCACTTCCGCTTATTCCCAGTACCTTGTTGATTATAAAACTTATATTGACAGATCTTCGACAGAAAATCTGTTGGGCGGCACGAAAGATCATGATCTGAAAGTAAATGCAGCCGATACACTTATCACTGACAGAATTATAGATTCACTCAAACTAAGAGATAAGCCTGTTAAAGATGTTTTCACTGCCCTGAGTGATTATTTCATCCTGAACTATGAGTATTCACTTGACTATATAGACTGGAGCGGCAGAGATAAGCTAAGTAATTTTATTGCAGCTAAAAAAGGTCACTGCGAATTATTTGCTTCATTGTCATGTCTTGTTTTCCGTAGGCTGGGATATCCTTCGCGTTATGTCACAGGCTACCTGGTTACTGAATACAGTCCTCTTGAAAATAAATATATTGCCCGTAAAAAAGACAGGCATGCTTGGATACATGTTTGGGACAACAGCGGGTCCTGGATCGAATTCGATACCACACCGCCGGATATCAGTTCCAGTCGTAAAAGCTCTTTTTTCAGCAGAATTTACGATCTGGTTTCATACGGCTACTATAAGCTGTTCATGTTCAAAAAAGAAAATAATGACTTGTTCAGAAATATACTTTTATACTCACTGATCCCTCTCGGACTTTTTCTATTTTACAGAATACTGAAAGATGTAAAGCCGAACGAAAATTCAGGTTCGGTTCAAACTGCAAATCCGTATAAAAAAATACCCGAACTGGAAGCGATCGAAGATAAATTGAAAATGTCAGGCCATTTACCCGGGAACGAAACTCTTGGTTCATGGTTCGCAAAATTATTCGGGATAAATCTGAATGAAAAGCTGAAACATATAAAAGATCATTATTACAAGGTCAGATATAGCGACCGCATTCCTGATAAAAGGGATAAAGCACTGTTCGACAAAAATTTAATTGAGCTGGATAATAAAGAAAATTAGATGATTTCACTTTTTATTTTTATTTATCGAGCTGAAATATTTATACAATCCCTGAATTTTATTTTTCTCAACATATCCTGAAATATACCTGTAACCTTCTCCATAAACAGGATTTGTGTTTTCCTGTATCCTTTTATTTAGGTGCTCATTCCCATATAGACTGTTGATGCGTGAGGCTGTGTACTCTGCCCAGCCTTCAGTGATTTTAGGGTCTGTTATACCGGGATACTTCATTTCCATCCAGTCATGTGCCAGTTCATGCGCGGTTACCTCTAAGAATTTCTCTTTTGGAAGGTCCGTAAGCAGATAAATGTAGAACGAATCTGTCTGAGTGGTATTCACCTTTTTTCCGAACTCATACCCGTAAATGCTTTTTGTCGAAGTCTCTGTTTTTATCCTCTGTTCGTGGTAGAATAGACCCAGCTCCATTTCCTGATTCTGATTATTTGATTTACTCTTAAGATATTTATCATCCACAAGTTTAAATATTATTTCATTGTCAGTGTAAATATTTAACTTTTCCTTCATGGCCTTTCTGACTTCTCTTATAATATCCATAGCTTGTTTATATGAAACAACCGAGCTTGCTTTACATTTTCCGCAGATTTTCCTGCCGTCTTTTAAAATTGAGAAGTCGTTAGGCAGCCCGCATGCGAAGCATAATGGTTTATTTGAACATTCAACGCAATAAAAATCACCGCTTTTACTTCCGAAATGTACTCCGGAGTTTACCCGCTTACCGCAGGCTGTGCATTTACCCCATGTTGTTTGAAGACATTCGTCACTGCAGTAATTTTTAGAACCCTGGATATATCCGTTTTTTACAGGCTTTCCGCAGACTGAACACTTTGGAAGGCTCTTCTCATAGCACTCCTGATCACAAAAATTCTTGCCTCCGGAAATTAAATACGGTTTTCCCTGTTTTATTTCATTCTCGCATTGGGAACAGAATCTTTTTTCTGAATCATGAGCAAAGGAAATTAAAGTCAGGAAAAATATTAGCAGCGTCAGGTTATGCCATTTTAACATTTTCGGCCTCCGTAGATAATTTAACATTTAATTTCGGTTTTTCAAAATATTCTTTATATTTACACGCAATTAAAGTGAGAGAGGGATGCAGAACCAGATAATTTTACAGCAGATCTCAATACTCGGTATCCTGGCGCTGATAGGATATTCCGCGGCGAAAATAAATATGTTCGCAGACAGTTTTTCGATAGGACTTAACAAGCTTATAATGAAGATCACGCTTCCTCTGATGATATTCACCTCGTTATCGAAGTTCGATTTCTCTATAGAAGTCCTTAAAAGTTCAATCTTTGTTATAATCTTTGCTTTTATTTCTATGTTCATCCTGCTTTGGATAGGCACTATTACCGGAAAGATCCTTAAACTTCCGGTTCACTCATATACCGTTCACAGGATTCATACGACTTTCGGGAACATTGCTTTTCTTGGCTACCCTCTGCTCGATTCACTCTTTCCCGGCGGAAGCGGCCTTCTTTACGCAGTTATCTACCACATAGCCGTGGAAGCTCTTCTTTGGACAATAGGCGTAATAATATTCAACAGAAGTAATAAGATCGGCTTTTGGGACAGTATGAAACATCTTATGAATCCTAACACTATCGCATTTGTGCTCGGGATCATTGCTTTTCTAATAAACCTTGAACTGCCTTATGTAATTGATAAAGCTATGACCGGACTTGGCGGAACAACGATATATCTTTCTATGATATATATCGGGATCATGCTCAGCAAGATCAGCATTAAAGGAACTTTTAGAGAAAAACAGATCTATATTTTGAGTTTTAACAAAATGGTTTTTGTCCCTTTCATTCTTCTGATGATCATCAATTTTTCCCAATATGTTTTCGGGTATAATATTGATGCCGCAGCAAAGTCGGTCGTAATTCTTCAGACTGCTACTCCGTGTATGGCTACTATTGTAATAATGGCTGCCGAATTCGGAAGCGACTCAGAACTGGCAGCAAAAAATGTGTTCCTGACTACCCTTTTAAGTATATTTACTTTACCTTTGGTTTACTGGTTTATAACAGTTTTCTGATCATGTACAGAATTATTCTCTCTTATTTTCCAACCTTATCAAAGCCGGCTTTACAAGCTTATCAAAAAGAGCTTTAGATTCAGCTTCATCTATACTCTTCCGATCAGGAACGATCGTGGTTACGACTTTATCTACTTTATTCAAAACAAATATCAGCTTTTTCTTCATAACCGGGTCTTTCTCCTTATCGGCAAGTTCGATTATTTTCTGCACGATCTCTTCATTCTTCATAAAAAGCAGGCACTTCGCCGCCAATTCTTTCTTTCTTATATTTTCATTATGCAGATTATGAAGCAGAGCGGGAACTGCCAGCCTCCACAGCCTGTGAATGTAAAATCTTCCTTCTTCACGTGTATCAACTTTGGAGGAATCCTGATAATTAAGAAAACGCACCGTAGCATCGTAAACAACCTTTTTTTCTTCGTCAGAAAGACCTATCTTGCCTGCTATCTCCCTATTCCCGAGTACCTGCGTTACCTTCCTCAATTCAACCTTGTCAGCTGAGTTTTTCAGCCTTTCAATAAGAACAGACTGTGTTGTATCTTTGAAGCTTACTCCCCTGTCTTCCGGCCGGGTAAAACGCGACTTTTTTGGTTCATTCAGTACAGGATTGTGGTTGTATGGTTTTGACACTGTTTTAAGATATTCTTCCATTTTTGGCTTTAATTCAGCTTCAATTTTCTTATGCTCTTCCTGTACTTTTCTATTAGAGATTTCAATATTATCGTAACATTCTTGTAAGAAATTAGCAAAATCCGGTTCTGTTTCTTTATTTCTCTTAATACTTTGCAGAATACAATATTTGTGATCAAGACCTTTTGTATGAAACTCTCTGTCATCTAAATTACCTACCCAATATGTCTTTTGCGGATAATTCTCTAATGCTCTCTTTTTTTTATCATAATTATATCTAAACCAAGCCTCCGGGTATTCATTATCAGGTAATTTTTTTATGCTATCTAATCGAAATTTGAATGACTGACTGATTCGAAACTCTTTAATTTTATCTTCAGTATATCCTATTTTCCTAAAGTTATCATCAGTAAAACTGTCATAATCGACATTGTCAAAATACAAAATATTTATTCCTTTATCCTCAATATACTTGTATTTTTCTTTAGCTTTCTGCAACTCGAAATAATATTTAATGTTATCATCTTTATATTTATTATGTATTGGGGTACAGACTAAACTTCCGAGTAAATTTGGTAGATATCTTTTCCAAAAACTTGAATTGTTTTTTTGGAAATTTTCAACAAGATAATCAATTATCTCATCAAATTCTGAATATTCTCTTTGGGTGAGGATTTCTATTGCGAATGTTATTTTGCTATCATAATTATCATATTTACCATAATTATCATAACAACCATATAATATATCTTCAAGATACAGATCGTCCATGAGCTTTAATTCATCATATATCTTATCTATTTCTTCTTGACTAGTAACTTTTAATGTAGAGTACAAATTAAAAGTTATAAAAAGTAGTGTTAAAATAAGAAATCTTACCATTGCTTACCTCCTTTTGACCAATCTTTTTCTTCAGGTGCATTTACATCTTCTACTCCCCTCGCTCTGTGCTCAAAATCTCCCATCCATAATGTATAATATTTTGAATTATTTATATTTGCCCAATTCCGATATTCATTACAATATACACCATACTGGTTTCCTATGATTTTCCAAGCGCCATTCGTTACATCTGGAAATGGATCTATATTATTATTCAAGCCATCGCACCATTCGTAGTTTGAAATATTATATGGAGAATCTGTGTAATCAATCCAATTTTGAATTAATGGATCATATGACTGACCCAATCCATTCAAGTCTGAAATATAGTATTCAAATCTCACCCATGTGTCTTCATCAGGAGTAAGAGGAGTCTGGAAATCACTTCGATGCTGTAACTCATGAGTAATTAATGAATAAAATAAATCTACTTTGCATTTCTCATCTGCGCTATATCTATAGTATGGTTCGGGGGTAATATAGGGATCTGAAATTGAGTTTAGATTATCGTAATGACTAAATGGTGTATTGAAAAATAAATTGCTAGCATCTCCATAATTAATCCCAAATGGAGAAAGTGGTTGAGTTGCAGCATAGCTTTCTGTCGGACTATAAACTAAATTACCTACACCACCAAAATATGCTTCCTGCCAATAATAAAAGCAGTTTGGTGTAGGATTAGAAGTAGTAGTATGAGGATTGATAAAGTCAGGGTCATAAAAAACTTTTATTTTCAAAGTGGATTCTTGATCAGTGCTATTAGTTTGATGAATATTTCCTTCACCATCAAGACACCATGCATTTAATGTTCCGTATGCGTCACCAAAGTAGTTCCAATTTTCGGCGATTGGAAGCTTTGAAGCTCTAATCTGTAAAGTAGCCGTCTGACCATAATAATTAGGAGCAACAGGCTCTACAGATTCCCAAATACCATTATCATACATATCCCAAACCCAGCCGATACAGTCCTTGCTTGCATTCGCGCTACTTTCAAATGGCTCTCCCACTACAGCGTACCAAGTTTTGTTTTCACTGCTTTCAATCACATCTTTTATCCACAGTTTATAAACATTGATATATATTTGATTTGAAGTTGAGTTCAACTGCTCATTTGTGAATAATGTGGCTTCGGTTACAGTCGTGTAGTAATGGTCTTCATCACCGTCAAGTACATTCGGCATAGCTACTGATTTTTCTTCAATGTCATCCCATGACCAGTCCTCAATTATTTGCGTTACCCCGTCGGCTCCAAGGTAATTGAACTTGAGATTATAAGCCGGGACGCCGACAACACTAGACGGATCAAAAACCGCTGAAAAGGATATATTTCTACCTTCCATGCACTCTCCGTCAACATTTTCTTCGACAGTTAGCATTATGTTTACTGGGTCAGGGCAGCCATCGCTGTCATTAAATCCATCATAGTCTTCAGAACTAGTGGGACAATTATCGGACTCATCAACTATTCCGTCGTTGTCACCATCAGTTTCAGGGCAGCCGTCATCGTCGTAAATTCCGTCTTTATCCTCCGGGTTATCGGGACATGCATCTTTTGAATCAGGGATACCATCGTTATCTCTATCGTTGTCAATTTCAATTTGAAAACTAGCAGTCGCATATCCGTTGAATTCGGGATAAGTATAAGTATCTATAAAAGCGACCACATTATATGTTCCGATGGTACCTCCTGTAAAAGGAATATCAATATTTCCGTCACTGTAATTGATAACCGTGAAAGTTGAGGTAGAATTGTCTGGTTTGGTTATCGTGATATTTACATTTACTGGAGGAAAAGTAATACTGCAAGAAGGATCACGATCGACATAATCAATAGCGGCTTTTAATGGATTTGGTACAGTATTAATTGTATAAACATAATTTGTCGGGGACACAGCTTTAATTAATAAATATGGACTTATTCCAAATATTGGAGACTTAAGAATCAAAGCATCTTGGCAAAATGTACTTACTATGAAAAATAATATTATTATGCGAACTTTTCTCATTTGGTAACCCTGCCCAAATTATTTTATTATCAGCATTTTTTTTGTAATAGTTTTATCCTCAGCGTACAAAGTATAATAATATATCCCTGAGCTAAGATCTTCTGCGTTAAAAACGACGCTGTGACTGCATCTTTCAAGCTTACTGTTAACTAATAATTCCACGATCTGTTTGTTTAGACTGCTATCTTATAACTACCTGATCCCTGTAGTGTACTGCCGGAAAGATCTTTGTAGGACTCATCTATTTCAAAGGACTAACGCTATTTCGATTCAACAGGCGGGAGTAACCATTCTTCCTTATTCTCTTCCCACCACTTCAGACATTCTTCTTTCGTAGCTGTTTCTTTCAGGTTTTTTTCTGAATCCTTAACGGTCGTTAAATCAATAAATACAGGAACTAAATATTCATTTCCTTTCTTCAATTTCTCTATCATATATGGTAATGCATCAATACCAAGTCTTTTAATTTTCATTAATAATTCTTTTGAAACTTCTTCATTTTTATCTTTTATCGCGACTTCATAATCAGAGCAATATTTGTTAAAAATAGATGGTGTTTCTTTGCGACCTTCTTTCCACCAATTAATATAACCTTCTATAAGACTATTTGGTTTTTCCCCTTTAGTTTCACGTTCGAGTAATTTTTTTGTAAATACAATGACATATCTTTCTAATCCTCTACTTTCCTTAGGATTATCTTCCAATTTGTTGAATATAAGAGGTACTACATCTAAACCTAATGATATAATTTGTTTCTCAACATCAGGACCACCGTAAGGAGAAGCCATCATAAAGTATTTTTCATTTTTATTCTTTATCCAAGTTTTATAGATTTCTTCAAATTCTTTTTTCAAAGAATCATTCTGTCCATACAAATTATTTAATCCCAAATTTGCAAGAAAAATCACTGTTAAAACCATATATCTAAGATTCATTCTCTCTTCTCCTTTTATTTATAAAATCTTGTTGGTTGCCCATAAAATTTTATTAGGTTGTTTAATTGGTCCGATCTATGCTCAATTCTAAAAGTCTCTCCACTAGAACCACATTTACTCTCAAACATATCATTATCCCATTTTCCCATACCACAAATACTTGCTTTCTTTTTGGCCGCATGAAAACCCAAAGTTGGCATTGGATCAATCATATAATTCCAATCATTTTCATACTCGTAATACATTATTACTGCGTCTGCTGGACCATTTGCAGTCGGATACAGGCCTAATCTCTTGCGAAAAAATTCATCCATATCATAAGTTTCAAAAACACCGTTTTTATTACCTTCATTCATATCGATTTCCCATGGACTGAAACTTTCGTTAAATACATTAACAGTAAATGCTATACAATTGTATAAACCAGATGGTTCAGCCGTTACACTCCATTCACAATGAACCAAATTTGGAAATATCGGAGTTCCATAATCGGGATGATTTGTATCCACCCATTGAGTTCTTTCCAAGGCAGTCGGTTGTCTTCCGAAAGTTGCAGCTATGAAGTTGAATTTTATCTGATCAGTAGAGAGTAAAGTATAATTACAGTGTCCCCCAAAGTCAAGACATTTATTTTTCAGCGAATGTGTTAGAACACAATTACGCAATTTGACCATCCTATCTTAATATTTTTTATACTTCTGATTACCTGATCTTTATTGACGCCAGACTTACAAGCGCAAGAATTATGCTGACTATCCAGAATCTCTGGACAATTTTTGTCTCTGCCATGCCCTTAAACTGGAATGTATGATGGATAGGTGCCCTGAAAAAGA
>Ga0209800_10004412_pt1 | contig 10402 bp, 8 predicted proteins | sample Higcelweek8metaG_FD_187174 | JGI IMG/M metagenome (GOLD analysis project Ga0209800, IMG submission 187174) | Freshwater pond sediment microbial communities from the University of Edinburgh, under environmental carbon perturbations - High... | ecosystem: Environmental > Aquatic > Freshwater >... | reverse complement strand
GATACCGACGGAGTGGTAGTAAAGGTCAACTCTCTCGAAGCGCAGGCTAAACTGGGATACACGGCAAAATCACCACGCTGGGCTATTGCGTATAAGTATGCGGCGGAGCAGGCGCTGACGACCCTCCTATCAGTGGTTTTCCAGGTTGGGAGGACCGGTAACATCACTCCTGTAGCCAATCTGCAACCTGTATTATTGGCCGGAACCACAGTAAAGCGTGCATCGCTTCACAACAGTGATCAGATAGCGTTGCTGGGACTGCATTACGGTGATGCGGTGATTATCGAAAAGGGCGGAGAAATCATTCCCAAGATTGTGGCTGTTGAAATTGAAAAGCGAAGCCCCGATGCAGTTCCTGTGGGGTTCCCGGAGAAATGTCCCGAGTGCGGCACACCCCTCATCCGCGGTGAAGGCGAAGCAAATCACTACTGCCCGAATTACCTTCACTGTCCGCCCCAGATAACCGGAAGAATAATTCACTTCGTTTCACGCAAGGCTATGAACATCGAAGGTCTTGGTGAGGAGACAATTGAACTGCTTTATTCCGAGTCACTCATACGGACGGTCGCTGACCTATACAACCTGAAGAAGGAGCAGCTTTCCACTCTCGAAAGGATGGGCGACAAATCTGCAGCCAATATCATGGCAGGGCTTGAGAAATCGCTGTCCGCCCCGTATCACAAAAAGCTTTTTGCACTGGGCATAAGGCATGTCGGTGAAACGGTTGCCAAAACGCTGGCAGCAGGCTTCAGTGACATTGACAAACTGATGTCGGCATCTGAGGCAGATCTTACCGCTTTGGCGGAAATCGGGCCAAAAATTGCATCAAGTGTACTGGAATATTTCAATGATCCTGAAAACAGGGAAATAATACGGCGCCTCAGGATGTCAGGAATGGAATTTTCAGGACCGGTCACCGTTTCTGCCGGTGGTCCTCTGACAGGTAAGACAATAGTGATTTCCGGCACATTTGTGAACCATTCGAGGGAAGAGCTGAAAGCACTTATCGAAGCATACGGAGGGAAGGCGGGAACATCGGTATCAGGCAACACTTCCTTCCTCCTGGCAGGCAGCGATATGGGTCCGGCCAAGAAGGCCAGGGCAGAACAAAATGGTGTACCGGTGATAACCGAAGAGGAGTTCCTGAAAATGATTAAAGAATATTAGTCAGTGAGTGGGTACGAAAACAAAAAAAACATAGGTTTGCAATCACAATGGAACTTTTAGGCACAATCAGGCAAAACATAGGGCGTGCGATCCTGCGCAGGCGTTCATCCTCTGTCAGGAGGATCAAGCCCGGATTCGATTTCGAAAGGGCAAAAAGCATCGGAATTCTGTGGGACGCCTCAAAGGAAGAAGACCTGCAGCACATTGCTGCAATGAGCCGTCGTATGACGGAGCTTGGCAAGACTGTGGAAGTGCTTGCCTGGATACCCGGTAAAACCGTTCCTGACAGATTAACCGGTCTGACATATATGAAATTTCTGAAACAGACAGATCTGAACCTGTTCTACATCCCGAAATCTGAAGACTTCAGGCTGTTTGCAGAAAAAAAATTCGATCTCCTCATAGGGATAAATCCAATGCGTGTTTTTCCGCTTTCATATATTGCCACTGTTTCTCCGTCGCCGATGAAAGCAGGTCCTGATGATTCCAAAGAGCCTGAGAATGAGCCGTATGACCTGATGATCCAGGCAGGGGGTCCGTTTAAAACTGATCTTTTTCTTGACCAGGTTTTACATTATCTGACAATGATCAGCGGTCCTGAAACCAGGGCCTGAGTGTTAGGGCAACCCATAATAATTGAAAACTGAGTAAATGAAGAAATTCAAAGGTACGGGTGTTGCGGTAGTAACGCCTTTTAAGAACGATCACAGCCTCGATTTTGCAGCTATGGGGCGCATTGTCGAGTATCTCATTTCCGGAGGGGTGAACTATATAGTTGTAATGGGTACTACAGGTGAATCCTCTACTCTGAACAGGGATGAGAAGTGTGCGCTGACATCATTTGTGACTGAAGCAGTGAACAAGAGGGTGCCGGTAGTTGTGGGTATCGGGGGAAACAACACCTCTGAACTGGTCAGTTACATCAGGCAGGCTGATTTTGAAGGTGTTGACGCAATCCTTTCAGTGTCTCCATATTACACCAGACCAAGCCAGCGGGGGCTGTACCAGCATTACAGGCAGATTGCCGCCGCTAGTCCAGTACCGGTCATACTCTACAATGTACCTTCACGCACATGCGGGAGTCTGGCACCTGAAACAGTACTGGAGCTTGCACGGGACTGTGAGAATATTATCGGGATCAAAGAGGCCTCCGGCAATTTTGAGAGTACAATGAGGATCCTCAGAGACAAGCCGGAGAACTTCCTTGTCATCAGCGGCAACGATATGGATGTCCTGCCTGTGATTGCTGCCGGCGGTGCCGGGGTAATTTCTGTCCTTGCCAATGCTTATCCCGCTGACTGGTCAGAGATGGTAAACCAGGCTCTTAAGCATAACTTTAAGATTGCCAGGGAGATACAGTTCAAATACCTGGATATGATCGGACTTCTTTTTGCTGACGGAAATCCCGGCGGCATCAAAGCCATAATGAACAGCATGAACCTCTGTCAGAATATCCTGAGACTGCCGCTGGTGCCCGTCAACAGGTCCGTACAGTCGCACATAATAAAGGCAATGGAAGGCCTAGGCGGCAGGTCCTGAGATTTTTCAGACGCCGGCTCCGGGTGAATCGCTGAGGCCCTGCCCGTGGCAGTGTTTGTATTTCTTACCGCTTCCACAGGGACACGGATCATTTCTTCCAACCTTTTTGTCAACCCTTACCGGTGTGGTCTGCTGCTGTTTCTTTTCAGCGGTGCCTCCGCCGGCGCCTCCGCCAAATGAATCAACCTCGCTCTTCTGGGTACGCAGACGGCTCATGTCAGCCTGTCGTCTTCTCTGAGCCTCACGGACATGATCCGGAGAAGTCACGGGAATAGTGCCTTTCATAAGCAGGCTGACTACATCATGATTCACCTTGTTAATCATTGTTTTGAACAGCTCGAAAGACTCGAATTTATAAATCAGCAGCGGGTCTTTCTGTTCGTAGGTGGCATTCTGAACAGACTGTTTCAGGTCATCCATTTCACGAAGGTGCTCTCTCCAGGCATCGTCAATTGTGAGAAGCACCGCGGTCTTTTCAAATGCACGCGAGACCTCTTTACCCTCCGTCTCAACAGAAGCTTTCAGGTTCGTGATCACATTATACGTCCTTGCCCCGTCAGTGATAGGGACAACTACATTCTCATAGGTAGCTGACATCCGCTCATAAACATCTTTCAGTACCGGAAGTGCAGTTGCAGAAATGGTTTCAGCCTTTCGGCGGTAGGCATCGGTCACCTTGGCGAAAACCGTTTCAGTAACTTCTGAAGCCTCCTGCTTGTTGAACTCCTGTTTTTGCACCGGTGAATCTATTGAGAGAGAGCGTATAAGGTCAAACTGAAACTCTTCAAAATCGCCGCTGTCCTTTGTCTTGCTGACTATATCGTCAGTTACATCATACATCATGTTTGCAATGTCTACACTAAGCCTCTCTCCGAGAAGGGCATGCCGGCGCTTGCTGTAGATGACCTCCCGCTGTGAGTTCATTACATCGTCATATTCGAGGAGTCTCTTACGTATTCCGAAGTTGTTCTCCTCGACCTTTTTCTGAGCTCTTTCAATGGATTTTGTAATCATTGAGTGCTGTATCATCTCGCCGTCTTTAAGGCCCAGCCGGTCCATGATTCCGGAGATACGTTCCGATCCGAATAGGCGCATGAGGTCATCCTCAAGCGAAACGAAGAACTGCGACGATCCGGGGTCACCCTGGCGTCCTGCACGTCCCCTCAGCTGCCTGTCGACACGCCTCGATTCATGGCGTTCAGTGCCTATGATCGCCAGTCCGCCTGCAGCACGCACTTCTGGTGTAAGCTTGATGTCAGTACCCCTGCCTGCCATATTGGTGGCTATCGTAATTGTACCGGTCTTTCCAGCCTCGAGGACTATATCAGCCTCACGCTGGTGAAGCTTGGCATTCAGCACGTTATGTTTAAGGCCTTTCATTTTAAGCATCCGGCTGAGAAGCTCGGAGATCTCGACGGATGTAGTACCAACCAGCACAGGCCTCCCCTGCTTGTTCAGGTTCATTATCTCATCGATTACGGCATTGTACTTCTCGCGCTTGGTCTTATAAACAAGGTCCTCGTGGTCATTCCGGATAACCTTCACGTTTGTGGGTATTATAACCACATCAAGCTTGTAAATATTCCACAGCTCCCCTGCTTCCGTAATGGCTGTACCAGTCATCCCGGCAAGCTTGTGGTACATCCTGAAATAGTTCTGGAGGGTAATAGTCGCGTAGGTCTGTGTTGCAGCCTCCACCTTGACGTTTTCCTTGGCCTCGATTGCCTGATGCAGACCGTCAGAATAGCGGCGGCCTTCCAGAATACGGCCTGTTTGTTCGTCGACGATCTTAACCTTGTTATCCATTACAACATATTCGATGTCAATCTCGAAAAGCGTGTAGGCTTTCAGCAACTGGGTCATCGTATGCACCCTTTCAGACTTTATGGCGAAATCCTGCAGCAGTTCATCCTTGGCACGCAGCTTTGTCATTTCATCACCGGTACTCTTTTCAATGTCAGCAATTTTGCTGCCGACATCAGGGAGCACGAAGAAGCTGGCGTCTTCAACAGATGTAGAGATAAGATCCAGTCCCTTCTCGGTTAGCTCAATCGAATTGGCTTTCTCCTCAATCACGAAATAGAGCTGCTCTGTAACTTTGGGCATCTCTTTCGAGTTGTTCTGCATATAGAAGTTTTCGGTCTTCTGAAGAAGTGTTCTGACACCTTCCTCACTCAGGAATTTTATGAGGGCATTATTCCTGGGAAGCCCCTTGTATACTTTCAGTAGCACCAGACCGCCCTCTTCGTTCTTACCTTCAGTGATGAGTCGTTTGGCATCTGCAAGAAGCTGTGTGACAAGCTTTTTCTGTGCACTGACAAGCAATTCGACTTTGTGTTTATACTCATCAAACTGGGAGGTGTCATTCTTGGCCGTAGGACCTGAAATTATAAGTGGTGTTCTGGCGTCATCGATCAGTACCGAGTCAACCTCGTCAACAATTGCAAAATGGTGTTTCCTCTGCACCAGGTCTTCGGGATTTAGCGCCATGTTGTCACGGAGATAATCGAAGCCGAATTCATTATTGGTTCCGAAGGTTATGTCAGAGTTATAGGCTTTGCGTCTGGCCGGGGAGTTAGGCTCGTGTTTGTCAATGCAGTCAACCGAAAGGCCGTGGAATTCATAGAGGGGGCCCATCCATTCTGAGTCGCGCTTCGAGAGATAATCATTTACTGTCACAATATGCACACCCCTTCCCACGAGTGCATTCAGGAACACCGGCAGGGTTGCCACAAGGGTCTTGCCTTCACCCGTGGCCATCTCTGAAATCTTACCCTTGTGAAGGGCTACACCTCCGATAAGCTGCACATCATAATGCACCATATCCCATAGGATTTCGTTTCCTCCGGCTATCCAGCGGTTTTTCCAGAATGCCTTATCACCTTCCACTGTAATTGAAGTTCGGGTAGCTGCAAGGTCCCTGTCAAACTGCCTGGCGGTTACCTCCAGAACGTCATTTTCCTTGAACCGGCGTGCAGTTTCTTTAACGATTGCGAAAGCGCGGGGCAGGACCTCGTCAAGTTTCTTTTCGAGTTTTTCAAGGATCTCCTTGTCGATCTTGTCAATACGGTTATATATCTCTTCCTTGGCGTTGACATCCTCTTCATTCTCAGCGGTGGTTTTCAGAGTACGGATCTCTTCCTCTTCACCGGAGAATGACCCGGTGATCTCCTTCTTCAGTGTTGCCGTGAGATCTCTCAGCTGGTCATTCGACATTGAACCCAGCTTTACTGATTCCTCCCTTATTTTCCCTACAAAGGGTTCCACCTCGCTCAGGTCACGTTCATACTTGTTACCGAGAAACAGCCCCAGGACCTTGTTGACAATGCTCATTGAATGTTGATTTTAAAAAATACCACGCAAAATTAATGAATTTTCCGGATCAGCGCTTACTGCAGCCGTTGCGGAATCTAAATTGCAGCCCAAGACCTGAAGCACTGACAAATATAAAATGGCATACCTGTAATGCCGGTATGCCATTTCCGAATGATTATGTCCTGTAATTCTATCCCTTTGCAGGTGCTGCAGGTGCTGCCCTTAGCCCCATAATATCCCTGTCAAGGAAATAAAGACCGGCTGCTCCGGCAAGAGCGATTTTGTCAAGAATCAGACGTGCATTGGATTCTTCCTCAATCTGTTCAGTAACAAACCACTGGACCCAGTTTGCGGTCGAAAAATCATTTTCCTTCATCGCAGCTGCCAGTACCTCATTTATGCTGGCACTGACAAACTGTTCATGTTTAAACACCTCTTTGAACATTTCCTCTGCACCCTTAAATTTTAGGGGTGGCTTTTCAAATGCCGGAATGACCGCATGGCCTCCTCTTTCATTTACGTATTTGATGAACTTGAGCATGTGCATTTTTTCTTCTTCAGCCTGGGCGTACAGCCAGCCTGCAATGCCCGGAAGACCCTGGTTCTCTGCCCATGATGCCATTGCGAGGTACAGGTTTGACGAGTATCCTTCTCGTTCGATCTGCCTGTTGCAGATTGCTTCAACGTTTTTTGTAAGCATATGATTCTATATTTAATGGTTAATCCTTCTGTTTATACGGAACAAGTTCACCGGCCAAATGTTTAACCCAAAATCTCCCTGACTTTCTGCACAAGTTCAGAGGGAAGAAAGGGTTTGGAGAAAACCTGATCGGCACCCAGCGTTTTCCCAATCGTGAGATAGCTTCCCGGACCCGCTTTTCCACCTCCGCTGATCGCGATGATTTTTGTTTCAGGCTTGACCTTCCTGACATTCATAATGACACTGAGCCCGTCTTCTTCAGGCATCAGGAGGTCGGTAATCACAATATCAATAACGGAGGGACGGAACTTCAGCATTGCCTCCCTGCCGTCCGAAGCAGTGACAACAGTATACTTTCTCTTCTCAAGGGCTTCCCTGAGCAACTCCCTGAGAGGAAGATCATCCTCAACTATCATTACTCCGGGCATACTCTGTTTTGGCTTTTATAATTCCCGAAGGTAACTCTTTTTCACAGTTCAGCAAAACAGGTAAGTCAGAAATCCTCAAAGAGACGGGATGAGAAGCTCTATTGCAGTTCCCCTGCCCTTTTCCGTTATCACGCTTACCTGACCGTCAATAGAGGTTATAATTCCGTAAACGACTGATAGGCCGAGGCCTGTTCCCATGTTTTGTTTCCCTGAAGTGAAGAAAGGTTCAAACATCCTGGCGGCAGTATTCTCATCCATTCCGGGTCCGGTATCTGCGAAAAGGATACGTGCATATTTATCTGCAGCCTGAGTACCGGCCTTGAGGTTGCTCATTTCAGCACCCTTTCGGGTATCCAGTGTCACTGTGAGAGTACCGCCCCTCTCCTCCATAGCCTGAATTGCATTGCGGGCGAGGTTTATAAACACCCTGTAAAGCTGAACAGGGTCAGCAGATACGGATACTTCAGGAGTCAGGATTTCTTCCCTGAAAATGATACTGTCAGTCACCAGCGGACGAAGGAACTCCAGGGTTTCCCGAAGTACATCCTTTACTTGAACGGTCATTCGTACCTGGTCAGCCTCCATACCAAGGGAAAGCAACTGGCCTGTGACAGCCTTTGCCCTGTCGGCAGACTGAATGATTTTTCTGATGTTTGCATAATTCTCACTCGACGGGTCGAGACCCTCCAGTGCCAGTTCACTGTATCCGTAGATAAGGGTCAGGATAGTATTTAAATCATGGGCGATGCCCCCGGCTATCAGGCTTGCAGAATCCTGTTTCCAGGTCCTTTGCAGATTCTTTTCTGCGTCTCCCGGATTGCCCTGCTTCGGCTCCGTAAGACTTTTCCCGGGGGTTTTCACGTGAACTGTTATTATTTCATTCAAAATCGAGATTGAAGGTCTTTTTCAGGTCCTTCAGTGCCGGATTCTTATTCACAAGATGATTGAACTTCTGATCTACCGAATAGAGGATATCACCTCTTTCGGTTGATTCGACTACCGTTGTAATTCTTATAGCAGCATTCCGCAGGGTTTCCCTGAGATGGTTCTCAAGTTTTGACTTGTAATTGTGGTCAAAGGTCTCCTTCAGGGCGGAATTATCCAGTTTGAGCTCAATGGATTTGTCGGGAAGGATTCCGGGGGTTATGGATGAGAGTGTTATTGAAATGCGGGGACTCTCCTCTTTCACAGACTGTGCAAACGAATTCCATGAATCGAGTAATTCTTCAGGAGTAAACTCGCTGTCGGGTACCGGTTTGCTGATAGTTTCAGAGGGTTCTGCCACAGTTCCGGCTGACGGCATGGCCTCAGCCATCAGGTTTTTAATTGAGATCTTCTTCCCGTCTTCAGGAGTCGGTTTTGAAGGTTGAGACTGAGGTTGAGGTTGAGGTTGAGGCTGAGACTGAGGTTTTCCTGTCAGGTGGGCCCCCGGTGAAGGCAGAGGGGATGCCTTTAATCTGTCATCTTCATCAGTTAGTTGTTGATCAGCTTTTTTTTTTGACTGCATCTCAGCAGTCTCTGATGAAAGCTGACACATTCTCAACAGGGCTAGTTCGACATGCAGCCGCTGATTCTTGCTCGATTTGAAATTGAGCATGCACTGTGAGCCTATTTCAAGGGCATTGTAAAGGAAGGGAAGTGATGATTGCACTGCCTGCTCCCTGTAGTGTTGCCTGACAGACGGAGATGTTTCGAGCAGTTTTACAGTTGCCTCGTCACGGCTTACGAGAAGGTCACGCAGGTGATTGTTCAGTCCTGCCATGAAATTGTAACCGTCAAACCCCTTGCTAAGTATCTCATTGTATGTGATCAGCACTGTAGGAATATCCCCTTCAACGGCTGCATCAACAATTTTAAAGAAGTATTCATAGTCGAGCACATTGAGATTCCCGATCACATCGGCATATTTTATCTCCCTGCCGCTGAAGCTTACTATCTGGTCGAATATTGAAAGTGCGTCGCGAAGGGCGCCGTCAGCCTTTGTTGCGATTACATGCAACGCCTCGTGTTCTGCCCTGACACCCTCATTTCCGGCGACCCACACAAGCCTGTTGACGATATCATCGACGTTGATGCGGTTGAAATCAAAAATCTGGCACCTTGAGAGGATTGTTGGAATGATTTTGTGTTTCTCGGTGGTGGCAAGGATAAAAATGGCGTGTGGCGGCGGCTCCTCGAGGGTCTTCAGGAAAGCGTTGAAGGCTGAGGCCGAGAGCATATGAACTTCATCGATTATATAGACACTGTACCGGCCGATCTGAGGAGGTATTCTCACCTGGTCGGTCAGATTGCGGATGTCATCGACGCCGTTGTTGGAAGCACCGTCGAGTTCATGTATATTAAATGAAACCTGGGAGTTGAAAGAGAGGCACGACTCACATTTGTCGCATGCTTCAAAGTTGGGCCCCAGGCTGGCACAGTTGATGGTCTTGGCAAAAATACGGGCGCAGGTTGTCTTGCCGACGCCACGCGGCCCGCAGAAGAGATAAGCCTGGGCAAGATGGCTGTTCTTTATTGCGTTCTTCAGGGTTGTTGTAATGGTCTCCTGTCCGACTACCATATCGAATGTTGCAGGCCTGTATTTGCGGGCAGAAACAATAAAATTATCCATGTCTTTTATACCGGTTCTTTCACGTTATACCAGTCACAAATATAGTTAAATTGTTCAGGCCGGAGGCAGCATATTCAAAAATCAGGAAAGGCAACAGGGCCTCTCCACCGTGCTGCAGCTAAAATAGTTAAGGCATTATTTTTTTTTACAATAAATTGTCTTACTTTTGCCACCCGATTTATTAAACAATTTATAAACAAAAAAGAGATGTTGAATCAGTACGAAACCGTTTTCATTGCAACTCCCGTTTTGTCTGAAAATCAGATGAAGGAAGCGGTCCAGAAATTCAAGAAGATCATCACTGACAATACCGGTGAGATCGTTCACGAAGAGAACTGGGGCCTGAAGAAACTCGCTTATCCCATTCAAAAGAAATCTACCGGGTTTTACTACCTCGTCGAGTTCAGGGGATCAGGTGAGTTGATCGAAAAACTAGAACTGCAGTACAGGAGGGATGAGAGAATCATCCGTTTCCTGACCTTCCGTATGAACAAGTATTCAGTAGAGTATGCTGAAAAGAAAAGAAGAATGAAAGAAACCGCTAAAACTACGGAGGCATAAACATGGCACAGAATAACTCAGAAATCAGATATCTGACACCTCCGACAGTAGAGATTAAGAAGAAGAAATACTGCAGGTTCA
>Ga0209800_10004409_pt1 | contig 10418 bp, 7 predicted proteins | sample Higcelweek8metaG_FD_187174 | JGI IMG/M metagenome (GOLD analysis project Ga0209800, IMG submission 187174) | Freshwater pond sediment microbial communities from the University of Edinburgh, under environmental carbon perturbations - High... | ecosystem: Environmental > Aquatic > Freshwater >... | reverse complement strand
GGTCTTATGCATAAAGATGAAATATTATATCAATCACTGAAATATCTTAAAATAAAATCTATCTATATTGCTCCATTTTATGTCAAAAATAAACTGGCAGGATTTCTGACAGTTGATAATCCATCGGCGCATCTTGGAGAGGCCATACTACTTAATGCAATGGCTTATTTTGTTCCGCGAGAGATTAATAAAAGAAAAATATTGCGAGAAAAGGATTTTTCCAAATACTATGATGCATTGACAGAACTCGAAAATAGAAACAGTTATCAAAAATATGTAAATGAAATGTCGGGAGAGCACTTCTCCACTATGGGCGTTGTTATTGCAGATATAAATGGTTTAAAAGAAATCAACAAACACTTTGGCGGTAAATATGGGGATTCTCTTGTACAAAAAGTGGCGAATATCCTGCGTCTTCAGTTTGCAAACAGCAATACATATCGTTATGGTGGAGGGACATTTGTTGTAATTGCTGCGGATATCACACAAGAGAAGTTTGAGGAGAGGGTAAGAGACTTCAAGAAGAAATTCTATAATCAAAATGAAATGTCTATAGCAGTTGGCCACGGATGGGCAAGCATGGACATTGATATTGAAAAAATGGTTGTTCATGCAGAGGACATGATGTTAATTGCTAAACAGGATTATTATCAAAAAGCAGAAGAAACGAATAAGTATTACCGCTATAGACTAAAACAGCAGGTTCTTGAAGCATTAAAAAATAATGAGTTTGTGATTTATCTACAACCAAAGGCTGAGATAAAATCTGGAATGATAAACGGTGCAGAAGCGCTAATTAGAAGAATACATCCTATACATGGTGTCTTGGCGCCTTCTAAGTTTGTAATATTATTAGAAAAAGAAAATTTGATCAGACATATAGATATCTTTGTTTTTGAAGAAGTGATGAAGCTATTGCGAAAATGGCTTGATGCAGAGAAAGAGGTATTTACGATTTCACTTAATTTCTCGAGAGTAACAATGCTGGAACCTGATATCATTAATAAGATGAATATGATTCAAGAGAAATACAGGGTGCCAAAAGGATTGGTTGAGATAGAAATCACGGAAACATTGGGCGATATGGAAAAAAGTACAATTGAAAATATAGGCGAAGAAATTGTAAAAAGTGGCTATCGCTTATCGCTAGATGATTTTGGAGCAAGTTTTTCAAACCTATCTATACTTAATACGATGAGATTTGATGTGTTGAAACTTGATAAAAGTATTATTAACAATATAGTATCAGCGGATAAGAGCCGTATTATAATTAAAAAAGTTTTGGAACTGTGTAATGAACTAAACATTGAAAGTATTGCAGAGGGAGTAGAAACGGTTGAACAGCTAAATGTATTGCGTGAGATGGGGTGCCTGCAGGCACAGGGATATTTGTTTAATAAACCTATACCAGTAAATATTTTTGAAGAAAAGTATATTAGGTGATATATTCTGAGAAAACAGGCGTATAAAATATATAAACGCCTGTTTTTTGCGTTGAAAATAAACTGGAAGTATGCTAAAATCAAATTTACATTTAACTTATCAGAGAAAAAATGTGCAAGGATATTATAAAGATGTTTTATAATTCTCTGAAATCTGAAGGGATAATAGATATGGCGCAATTATGGGGTGGACGTTTTACAAAGGAAACCGACAAAATGGTATATAATTTTAATGCATCAATTAGGTTTGATCAAAGATTATATAAACAGGATATAGAAGGAAGTATTGCACATGTTGTTATGCTTGCGAAGCAAGGCATATTGACAGATGTGGAAAAGGATTCTATTATAGTGGGTCTTGTAGGAATAAGAGATGATATCGAATCCGAAAAGATACTGATAACAGATGCATATGAAGATATTCATAGTTTTGTGGAGGCAAATTTAATTAGTAGAATCGGTGAAATAGGAAAAAAACTACATACAGGAAGAAGTAGGAATGATCAAGTAGCATTGGATATGAAATTATATGTTAGGCAGGAAGTGTTACAGGTTGACCAGCTGACAAAGGACTTATTAACGACATTGCTACATATTATGGAAGAAAATACAGAGACCTACATGCCAGGATTCACACATCTGCAGAAGGCACAGCCGATTACATTAGCACATCACATTGGCGCATATTTTGAAATGTTTAAGAGAGACCGCCTAAGATTAAGGGATATTTATCATAGAATGAATTACTGTCCATTGGGAGCTGGTGCACTTGCAGGGACGACATATCCTCTCGATCGCGAATATGTGTCGAGCCTTATGGGATTTGAAGGCGCCACCTTAAACAGTATGGATTCTGTTTCAGATCGAGATTATATTATTGAGTTGTTATCTGCGCTGTCAACTGTTATGATGCATTTAAGCCGGTTTTCAGAAGAAATCATAATATGGAACACGAATGAATATCAATTTATTGAGATTGATGACGCATTTAGTACCGGTAGCAGTATTATGCCACAAAAGAAAAATCCAGATATAGCAGAATTAGTACGTGGAAAAACAGGGCGAGTTTATGGTGCGCTTATGAGCATACTCACTACGATGAAGGGTATTCCCTTGGCATATAATAAGGATATGCAGGAGGATAAAGAAGTAACTTTTGACGCAATTGATACGGTGAAGGAGTGCCTGCTTTTATTTGAAGGAATGTTAGCGAGTATAAAATTTAATAAGGAAAGAATGGAACAAAGTACAATGGGTGGATTTACAAATGCCACAGATGTCGCTGATTATTTAGTGGGAAAAGGAATTCCATTCAGAGATGCCCATGGTATATCGGGACAATTGGTTTTATACTGCATGGAACATCAGAAAACATTATTAGAACTATCTCTTAAAGAATATAAGAATATATGTGATGTGATTGAAGAAGATATCTATCATGCCATCAGTTTAAAAAACTGTGTAGAAAAGAGAATGACTATTGGAGCACCAAGTAAGATAATGATGAATAAAGTCATTATGATATATCGAGACTATTTATGTGCCGATTGGCAAAATGATGATGATACATTTGAAACAATAGAAAAAGAAGGAAAGTGGCTGTAACAGGCTAACTTTGCAATAAAAAGAGGAGAGATGTGAGATGAGCGAGAAATTAAAAGTAGGTATTTTGGGCGGAACTGGAATGGTAGGGCAGAGATTCATATCGTTACTTGAGGATCATCCTTGGTTTGAAGTGACATTGATCGCTGCCAGTCAAAGAAGTGCAGGCAGGACATATGAAGAGGCGGTAGGTGATAGATGGAAGATGACAACACCTATGCCTGAAGCTGTCAAAAAGATGATCGTCATGAATGTTAATGAAGTGACAAAAATCGCATCAGAGATTGATTTTGTATTTAGTGCGGTTGATATGACAAAAGATGAGATTCGTGCAATTGAAGAAGAATATGCAAAAGCAGAAGTCCCAGTGGTATCAAATAATAGTGCGCACCGTTGGACGCCAGATGTTCCAATGATTATTCCAGAGTTAAATCCGGAGCATGCCGAGGTAATCAAGTTTCAACGTGAAAGACTCGGTACAAAGAGAGGTTTTATTGCTGTAAAACCGAATTGTTCTATTCAGAGTTATGCGCCTTTGCTTTTCGCATGGAAAGAATATGAGCCAATAGAAGTAGTCGCTACTACATATCAGGCAATTTCAGGTGCGGGTAAAACATTTAAAGATTGGCCAGAGATGGTAGAGAATGTTATACCCTATATAGGTGGAGAAGAGGAAAAGAGTGAGCAAGAACCGCTTCGTATACTGGGAAAAGTGGAAAATCGTGTTATAGTAAAAGCAAATGTACCAGCAATCACAACACAGTGCATCAGAATTCCTGTATTAAATGGACATACAGCAGCTGTGTTCATTAAGTTCGCAAAGAAACCTACCAAAGAGCAATTGCTAGAAAAGCTGGTAAATTTCAAAGGAATCCCACAAGAGCTTAATTTGCCGAGTGCGCCGAAACAATTCATACAGTATTTGGAAGAGGAAAATCGCCCACAGGTAGTATTGGATGTTGATTTTGAAAAGGGTATGGGTGTATCTATTGGACGACTCAGAGAAGATAATGTAGGATTATTTGATTTTAAGTTTATTGGATTATCACACAATACGATTAGAGGCGCTGCTGGCGGAGCTGTTCTTTGCGCAGAGTTGTTAAAAGCACAGGGATACATTTGATTATTAATAATAAGAAATGGACTTTATAATGGATGAACTGAATTATCAAATTGATTTATTAACAGCAATGAATAAAAAGATGACCGGAAATGAGCGGATGCATAAAATGGTTTCCGAGATTTCCGGTAATGCTTATTTTTATGAAGATATTAAGAATAATGTTATTGAACTGACCGGGTGCTGGGATAAGTATGTGCTTGACATGGATTATCGTTCTTTTCATAAAGCTGACCTGATTTCTTTCATGCATGAAGACTATACGGATGAATTTAGAAAAACAATCATTGAGATGGAAGAAAAAAGAGAAAAAGATGCTTCTATGGACTTTATGACATTAGATGGAAAAGCGTGGATTGAATGTAAGGCATTAGTCCATTATGATGAGTTAATGAAACCTGTCGAGAAAATCATCTGTTTCAAGGAAATAACAAAAGTCAAAGCGCAGTATGAAGAATTAAAGTATTTGGCATATTATGATTCACTTACAGGGCTTGCAAACCGAAATTATTTTGTAAAGTGTCTACGCGATATTTGTGAAAGAGCTACTGACGAAGGCGTTAATGTTGCACTTCTTTTTGTAGATATTGATGATTTTAAAAAGATTAATGATAGTTTAGGCTTACTATTTGGCGATGAGTTAGTACAGGATTTCGGGCTTTTTATTAAAGAATTGCAAAATGATAATATTATTGCTGGTAGATTTGGCAGTGATGTGTTTTGTATTGCCATTTATGCACCATATGGAACAAGAAGTGTTGAAATGATTTATAGACATATCAGAGACAGGTTACGAAAACCATTTATCCTAAGTAATAAAGCAGAAATTGTGTTTAGTGTTAGTGTGGGTGTTGCTGAATTCCCAGAAGCAGGTAATACTGCGCTGGAGTTAATAAAAAATGCAGAAATTGTTTTGTTTAAAGCAAAAGAACGTGGAAAGAATAATCTTCAATTTTTTGAAAGAGTTATATTAAATGAATTTATGGATAATATATCAATCGAGCAAAAATTAAAAAATGCGATTGATAATGAAGATTTTTTATTATATTATCAACCTCAATTTTTTGCAGAATCAGGAAAACTAAGAGGCATAGAAGCATTAATCAGATGGCCCGATGAGAATGGGAAATTTATTAGTCCAAGTGATTTTATACCTATTGCAGAGAAAAATGGCGCCATTATACCGATTGGCAACTGGGTGTTGAAAGAGGCAATAAAGGTATTTGCTTCTTGGACAGAAAAATATGATTATCCAGTTATTCTGTCAATCAATATTTCGGCAATTCAGTTAAAGAAAGACAACTTTACGGATCAATTACTTCATTTGATTAATTTGTATGATATTAAGCCTCAGTACATTGAGTTGGAAATAACAGAGAGTATTTTTATTGATAATTTTGAGGAAGTAATTGATAAGATGCGATCGCTTCGGTTATTAGGAATAAGAGTGTCTCTAGATGATTTTGGCACTGGTTTTTCATCATTGTCATATTTAAAGGATCTCCCAATTGACACTTTGAAAATCGACAAGTCATTTGTCGATACAGCTATTAAGGATAAATCAACAAATATTATTACGGAATCCGTGGTGACCATGGTGAAGCGGCTAGGTCTCGAAACGGTTGCAGAGGGTGTAGAAACACAAGAACAGTATGATTATTTGAAAAAAATACAATGTGATAATATCCAAGGTTATCTGACAGGCAAGCCGATGTCGCGAACTGATATAGAAAAACTGATTTTACAACATGAAATGGAATCAACTGAAAAATGAGGTTATCATGTTATTAGGACGAAGTGCAGAGCAGAAATATTTACAGAATTATTATGAAAAAGAGGGCAGTCAGCTAATAATATTATACGGCAAGAAAAATGTAGGAAAAACGGAGCTGATAAAAGAATTTTGTGTAGACAAGCCTTTTTCATATTATCTAGCAAAAACCTGTTCAGATGCGGAACAGATATTTCTTTGGAGCGGAGAATTATCGGAAGATCGTATCGGTATGCCAGCTGTAGAACGTAGAATGGACGCTATATTCAATGCGATTACAGAAGTAAAATCTCCTAAAAGAGTCATTATTATTGATGAATTTCAGAATATTGTAAAGTCGTCAGATGTTTTCATGGACGAAGTGATAAAATTGATTCATAATAGATGGAACAACCAACCGGTTATGATTGTTATGTGTAGTTCGTCGATAGGCTGGGTAGAAAATGCAATGGTTTCAAAAATGGGCGAAAATGCTTATGAGATAACAGGACTTTTAAAGATAAATGAGTTGAATTTCTTGGACTTAGTACGTAGATTTCCTAAATATACAATGGAGCAATGTGTTGAGACATATGCTATACTGGGAGGCGTTCCAGGCTTATGGAGATACTGGGATGATAACTATGATATCATGACAAATATATGTAATCATATTATCGCACAAGGTGCCTTCTTAAATGAAGAAGGGAGTCGCTACATTGCTGAAGAATTAAGAGAGACCGGCGTGTATCACACTATCTTAGCAACACTGGCTTCTGGAAAGCATAAATTAAATGAGATTCATAATCATACAGGCTATAATAGAGCGAAAATCAGTGTTTATCTAAAGAATCTGATGGAATTGGGAATAGTTGAAAAAATATTCTCATATGATACGGCTGATAAAGACAATGCACAAAAGGGTATTTATAAAATATGTAATCATTATGTACATTTCTGGTTTCAATTTATTTTTCCACATTTATCTAAGATAATAATGATGGAGCCGAAAGAATTTTATCAAAAATATATTGTGCATTCACTTAGGGCCTATACGGCGCCATATTATACAAAAGTTTGTTTTGAATATTTAAATCTGATGAACCAGATGGGCAGATTACAATTTAAATTTGTAAAAAGTGGTCCATGGGTTGGGAAAGTAGGAACAATAGATATTGTTGCACAGGATGAAGATGGTCATACACTTGCAGGTATGTGCAATTGGGAACGAAAACTAATGACATATGAGGATTTTGAGTGGCTGCTTTATTGTATAGAAAAAGCCAAGTTGGCAGTGGAATATTATTATCTATTTACAGTGGGAGGTTTTGACGAAAAACTAACGCTGGAAGCAAAAGTGAAGAAAAATATTGTATTAATCGATATTTCTCAATTATAATTATTTTCTGGGAGGAAAAGAAACATGAAAAAATTTATGGTAGCAGTAATGGTATTGACAAGCGTGCTTTCATTAGCAGGCTGTGCAGGAAAAAGTAGTAGTGACACACTTGTAATGGCAACAAATGCGGAGTTTCCGCCATATGAATATTATGAGGGTGATGAAGTAGTGGGTATTGATGCTGAAATCGCAGCAGCGCTTGCAGAAGAACTTGGAATGAAGCTGAAGATTGAAGATATGGCTTTTGATTCTATTATTGCCGCAGTGCAATCAGGAAAAGCAGATATCGGCGTTGCAGGAATGACAGTAAACGAAGATAGACTGAAAAATGTAAGCTTTTCAACACCTTATACTCAGGCAGCACAGGTTATAATTGTAAAGGATGGTAGTCCTGTTGCAACACCAGATGATTTGACAGGTAAAAAGATAGGCGTTCAACTTGGGACAACAGGAGACATTTATGCGGGGGATATCGCAGATGCAACAATTGAAAGATATAATAAAGGATTTGAAGCTATCCAGGCTTTGTTACAGGATAAGGTCGATGCCGTTATTATAGATCGTGAACCAGCAAAGGTTTTTGTTGAACAAAACGAAGGGTTAACCATTATTGATGAAGAATTTACAGTTGAAGATTATGCAATTGCAATCAACAAGGATAATGAAGAACTGCTGAATAAAATTAATGATGCACTTGCAAAAATGGAAGAGTCAGGAAAGCTACAGGAAATCATTGATAAATATATTGTAGCAAAATAATCTGGAGATTACTATGAATCAATTAATAGAACGTTTTTATTTGAATTTTATAAAAGAGGATCGATACCACTATATACTAAGCGGTCTCGGCGTAACTTTGACCATCACATTTTTTGCGGTGGTCATTGGTATTGTCCTGGGATTTATTGTGGCAGTGATTCGTTCTGCATATGATAAAACAGGAAAGGGTATTATTCTGAATGCACTCTGCAATATTTATTTAACAGTCATACGTGGGACACCTGTGGTACTACAATTATTAATTACATATTTCATAATATTTTCTGCTGTGGATGTGAATAAAGTATTTGTAGCTATTATTGCATTTGGAATTAATTCTGGCGCATATGTGGCTGAGATTATTAGAAGTGGTATTATGTCTGTAGATAATGGACAGTTTGAGGCGGGAAGAAGTCTCGGCTTTACATATTCTCAGACTATGATCTACTTTATTTTACCGCAGGCATTTAAAAATGTATTACCTGCACTTGGAAATGAATTTATCGTACTCCTGAAAGAGACATCTGTAGCAGGTTATATCGCGTTGCAGGATTTGACGAAAGGTGCTGACGTTATCAGGAGCCGTACTTTTGATGCATTTATGCCACTAATGGCTGTTGCCGCAATCTATCTGGGTATGGTCATGCTGTTTGATAAAGGTGTAAAATGTCTGGAAAGGAGGCTTCGTAATAGTGATCACTGAAAATGAACAAAAGCCATTAATTGAAGTGAGAGATCTCAAAAAACATTTTGGTGATTTACTTGCACTTGATGGAATTACAACTAATTTTTATGAGGGTGATGTGGCTTTTATCGTAGGTCCGTCAGGCTCAGGTAAAAGTACACTTCTTCGATGCCTTAACAGACTTGAAGAGCCAACAGATGGAACTATCTTATTTGAAGGAATCGATATATGCAATTCTAAAAGCAATATTGATTTACAACGTCAGAAAATGGGAATGGTGTTTCAACAGTTCAATTTATTCCCGCATATGACAGTTATGAGAAATCTAACCATAGGGCCCATGAAATTGCAGCAATTATCAAAAGAAGAGGCTGAGGCGAAAGCGATGGTCTTACTTAAGAGAGTAGATTTAGCAGAACGTTATGATGCATATCCTAGCCAGTTATCGGGAGGGCAGAAACAGAGAATTGCTATTGTACGTTCTTTATGTATGAATCCTGATGTGATGCTTTTTGATGAGCCAACATCTGCGCTCGATCCAGAGATGGTCGGAGAGGTTCTTACTGTCATGCGTGACCTGGCTGAGAATAAAATGACAATGCTAGTTGTGACTCATGAAATGAATTTTGCCAAGGAAGTTGCAAATAGAGTGCTATTTATGGCAGATGGGCAGATCATAGAAGAAAATAATCCAAAAGATTTTTTTGAAAATCCTAAAAGTGAAAGATTACAAAGTTTCTTAGGAAAAGTGTTGTAATAGGGAGTAAATTAATACATGCCCAAAACTATATATATAGCAGAAAAACCCAGTGTTGCGAGGGAATTTGCAAAGGCACTTAAATTAAATATGAAGAACTGTGATGGATATATGGAATCAGAGGAGGCAATAGTTACATGGTGCGTTGGTCACCTTGTGACTATGAGTTATCCCGATGCTTATGATATAAAATATAAAAAGTGGAGCTTTACAACACTTCCTTTTTTGCCTGAGATTTATAAGTATGAGGTCATTCCATCTGCCAAAAAACAATATGATATTGTTTGCTATCTGCTAAACAGAAATGATGTCAATACGATATATGTATGTACCGACTCGGGACGTGAAGGTGAGTATATCTACAGACTTGTTGAAAAACAGGCAAATGTAACGGGAAAAAACCGCAAGCGTGTATGGATTGACTCCCAGACAGAAGAAGAAATATTGCGTGGGATAAGAGATGCAAAGAGATTAGAAGAATATGACAATCTATCAGATGCAGCTTTTTTACGGGCAAAAGAAGATTATCTAATGGGGATTAATTTTTCAAGAGTGTTAACCTTAAAATATGGTACTGCCATGTCTGATTTCTTGAAACTGAAGTATGCAGTCGTATCTGTTGGACGTGTTATGACATGTGTTTTAGGTATGGTAGTGAAAAGAGAGCGAGACATTCGAGAATTTGTAAAAACACCATTTTTCAGAGTACTGGCTAATCTAAAATTACAAACAGTGGAGGGTACCTTTGAAGCAGAGTGGAAAGCAGTAGAGGGCTCAAGATACTATCAATCGCCTCTATTGTATAAAGAAAATGGTTTTAAAGAGAAAAACGATGCGGAGTCGCTCATAAATTTTCTGCGTGAAGCGAACCCATTTACGGCGATTGTCCAGGCAATGGAAAAGA
>Ga0209800_10004405_pt1 | contig 10430 bp, 9 predicted proteins | sample Higcelweek8metaG_FD_187174 | JGI IMG/M metagenome (GOLD analysis project Ga0209800, IMG submission 187174) | Freshwater pond sediment microbial communities from the University of Edinburgh, under environmental carbon perturbations - High... | ecosystem: Environmental > Aquatic > Freshwater >... | reverse complement strand
AAAAAAAAATGATTGACGGGATTTTCAGCGGTAATCTTGATTTTGAAAAAATCAAACATCTGCTTCTGCTTGAGGATGAGAAGCAGATTCAGCAGTTGCTTGAAAAGGCCCGTGTGACCCGTGATAATACCATTGGAAACAAAGTTTATTTACGTGGTTTAATAGAATATTCCAACCGATGCGCTAAAAACTGCTTCTACTGCGGTATACGTGCCGGCAACACGTACGCTGTCCGCTATGAAATAAGCGACGAAGAAGTGCTGGATGCTGCGAAATTTGCTCATGAGCACAGATATGGCTCCATTGTAATTCAATCGGGTGAGCGCAGCGACAAAGAGTTCACATCTCATATTTCTTCTTTAATCAAAAAGATACACGATGCCACCGGAAACGACCTTCGGATCACGCTTTCGTGTGGTGAACAAAAAGAAGAGGTATACCGCGAATGGTATCGCCTCGGCGTACAACGTTATCTGCTGCGCATCGAAGAAGCAAATCCGGATTTGTACGCAAAACTGCATCCCTCCGATCACAGTTTTGAAAACCGGTTGAAAAGTCTGAAAACACTTATGGACATTGGCTTTCAGACCGGTACTGGTGTGATGATTGGACTACCGTTTCAAACCATCGACGATCTGGCCAATGATCTTTTGTTTATCAGAGATTCTGGTGTTGTAATGGTAGGAATGGGACCATATATTGAACATGCCGAAACGCCTCTCTACGAGCACAAAGACAAATTGCCAACCATTCAGAAACGAGTTGAATTGTCGTTGAAAATGATTGCTATTCTGCGCCTGATGCGACCTTCAATAAATATTGCTTCAACCACAGCCTTGCAGACGCTGGACCCGATGGGACGCGAAAAAGGACTCAGAGCGGGCGCCAATGTTATCATGCCAAATATTACTCCGGTTGCCTTTAAAAAAGAATACGATCTGTATGAAGGAAAACCCTGTCTGGATGATCAACCCGATGAATGCGGTATGTGTATAGAGCATCGCATTAAAATGGCTGGTTGCGAAGTAGCCTATGGCGAGTGGGGTGATTCGAAGTTTTATTCCAGCAAAAGATAAAAGACAAAAGGCGCAAGACAAAAGTAACATAAGAATCACTTTTATCTTTTTACACTTCGGCAAGCTCAGTGCATCGCTTTTATCTTTTGTCTTAACAGATCCTCGGCAACTGCTCGCCAGCAAGCATATCAATGATGCGCGTGCCGCCGATGCTGGTTTTCAACACTGCTTTTCCTTTGTGATCTTCGGTGATTTCACCAATGATGGCAGCCTCTTTTCCGAACTCATTGTTCTTCATTATTTGCAAAGCTTTGTCTGCATCTGAAGCATCCACAACAATGATGACTTTTCCTTCGTTGGCGACATAGAATGGATCGAAGCCCAGCAGTTCGCACATACCACGCACGTTTTCGTTAATGACAACAGCTTCTTCGTGAATGAGTACTCCGGTGTTATTGTGTTCAGCCATTTCGCAGAGCACTGTCGCAATGCCGCCCCGAGTGGCATCACGCATGAATTTTACCTGGCAATCTGCATCGAGAATGGCTCTGATCATGTGATTCAGCGCGGCACAATCGGATTTAATATTGGTATTGAAATTACCAAAATTGCGTGCCGCCATAATGGTCATGCCATGATCGGCAATGCTGCCGTTAATCAGAATTTTATCGCCGGGCTGAATCAGCTTTCCTGTGCCGATTTCCTTATGCTTAGCATTCATAAATCCGATGCCGGCCGTGTTGATAAAAACTTTGTCGCACTGACCTTTGTTCACCACTTTGGTATCGCCGGTAGCGATGATCACACCTGCTTTCCGGGCTTCTTCGGCCATGGTGGCAACAATGGTTTCAAGCTCTTCGGCGGATAAACCTTCTTCGATAATAAATGCTGAGCTGAGATATTTCGGAGTTGCGCCGGAAACCGCCAGATCATTCACCGTGCCGCATACAGCCAGCTTTCCGATGTTGCCGCCATTGAAAAATACCGGAGTAACCACATACGAATCCGTAGTAAACGACAGTATTTCGCCTTCGCAGGGAACCACTGCAGAATCGCTCTGCTGGCCGAGTACATGATTGCCAAAATGTTTGTAGAAGATTTCTGAGATCAGTTCGTGCGACAAACGTCCGCCGCTTCCGTGTCCGAGTAAAATATTTTTTTCCATTATTTGTTGAATCTGAAATAAGCATTGCAGGCGCCTTCGTGCGAAACCATGCAGGCACCAACGGGATTTGAAGTTGTACAGGCCTTTCTGAACAGTTTGCAGTCGTTCGGTTTTTTAAGGCCTTTGAGAATTTCGCCGCAGATGCAGCCTTTGTCTTCGCGCGTGGGCTCGACTTCTACAGGAATCATGCGCTCCGCATCGAACTCTGCATATTTTTCATTCACACCAAGACCGCTGTTGGCAAGGGTTCCGAGGCCGCGCCACCATTCATCGCGCAAAGAGAAAACTTCCTGCATGGCTTCCTGAGCCTTCACGTTGCCTTCGGGTGTAACGGCGCGCCGGTACTGGATTTCGACTTTGTAGTCATTCGCTTCGTGCTGTTTGATCAGCATATAAATGGTCTGCAGAATATCGACCGGCTCGAAGCCGCAAACGACGCAGCCCACGTGGTATTTTGATGGCAACGCTTCGTATATTTTTGTTCCGGTAATTACGCTCACATGGCCGGGCGCAATGTAACCATTGATGGCAACACCTTCATCAATCAGCGCTCCCATAGCGGGCGGCATGATTTTGTGCGAACTCAGCAAAAAGAAATTTTTGAGATTTTCTTTTTTTGCATTGATGAGTCCGGCCGCGCTTGGAGGCGTTGTTGTTTCGAAACCAACACCCAGGAAGACCACTTTTTTTGAAGGATTTTCTTTGGCGATTTTCAGTGCATCAAGAATGGAATAAACAATACGGACATCGGCGCCTTTGCTTTTTTCGCCTGCCAGAGACGATGTGGAGCCGGGAACGCGGATCAGGTCACCGTAGGTGGTAATTATAACATCCGGAATACGGCTCAGCGCGATGGCGTGATCGAGAAAACGACGGTCGGTGACGCAGACCGGACAGCCGGGACCTGAGATCAGACGAACGTTTGCGGGCATCAGCGAAGGGATGCCGAATTTCTGAATGGCCCATGTATGGCCGCCGCAGACCTCCATCAGCACAATGTCTTTTTTACTGATGGTCCTGATCTGATGCACCAGTTTGTCCACCAGTTCTTTGTCGCGGTATTCGTCGATGTATTTCATTTTTTGTTTTTACTTACTTTTTTTGAGTCTTTACGGAGTTTTTGCAACATTTCGTTTGCATCGATTCCGATTTTCGAAAACGCAAACCATTTTTTTCCAAGATCCTTTAATGATGCGCCAATGTGGTAAACTGTTTCATTGTCAATTATTAAAAAGCGATCATGCGATTTTGTAAATTGCAGCACTTCAATTTCAGGATATTGTCCATTGTGTTTTTCAATATCCAATAGGAGTTGATTGCTGATATGGGCTGAATAAACACTGCATGAAATATTTTTGTTTCGCTTGGAAAGCAGCGTCAGTACGCTTTCATCAATATAGTTGTCTATCAGGTCAATTGATTTTTTTGCAGACTTTACAAGATTGGCTACGAAAACATACGCATCAAAAACATTTCCTTCAAAGAAAATTCCTTCATTGGGAGGCAGACTGGTTCTGATCTGCAGGTCGAATTCGTCGGTTTTATTTTTTAAATAATGGATATCTTTTTCAATCCGCTCAAAGCGCTGATTGATGGCATGACCTTTCAACAAATAGTCCTTCAATACTTTGTTTGCCCAGATGCGGAATTGGGTTCCGCGGTAAGATTTGACACGATAACCGACTGAAATAATAACATCCAAATTGTAATACTTTGTTTTATAGCTCTTTCCATCAGCGGCAGTTAGTAAGGAATCCTTACATACTGAATTTTCTGTAAGTTCCTTTTCTTTAAAGATATTTCCAATATGTAATGTTATATTATTCCTGGAAGTTTGAAAAAGCTCAGACATCTGTATTTGAGTGAGCCATACAGTCTCATTCTCAAGTCTCACTTCGAGGCGGGATGACTTTTCATCAGGCTGATATAGAATTATTTCATTGTTCATTTAATAACGAAAGCATTATTAAATTGCAGGATAATGTTAATCCCGAAAAGGTATCTAACTCTTAAAAGGAAATATTTTCGACCATTTTCTAAAACATTTTCGATACCAGATGCAGTTGTCGCAAAATTTGAGACAACTTGAAAACCGCATAACTCTTCACTTAGAGCATTGTTAATATGTTTCCCGATGGTTTTTATATCTCTGTTGAATAGTTCTGCAATCTGAGTTCTGTTTAACCATACATTATCATCCTCAATTCTAACTTCTATTCGAGTTGAAATTTCATCAGGTTGATATAATACAATTTCGTTGCTCATAACCGCGATTTCACACGATAACCTACAGAGATAATAATATCCAAATTGTAAAACTTTGTTTTATAGCGTTTTCCATCAGCAGCAGTTGTCAAGAAAATCTTGACAACTGAACTTTCCTCTGGTTCATGATCTTTAAATATGTTGTTTGTGTGAAGACTTATATTCTGCTTTGTTGATTCAAACAGCTCAACCATCTGTGCCTGTGTTAGCCATACAGTCCCATTCTCTAGCCTCACCTTTAGTCGGGAGGATTTTTTATCAGGCTGATATAGAATTATTTCATTGTTCACAATGGGCAGAAGCTGAATATTCAAGAAATCAGATATCCAGTTCAGGCTTGATCTGCTCGTTGAGATCATCGAATTCCTCAAAAACTTTAAGGGTTTCAATCGCTTCTTCTTCGCTGATTTTCTGAATGGCAAAACCCGTGTGTAGCAGAATGTAGTCGCCGACTTTCACGTCGTCGAGCAGCTGCAGCGAGGCTTCATATTCGGTGCCACCAACCGAAACAATGGCCATGTCGCCATTGATTGACATCACTTTGGATGGGATACTCAGACACATATCAATCTCGTTTTAATTCAAGATGCAAAGTTAGCAAGAAATTGTTATACATGAGGATGTCGCAAAACAGCCGCTTCTTCAAAAACAATATTCCATCGTCCGTTAGCGACGAAGGAGCGACAGGATATGGAATCGTTGTTTTTGAAGCTGTTACGACGATTCCATATACGCCAGCCTTGTGCTGAGCCTGACGAAGTACGGCGGACGATGGAATATCGTATCGATTTATTTGAGGCAACCCAATAAAAGGTTATTTCTAACGCCGCGCAGCCGCTATCACCAGCTGCCCTAGCGCAATGCCACCGTCGTTGGTTGGTATGCGCTGATGTGTAAGGACTTCAAACCCTTGCTGAGTTAGCTTGTGCTCAAGATTTCCCAACAGATATTTATTCTGAAAAGTTCCACCAGATAAAACAACTTTATTCGAGCCGCATTCTTTTTTCATCCGGATGGCCATTTCAATTACAGCTGCAATCAGCATGTTGTGGAATTTTGCAGAAATCACGGAAACAGATACCTCTTTTTCCATATCGTGAAGAATGGCTCTGAATGTCGTTTCGAAGCTAATGTCGTTTTTCACATCAAATGGATAAAACTCCGCAACGCTTTTATCAATAATTGACTCAAGGCGCATGGGTGCTTCGGCGTGAAACTGACTCACCGGACTAAGATTGATTAATGCTGCAACTGCATCAAACAAGCGTCCGGAGCTGGATGTAAGAGGTGTGTTTATTTTTTTATCGATTGCCTGACACAGCATTCCAATAGTATCGGGCTTAATATCGCTTAGAAAAGGCAGATTTTTATTTCTGAAATCATCGCCCATAAAGCGATAAAGATAGGAGACCGCCATACGCCATGGTTCATCTGTAACCCTGTCTCCGCCTGGCATTGGCATATACTCGAAATGGTTGAATCTTTTATAGTTATTTAAATCGCAGATCAGAAATTCGCCACCCCAAATATTATTGTCATCACCAAGACCGGTGCCATCGAAGCTGATGCCAATCACGGTTTCATTAAGCCCGTTTTCAGCCATGCATGAGGCAATATGTGCGTGATGATGCTGCACTTTTACATGCGGTAATCCGCTTTCAGCTGCATAGCGCGTTGAAAGATAATCGGGATGCAGATCGCTAACAACCAGTTGTGGCTCAAAACGGAAAAGTTGTTTGTAGCGTTCAATGCTTTCGCTATAAAACGCGTAAGTTTCCATGTTTTTCAAATCACCGATATGCTGACTCAGTATGGCTTGATCGTATTTTCCAATGGCAAAGCAATTCACCAATTCGGCTCCTGTGGCAAGAATGCCATCGACATTCAGTTTCAGATTTACCGGTGATGGTGCATACCCGCGCGAGCGGCGGCTTACACGCTCTTTCTCATTGACGATGGTCACTACAGAGTCATCCGTGCGGTTATGAATATCGCGATTATATGTGATGACAGCATCTGCCACTTTTGTGAGAATATTCAGAGCATCGGAATTATCAGTAATAATCGGCTCATCAGATATATTTCCGCTGGTGAGAACAATGGCTTCGAGATTTGTTTTTTCGAACAATAAATAATGCAGGGGCATGTAAGGCAGCATGGATCCTACCGTTCCGAATCCCACACAGACCGAAGGAGCCAGTTCCTTTTTACTGTTCAACAGTACAATCGGGCGTTTGAGCGAGGTCAGCGATTTTTCTTCAACAGCATCCACGTGCGCATATTCCTTTAACTTTGGCAGTGACGAAAACATCACGGCGAAAGGTTTTCCTTCTCTATTTTTGAGCTTTCGCAGTCGCTGCACAGCTTCTTCATTCAGCGCATCACAAGCCAGAAAGAAGCCGCCGATACCTTTGATGGCTACAATTTTTCCATTGTGAAACAGTTCGCCAAGTTGTTGAAGAATGGTGTCAATTCCCGTGATCGCATTTCCATTGAAATGCAGCGTGTATTCTGGTCCGCACACCGAGCAGGCTACAGGTTGCGCATGAAAACGGCGGTCGCGCACATCGGTGTATTCTTTCCTGCAATCGTCGCACATAATGAATTCACGCATGGTCGTCTTCTCGCGATCGTAGGGCAAATCTTTGATGATGGTGAAGCGTGGCCCGCAGTTGGTGCAGTTAATGAACGGGTAGTCTATTCGATTCGGCTGTGTTTTCATGTCGCGCAGACAATCGTCACACACCGCAATATCAGGACTGACCTCAGTTACACGGTCTGACACCGTATTACTTTTCACAATCTGAAAATCGGTAAAATCAATAAATTCAGTTTGTTTTGTTTCGATCGATTCGATGGAAGAGGCCGGGGGAGCGGTATTGCGGACAGCATTGACAAAATCATTCAACGTATTTTCATCGCAATTGATTTTGATAAAAACGCCGTCGTTGCGGTTTTCGACTTCGCCATTCAGATTAAATTCCGAAGCAACCCGGAAAATAAATGGCCGGAAACCGACACCCTGCACCAGGCCTTTGATATGGATGAGATAGGTATTCAACTTTGTCAACTTAATCAAGTTGCAAAGTTATTAAAATTAGAGAAGAATCAGTTTCCTATTCTTTTACAAACGAAATAGCGCCCGCAGCATCTTTGCATCTCCAACGCAAAAAATATGTCCCATTCTCCAATGCTGAAATATCAGCTGTAGTTGTGTTGCTTTCTGGTTTTACAGAGGTTGACCAGACAATTTTTCCATCAACGCTGACAATTTCAAGGAGATCAATATTTGTGTTGTAGATGATAAAAATAGCATCTGATGCGGGATTCGGATAGATGCTAACAGAAGTATTCTGTATTTCCGGAAAACCCGTATCGCAATTGTAAATAAATACAGAATCGATGGCTGTCTTGTCACAGCCATGTACATCAGTGTACGTGTAATGTACAGTGCTGTAATGATTGCCCGGGACAATATCGCCGATGAGATTGGATCCATTTACATCGGAACCGTTGTAAACGCCACCTGCAGGCAGTCCGCCGGACAATGGATAGGTAGGGAAAACCGGCATGGAATAGCCGCAGACTGAGTCATAGGGCAGATTTAACGATACCGATGGCAGTGAATGAACCACAATACTAATTGAAGAATAGCTCTGACAGCCGTTTGCATCTATTCCTGCAACCGAATAAATTTGTGTTGTTGGAATAAAAGCTAAATTATTTTGTACACCATTGCTCCATTGAATAGTTTGAGCGCCGCTTGCAGTCAGTGTTAGCGGGATTCCATAACACAATGTATCGTTGGGCGCAACAGTGATATTCAGCACAGGAAGGGAATGCACGGTGATATTGAAATAACAGCTGTCGGTGGTCATTCCGTCGGTGGCTTTGTATTTAATGCTGTGTGTTCCAACTCCTGCTGTTGCCGGATTGAAAACGCCACCCGAAACTCCGTTGCCGCTGTATATACCGCCGACAGGTGTGCAACCGGTTAGTGTCCACGCCGGATTGTTGATGCACATTGAGGTATCGGCGTGGCAACTGACGGAAAATGGCGTCGTAACAGCATTTGCCACGGCAATATTATCGAAATAAACATAGTACATATTGCTGTTGTTGTAGCCGCAGCTGGGTTCGAGGTAAATAAATATGGATGATTTATCGATAATCGTACTTAAATCAAAAACCACTTCAGCTGCTGCACAGGAGCGGGTTTCAGTGAATTTGAACCCTTTACCGTTGGCGCCCGAATCATATAATACGTTGCTGCCATTAATTCTTACTGCTGATACAATTTTCTTATAGGCACCGTCTGCCCAGACATAAAAGCGGCACCAGTCAGCAGTATGTGTGGCAAAATAGGAGTGCGAAACGTCAAAAGTCAGTTTCAAGCTATCGAGCCCGGCGGAATTGATTTGTGGCAGTCTCACAAAGTTTCCCCAGAAACTATTCCACGACCCGGTGTATCCGATGCGACCGCCCGGGCAACCGCCGGTTGAACTATATGCAATTGCGTGATTATAATCAGGCGCAAACCAAACAGTATTAGCAGCCGATGTTCCATGCACCAAAATATCGCTATTGAATGGCTCCGGACCAAGTATCTGGGCCTGCCCTAACATGGATATCAATACAAAAAATGAAAGTAGAATTGTTTTCATCTTTTCAATGTTTGTTCAAATATAGACATTTCATGAATAGATAAACTAATATTTTAAATCATCAATATCATCGGCTCAAAGAATTCGTATTTTTGCAAAAATCTTTCCGATGGAAATCTTTCTTACACCCGAAGCCTGGATATCGTTGCTGACATTAACCCTGTTGGAAATTGTACTGGGCGTTGATAATATTTTATTTATTTCAATTGTAAGCAACTCGCTTCCGGCCGATCAGAAGCGGCCTGCACAGCGAATTGGCTTGGTAGTCGCCATGTTTTTTCGCGTAGCTTTATTGGTTGCATTGGTCTATCTGATGCAGCAAATGACCGAACCATTGTTTTATGTAGCGGATATGGGTTTTAGTTTTCGTGAGATTATTCTAGCGGCCGGAGGTCTTTTCCTTGTCGCAAAAAGCGTTTCCGAAATACATGCAAGGATGGAGAATGAGCATTCAGAATCAAAAACGAAAATCGGGAAAAAGTTTTTCAATGTGGTGTTGCAGATTGTCCTGCTGAATATTGTTTTTTCCTTTGATTCTATTCTGACGGCGATAGGCTTGTCAAATCAAGTGCTGATCATGATTGCAGCCATCGTCATTTCCATGTTTGTCATGATTGCCTTCTCAGCTTCAATATCCCGATTTATAGCGAAACATCCGACACTCGAAATCCTTGCATTGTCTTTTCTGATCCTGATCGGATTTATGCTGATGCTCGAAGGTGTGCATATAGAAGTTCCGAAAGGATATATTTATTTTGCTGTCTTCTTTTCATTGATTGTAGAACTGGTCAACATGAAGATCAGAAAAAAGAGCCAGCAGAAAGTAAAATAATCAGTCTCTTTAAAACATCATTGGCGAAGATGTCTTTTTCTTAGGACCACGGATTTTGCTGATCAACATGAGTTCATGCGATGTTTGTGAGTATGCTGCTGCCGGTCCGGTAATCCAGTCACCTGCATAGCCAATGCCGAGATATTCGGTAATCCGCACGCCGGCAAGCAAAATGGCTGATTCATCCCAACGATACGTCAAACCAAACCAGAATTTATTGTCGTATGATGCACGCATGTGAATGTCGAATTGTGTGATGAATTCAGAACTTCGCGCAAAAACTGCCGATGTCAGTGTCCATTCATTTCCAAGTTCAAAACGATACGACATGCTCAGATAATAATGCCGTGGAACTTTGTAGAAGTCGCTCTTGGTGAGCGATTGCGTAATGTGAGTTGAAGAAGCCTGCAACGTAAATCCATGTGTGCGAAAAACGAGACCTACGCCAAAGTCGCCTTTGGTCTTGTTTTCGAGATCTTCGGGTGCTA
>Ga0209800_10004404_pt1 | contig 10433 bp, 6 predicted proteins | sample Higcelweek8metaG_FD_187174 | JGI IMG/M metagenome (GOLD analysis project Ga0209800, IMG submission 187174) | Freshwater pond sediment microbial communities from the University of Edinburgh, under environmental carbon perturbations - High... | ecosystem: Environmental > Aquatic > Freshwater >... | reverse complement strand
CGCGCGACTCCAGCCCGACGCTCATGGAGGCGCGGTCCACCTTGGCCAGAATGTCTCCCGGCAGGTACCAGGCGGTGTCCAGGTATTGCATCCAGGCCGTGCTGCCCTCCGGGCACAGGCTGGGCGCCGGCCAGGTGCCGCGGTGGCGCAGGGGCCAGCCGGCCTCTGCCGCGCCGGGCACCACAAGGCCGGGATCGGGCCAGGCGGAGACGAGGGCGGCATAGAACGCCGGGGCCACGCGCACGGGCAGGGCCTGGGCCAGCTTGTGCAGCTTTTCGCCCGGCAGGCGCTGGCGCGCGCTCTTGGGCAGCAGCGGGCCAAGCACGCGCAGGATGCGGTCCCAGGCGCGCGGGGAAAGGGTTTGCAGAAGTCCCGCCGCTGCGCCGCGCAGCCCGGGCGAGATCCCGGAAATCTGGGCCCAAAGGGCCGCGCCGTGCACGTGCCGGTTGTACCCGGCGAAAAGTTCGTCGCCGCCATCGCCCGTGAGGCAGACCTTGACCTGGGAGCGCGTGAGCCGCGCCACCAGCAGCATGGGCAGCAGGGAGGCGTCGGCAAAAGGCTCGCCCGAGATTTGGGCCAGCTTCGGGGCCAGCCCCAGGGCGTCCTCGGCGCGGAAGGTCAGGCTCGTGTGGTCCGTGCCCAGGTGCTTGGCCACGGCTGCCGCCTGGGCGGACTCGTCATAGGCGCTGTCCGCGCCTTCATAGCCGATGGTGAAGGTGCGCACCGGGCCCAGTTCCGCCTCGGCCATCAGGGCCGTGATGAGCGAGGAGTCGATGCCGCCGGAAAGCAGCGCGCCCAGGGGCACGTCGGCCAGCATTTGTCCGCGCACGCTTTGGCGCAGGCGGCCCAGCAGGGCGTCGAGCGCCTCGGTGTCGGAACCGGCGAAGGGCACGGCCAGCCCTGTTTCGGCCATGGTCTTGAGGGACCAGTACGGCTTGGGTTCGGGCAGCGCGTTCAGGTCCTGGCCGCGCAGGGTCAGCAGGCAGCCGGGCGGCAGCTTGCGCACGCCGGAAAGAATGCAGTGGGGCGCGGGCACGCAGGACAGGCGCAGGAACAGCGCCAGGACGTTCTTGTCCACGCCGGGGGAGAAATCGAGCGCCGCCGTCAGCCCCGGCAGCTCGGAGGCGAAGAGCAGGCGGCCCCGGCGCAAGGCGTAGTAGAGCGGCTTTTCGCCCATGCGGTCGCGCGCCAGGGTGAGGGTTTTGTCGCGCCGGTCCCACAGGGCCAGGGCGAACATGCCCACCACCCGCGCCAGACCTTCCTCGGGTCCCCACAGTGCCAGGGCCTCAAGCAGGGTCTCGGAGTCGGAGCGGCCGCGCCAGGCAATGGCCGGGCGGCCGGAATACGCCCGCGCCGCGTCGATCTGCGGGCGCAGGTCCGTGTGGTTGTATATCTCGCCGTTGTAGCAGAGCACGAAACGGCCGCAGTGGCTCGTCATGGGCTGCGCGCCCGCGTCCGTGAGCTCCAGCACCGTCAGGCGGCGGTGGCCCAGGGCCAGGCCGCCGTCGGAATCGGCGTAGACGCCGCGTCCGTCCGGCCCGCGATGGGCCTGCACATCGGCCATGCGGCCGGCGATATCCGCCAGTTCAGAAGGGGAGCGAGTCCCGGTGGGGTCCAGAATGCCTGCTATACCGCACATGATGGGCGTTTTAGCAGGTCTGCGCCAGGGTGGCAATGCGGCTGTCCGTGTTCTCTTTGAGGCTGTTATTATTCCGGCATCTTTACAAGCTGTTGCGCGAAACGTAATGCTTTTGCATTCGCGACCGCACAGCGCCTTCGGAAGTCTTGCTTTCACCGCGCTGGCCAACACTCCGGAGGTCCCCCCATGCTCACTGCCTGGCTCTTGTACATTGGCACCGGCGCCTTTGCCGGAATTCTGGCCGGTCTTTTGGGCGTTGGCGGAGGCCTCGTCATCGTGCCCATGCTCAATTTCGTGTTCCACATGGTGCTTCTGCCGGAGAATTACATCCAGCACTTGGCGCTGGGCACGTCCCTCGCCAGCATCATGTTCACGTCCGTCTCCTCGCTGCGCGCGCACCACCAGCGCGGCGCGGTGCTCTGGCCCATAGTCAAGGCCATCACCCCCGGCATCCTGGTGGGCACCTTTCTGGGCTCCAAGCTGGCGGCGCACCTGTCCAGCCGCTTCCTCTCCGGCTTCTTCGTCGTTTTTTTGTACTATGTGGCCACGCAGATGATCCTGAACATGAAGCCCAAAGCGTCGCGCCAGGTGCCAGGCGCCGTGGGCATGTTCGGAGCGGGCGGCGTCATCGGCGGCGTGTCCAGCCTTGTCGGCATCGGCGGGGGCACGCTCTCCGTGCCCTTCATGACCTGGTGCAACGTGGCGCTGCACACCTGCATCGGCACCAGCGCGGCCATAGGCTTTCCCATCGCCGTGGCGGGAACGGCCGGCTATATCGTCAATGGGCTTGATGCCGCGCTGCCGGGAATTTCTGAAGGCTACCTCGGCTTTATCTATCTGCCCGCCCTGGTCGGAGTGGCCCTGGCCAGCATAGTGACCGCGCCCTTGGGCGCGAAGCTGGCGCACAGCTTGCCCGTGGGACGTCTCAAGAAGATTTTCGCCGCCCTGCTTGTCATCATGGGCACCAAGATGCTTTGGACTCTGATGACGCCATACTTCGCGTAAGCCGAGGCGGGCCGCTGTCCTTGGACGCTGACAGCGGACTTTGATCTTCTGTTTTCCGTAAATCGAAGAGGCTCTTCCTGGGCATGGCCGCCGGGAAGAGCCTCTTCGATTTACGGAAGTGCGAAACGCAGCGGAATGCCGCCTGCCTCTTCCTCCAGGCGGGAGGGCCTACGCCGGGCGGAGAGGTTCAGCCTGCCCGTTCGATTGCAGCGGGCAGTGCCAGAGGCGACGCTCCGCAGCCAGCCTTTGCCGCGAGCCGTTCTCTCCGGCGGCGTTGAACTGTGAGTCTCCGCGCTAAGGAGAAGTCAAAAGCCCAGGCTCCTCAGCCGTGCGCCAGGGGCGCGGAGCTTTCTATCCCTTTTATTCTTTTTATCCGAAGTGCAGGCGCAAAAAAAAGGGGGGCAGCCTTGGCCGTCCCCCTTTTGTGCTTGCGAATGCGTGCGCTAGTTCAGCAGATCCTGGCGCACGATTTCCACCTTGGTGGTGGCGCGCAGGTTCTTGAGCAGAGCCTCGAAGACTTCCTGGCGGAAGGCCGCCGCGCCCTGGCCGAGCCAGCCGCGCTTCTCCTTCTCCCAAAGGTCCTCGGGAGCGGGGATGCGCTCGTTGAGGCGGGCCACGACCACGGCCTCGGGCAGCTCGTAGGGCTGCTTGAGCCAGTTCTTGTCGGCGGCGGCGAAGACATCCTGCAGCATCTGCGGGTTGCCGCCGGTCACGGCGATGGCGCTCTGGCGATCAAGCGGGCCGCTGGTCTTGTAGTCGGCCTTGTACTGGGCAAGAACCTTGGCCTGGGCTTCCGGGCTCTGCAGCTCGGCCAGCACGGCCTTGGCCTTTTCCAGGGCCTGCTTGCGGCCTTCCTCGCGCTTCACCTCGGCCACGACCTTGTCCTTGACCTTGTCGAGGGGAAGGATGGTCTCTGGTGTGCCTTCGATCTTCTCCGCCAGCAGGTAGCCGCGGGCGGGCTCCATGGACAGCGGGGTCTTGGCTCCGGCGCCGTTGGCCAGGGCGAAGAGGGTTTCCGCCGCTTCCTTCTTGAGGCCGAAGACGGCTTGAATGGTCTGCATGTCGAGCATGTCGCTCTTCTTGGTCTCAAGGCCCAGGCCCTGGGCGATCTTGGCCAGCTTCACGCCGGCGGCGATCTGGTCCATGCTCTGGTCCAGGATTTCGTTGATTTTCTCGCCAGCCCTTTCTTCGGCCAGGCGCTTCTTGATTTCGGCTGCGGCTTCTTCAAAGGGCACCTTTCCAGCGGGGCGCACGGCCTCCACCTTGATCAGGTGCCAGCCGTACTGGGTGCGCACGGGCTCGCTGATCTGGCCTGGCTTGAGGGCCATGGCGGCGTCCTCAAAGGGCTTGACCATGGCGCCCTGGGCGAACCAGGGCAGCTCGCCGCCCTTGGTGGCGCTGCCGGGATCCTGCGAGAACTTCTTGGCCAGGGCCTCGAAGCTTGCGCCCTTCTTGAGCTGGGCCTGGATGGACTTGAGCTGCGCCAGGGCCTTGTCCGCAGCTTCCTGCGGGGCGGAGGCGGGCACAAGGAGCAGAATGTGGCGGGCATGCACCTGGGCCGGATGTTTGTAGGTCTCAGCCCCGGCCTCGTACTGCTTCTTCACGTCGTCGTCGCTGATCTTCTGCGCGGCGGCAAGGTCCGCCACGGTGATGGGCAGATACTCCAGGCGGACGCGGGCGGGTTCCTTGAAGCGGTCCTTGTTCTGGTCATAATAGGCGGTAAGCTGCGCATCCGTCGGGGTCACGTGGTCGGCGAAGGTCTTCACGGGGAAGCTCAAGGTGTCCAGGCGCACGGTTTCGCGCGCCCACTGGAACAGGCCCTTGGCCTCGCCCTCGGTGACCATGGCGGACACTGCGGTATAGCCCTGCAGCTTCTGGATGATCTGATTGCTCCTGAGTTCTTCCTCAAACCGCGCCGGGGTGGTGTGGTTCTGGGCCAGGGCGTTTTTGTAGATGGCGGGGTCGAAGGCGTTGTTCGCGCCCTGGAAGGCGGGAATGCTGCTGATGACCGCGCGCAGTTCCGCGGGAGAAACGGTGATGCCCATCTTGTTCGCCGCGCCCAAAAGCAGCTTGGTGTTGACCAACTGCGCCAGTATGGCCTGCTTGAACTGCGGAGTGTTCAGCTCCTCTGCGCTGGCGCCGGGATTCTGGCGGCGCATGGCGGTGACGGCGTCTTCATAGGCCTTCTGGAACTCACGCGAGGAGATGGCGTCTCCACCCACATAGGCGACCACGGGTTCTTTCTTTTCCGTGAAGCTGCCCATGCCGAAGTAGAAAACGAAAACCACGATGATGATGGCGAAGGCGATTTTAATGCCCCAGCTCTCGGCGTTCTGGCGTAACCTTTCGAGCATGTTGTCTCCGATGCTTTGCGGACTGAAGTGCTGCCTAGACGCATACGGTTTCCCGCGGCCGGTCGGCCGTTAGGAAAGCCGCACAGTATTGAGCAGTCCGCCCGATTGGATAATCTCCAGTTCCTTGGCCGTCAAATCATTTGTCACCGCAACCCTGGCGCCGCCAGCCACTTGCAGGTCGATGGGCTTGCCGGGCTTGATGTCGCTTGCCGGGATGGTGAGCTGCGCTCCCAGGGCCAGGGTGTCGTAGTCGCCCTTGTTGACGAGCAGAAGCGGCAGGATGCCGAAGTTCACCAGATTGGCGCGGTGGATGCGCGCCAGGCTCTTCACGATGACCGCGCGCACGCCCAGGTGGCGGGGAGCCAGGGCGGCATGCTCGCGGCTGGAGCCCTGGCCGTAGTTCTCGCCGCCCAGAATGAACCCGCCGCCGAGGGCGCGGATGCGCGAAACGAAGTCCGGGTCCACCTTGGTGAACACATGCTCGCTGATGGCCGGGATGTTCGACCGCAGGGCCATGATGGCCGCGCCCGCGGGCATGATGTGGTCGGTGGTGATGTTGTCGCCCACCTTAAGGGCTATCTGTCCCTCAAGATTGCCCGTGAAGCCGCTGAAGCGCTCCAGGGCCACGATGTTCGGTCCGCGCAGCACTTCAACCTGCGAGCCGTCTTCCTCCGGGAAGATGAACAGCTGGCGGATGGAGGGCACGTGCTTGGGCAGTTCGGCCTTGACGGGCGGGGTGCCCCAGGTGGCTGGGTCGGTGAACTTGCCGTTCAAGGCTGCGTTGACTGCGGTGAGGGGGCTCACCAGGTACACCTGGGCGTCCTGGGTGCCGCTGCGGCCCTCAAAATTGCGGTTAAAGGTGCGGGCGCATACTCCCTTGCTGACCGGCGAGCCGCCGATGCCGATGCATGGGCCGCAGGCGCATTCGAGGATGCGCGCGCCGGCGTCCAGCAGAGGGTCGAGCAGGCCCTCGGCCGTGAGCAGCTTGAGCACCTGCTTGGAGCCCGGCGCGATGAGCAGGTCGGTTGCGGGATCGATGCGCTTGCCCTTCAGGATCTGGGCCGTGGCCTTGAGGTCGGTGTACGAGGAATTGGTGCAGGAGCCGATGGCGGCCTGATCGACCTTCATGCCGGCAAGGTCCTTGATGCGCACCATGCGGTCGGGCATGTGCGGGGCTGCGGCCAGGGGCTCCAGCGCGGAAAGGTCGATTTCGACTTCCTCGTCGTAGGTGGCCTTAGGGTCCGCCGCCATGGCCACGAAGTCCTCGGGGCGGCCCATGCGGGACAGGAATTTCTTGGTCTGGCCGTCGCTGGGGAAGATGCTCGTGGTGGCGCCCAGCTCCGCGCCCATGTTGGTGATGGTGGCGCGCTCCGGCACGGTCAGGGTGGCGACTCCCGGTCCGGTGAACTCCATGACCTTGCCAACGCCGCCCTTGACGGTGAGCAGGCCGAGCAGGTGCAGGATGACGTCCTTGGCGCTGGCCCAGCCGGAGAGCTGGCCGGTCAGGTTCACGCGCACCACCTTGGGCATGGGCAGCATGTAGGCCTCGCCCGCCATGGCCAGCGCAACGGAAAGGCCGCCCGCGCCAATGGCCAGGGCGCCCACGCCGCCGGCGGTGGGGGTGTGCGAGTCCGAGCCGATGAGCGTCTTGCCGGGCTTGGCGAAATTTTCAAGATGCAGCTGGTGGCAAATGCCGGTGCCCGTGGGCGAGTACACGATGCCGTACTTGGCGGCGATGGTGCGCAGGTAGCGGTGGTCGTCCGGGTTGCGGAAGCCCGTCTGCAGGGTGTTGTGGTCCACGTAGCTCACGGAAAGCTCCGTGCGCACGCGCGGGATGCCGATGGCCTCGAACTGGAGATAGGCCATGGTTCCGGTTGCGTCCTGGGTCAGGGTCTGGTCTATGCGCAGGCCTATTTCGCTGCCGGGGATCATCTTCCCGGTGACGAGATGCTGGGCGATGATTTTTTGCGTGAGGTTGCGTGCTTTGGCCATGCGGGTCGCTCCTTTGGAATTTCTTGTGCGGGGACTAGAACGGCATGCCGCCTGGGGTGGGCACGCTTGTGTCCTCCATGCCCAGGCGGATGCGATTGATTTTCTTGCGCCGGAACTCCATCTCCACCTCAAGACGCAGCTTGGACTGCTTCAGGCGATAGATCTCGGCCGCGTGAAAGACTCCCGTGGCGGGGTCCTCGGCGTTGAGGAGCTCCTGGCAGCGCGTAACGCTGGCGTCGCGCTCGGCGGCGAAGGCGGCCATCTCCGCTTCGGCGCGGGCGATGGCCTCCGCGTCAGACTTTGACGCGTCGATTTTTGGGCTTTGTGTCATGCTTTTCGGGTTCCTTGGGGGCGGGCGCCACATCGCGCACCACGGGCATGGCGTTGAACAGGGCCCAGAATCTGGGCCACAGAGCGGCCAGGCCGCCCGGATTGTCGAGGGAGATGCCGGGACGGATGAAGGACAGAAGAGCCAGGGCCAGGGTGCACCAGGGGTCCGGGGTCGTCCATACGCCTTCCCAGGCGCGGGTGGAGCCGCTGGTGATGACCAGCTCCTCTCGCGGGGCGTCGTCGGTGTCTTCGTAGCCAGCGCCAAGGCGGTCCAAAAGGTCCATGGCCCAGGCGCGGGAGGTCGCTCCCTCCGCTCCGGCCGGCAGGGCCACGCGGGCGCCGCCAGCGCGGACGCCAAGGGCCAGGGCCAGGGGCAGGAACTTGGGCGTGCGGCCCATGACCAGCGTTTGACAGGCATTCAAGGGCGCGTTGCGGCAGGTGGCCGCGCCGCCCTCAAAGCCCGGCTCAAGGCCGAGGGTCTTGAAGTCGGCCAGCACGTCCGCAGGCAGCTCCAGCTTGCCGGAAAGCCGGGCGAAACCGCCGGCCATGGCGGGCAAAGCCAGAATGTACGCGGAAAGGGCGGGGTCCAGGGGCAGCGCCGGAGCCTTGGGCAGCTTGGGCGCGCCCGCGGGGATGACGTATTCCTGGCCCTTGCGCTCGGCCTTCACCTGGCAAAGGTTCAGCACGGTGACGACTTCGTCCAGTGCAGCGGCCTGGGCGCTTGCGGAGCGCGGATCAGAGGACAGGGCGAGGCGCAGGCCCTCGGGATAGCTCCAGGCGGCCAGGGCCAAGGCCTGGGCGAAAAGCGGCGGGGTCTCGGCCCCAAGCTCCAGGCGCGAGGCCATGCGTCCGCCGGATTCAAGCCGGGCGGGCAGGCCGCGCGTGCGCGGATTCATGGGAGCCAGCCGCGCGCCAAGCACGGGCAAAAGCACATCAAGGGAGCGCAGGTCGAGAGCCTTCAGGCTCGCGCCGCCCGCGAACTTGCTGCGTCCGGCCTCGCGCAGGGCAAAGGCCAGCAGAACATATAAGGTGAACGGCTCCTCGCCCGCGAACACGAGCACTTCCTCGAAGCGCAGGGGGAAGTCCTCGGTGAACTTTTCGGGCGAGCTGGCGTCCAGGCTGTCTTCCGTCCACGAAAGGTGCGCGCCGCACTGGTTGAGCGCCTTCACCAGCTCAATGAGCGGGTCGGAGAGCACGACGCCGGAAAGGCGCACGCTCTGGTTGGTGGCAGCGGCCAGCACGGCCAGCATGCGGGTCTGCGTGCGCGAGCGCGGTCCGGTGATGTCGATGTCCGCCGCTTCGGAGCGGGGAATCAGGGTGAAGGGCTTGTCCGCCGCGCGGCGGGAGTTCTGTCCCTCCAGGCCGAAGCTGCCCAGAAGCGCGAAGAGCTGGCGCGTCAGGCGCGGGTCCAGGCCTTGCTGGCGGCTCAGTTGGTCAAAGGCGCTCCACAGCTGCTTCTCGATCTCGCGATCAAGCACCTGGCGGCCCTTGGCAGCGCGCTGCACAAGCTTCATCCTGCGGGCCACCTGCGAGAGCAGGCGGGCGTCAATATCAAGCAAATCCCCGAGGATGGTGGTTCCGGGGCGCGGTCCTTTGTCGAAAGTGATGGGACGGTCGGTCATGGAGTCTCTTTTTAGGATTGGTGTAAAAAAGGGACTCATAGCCGGAATTCACGCTACGGGCAAGTGCGTCCGGAAAGTGAAAAAACGACAGCCCGGCTCGGGATTATCAGAATATTATTCTGCACTCTACGCATTATCGTGAGATATTCTTTGACAGCCGCCATATTAGGCGTGCGCTTACAATTTTTGTAAATCTACACACTTGATTTTAATTGCTAGGCGTCTGTATAGTGGGCGGCACCTATGGCAACTTTGGAACTTTCCGAAATCAGCGTCCGCTTCGGCGGACTACAGGCTCTGACCGACGTCTCCTTCCGCGTCCGCGAGGGAGACATCGTCGGTCTCATTGGGCCCAACGGCGCAGGCAAGACCACGGTTTTCAACGTCATCACCGGCGTGTACCAGACCTCGGCCGGACAGGTGAGCTACGACGGCACGCCGCTGCGCTCCCTGCGTCCGCACAAGATTCTGGCCCTCGGCGTGGCGCGAACCTTTCAGAACATCCGCCTTTTCCAGAACATGACGGCCCTTGAAAACGTCATGGTGGCGCAACACTGCCGCACCCGCGCCGGCGTCCTGGGAGCCATTCTGCGCTCACCGGCGCAAAAGCGGGAGGAAGCGGTCATCCGCGAGAAATCCCTGCAGGCGCTTGAGTTCATGGGCCTGGGCGAGTTCGCGGGGGAGCTGGCCTCCAACATGGCCTACGGGCTGCAGCGCAGGCTGGAGATAGCCCGCGCCCTGGCCACGGAGCCCAAAACGATTCTTCTCGACGAACCCGCAGCGGGACTGAACCCGGCGGAGAGCCGCGAGCTCATGCACACCATCGGGCGCATCAGCGAGCGCGGCATCAACATTCTCATGGTGGAGCACGACATGAAGGTGGTCATGGGCATTTGCCGCCACATCGTCGTTCTTGATCACGGCGTGATGATAGCCGAGGGCAAGCCTGAAGAAATTCAGCGCGATCCGCGGGTCATCGAGGCATATCTGGGCAATGAACTCAATTAAAGGGGGATTAACGAGATGAAACGCGCAATGTACCTGCTTTCCATGCTGCTCCTCGCGTCGTTCGTGGTCGCGGGCTGCGGCAAAAAGGAAGAGAAGAAAGCCGAGGCTCCCCAGGTCGGCATCAAGATCGGCAGCCTGGGCCCCCTGACCGGCCAGTATGCCGCCGACGGCAACGACATCAAGAACGGCGTCATGGCCGCCATCGAGGTCATGGGACCGGAGATGGGCGCCCTGGGCCCTGTGACCCTGCAGGCCGAGGACGACGCCTGCGATCCGCGCCAGGCCGTCGCCGCCGCCAACAAGCTCATCAACGAGAAAGCCACCGCCGTCATCGGCGCGTACTGCTCCAGCGCCACCATCCCGGCCTCCGAGCCCCTCATCGCCGCCAAGATTTTCATGATCACCCCGGCCTCCACCAATGAGAAGGTCACCGAGCGCGGCATGCCGTACATGTTCCGCACCTGCGGCCGCGACGACGACCAG
>Ga0209800_10004403_pt1 | contig 10433 bp, 3 predicted proteins | sample Higcelweek8metaG_FD_187174 | JGI IMG/M metagenome (GOLD analysis project Ga0209800, IMG submission 187174) | Freshwater pond sediment microbial communities from the University of Edinburgh, under environmental carbon perturbations - High... | ecosystem: Environmental > Aquatic > Freshwater >... | reverse complement strand
TGTGCCTCGACAGGCAGGGAGCCCTGCTGCACCACGATGTGATATATCCTCACCCGCCACAGAACGAGACTGCCCGCAGCGTAAGCAAGCTGCTGGCACTGGTGGAAAAGTACCAGACAGAGGCCATCGCAATCGGCAACGGAACCGCCAGCCGGGAAACAGAACAGTTCGTAAGGTCATATCTCCCGCCTGATTCAGGTATCGGGATATATGTTGTCAGCGAGGCCGGTGCTTCAATCTATTCGGCATCCAAAACCGCACGTGATGAATTCCCTGATCAGGACGTGACAGTCCGCGGAGCGATATCTATCGGCCGCCGTCTGATGGACCCGCTGGCAGAGCTCGTCAAGATTGATCCAAAATCGATAGGAGTAGGGCAGTACCAGCACGATGTCGACCAGACCCGCCTGCAGGCCAGCCTCGACGAGGTGGTGATGTCATGCGTCAACGCGGTGGGGGTGGAGGTGAATACCGCCAGCCCGCACCTGCTGACATATGTCTCTGGCATCGGCCCTAAGATGGCACAGAACATCGTCGACCACCGCACGGAGAACGGTCCGTTCCGCTCACGTGCCGGGCTGCTGAAGGTGAAAAGGATGGGAGAGAAGGCGTTTGAGCAGGCTGCAGGGTTCCTCAGGATACGTGGCGCCGTCAACCCGCTCGATTCCTCGGCCGTGCACCCCGAGAGCTACCACATTGTCGAGAAGATGGCAAAGGATGCAGGGTGCACTGTTGCAGACCTGATCCGCGATGAGACAAGGAGAAAAGCCGTAAACATTGAAAAGTACGTAACTGCCGAAGCAGGTCTGCCAACACTGAAGGATATCATGCTGGAACTGGCCAGGCCGGGACGCGACCCGCGGTCGGCCATTCAGGAGTTCAGCTTTGCCGACATTCATACATTGGAGGATGTGAAGGAGGGGATGATTGTGCCTGGCATCGTGACAAACATCACCAAGTTCGGTGCTTTTGTAGATATCGGAGTCAAGCAGGACGGCCTGGTGCATGTGTCACAGATGGCAGACCGCTATGTCGATGACCCCTCGAAGGTGGTTAAACTCCAGCAACACCTGATGGTGAGGGTGGTAAGTGTTGACCTTGCCCGTAATCGTATACAACTCAGTATGAAGGGAGTAGGCAGTAGGCAGTAGGCAATAGTGAAATTCCCCGTAGGGGATGCAGCATTGTAGACCAGAGATATCATATATAATATTCCCCGTAGGGGATAAAGAATTGTAGATCAGGTAATAGGCAGTAGGCAATAGGCAGTAGGCAATAGTGAAATTCCCCGTAGGGGATGCAGCATTGTAGACCAGAGATATCATATATAATATTCCCCGTAGGGGATAAAGAATTGTAGATCAGGGAATAGGCAGTAGGCAACAGGCAGTAGGCAGTAGTGAAATTCCCCGTAGGGGATGCAGCATTGTAGACCAGAGATATCATATATAATATTCCCCGTAGGGGATAAAGAATTGTAGATCAGGTAATAGGCAGTAGGCAACAGGCAGTAGGCAATAGTGAAATTCCCCGTAGGGGATGCAGCATTGTAGACCAGAGATATCATATATAATATTCTCTGTAGGGGATAAAGAATTGTAGATCAGGCAATAGGCAGTAGGCAGTAGTGATATATAGTTTACAGTTGATATTGACCGCAAGACAGCAGGACTGCAAGACTGCAGGACAGCCGCCGGAGGCGGCCAGACCCTCAGACCACCACCAACAACACATATACTAATAACAAATCATTTATGAAACAGACCTTACTACTCCTCACCGCCGCCGTGGCCCTTACGGTCACATCCTGCGGCAAAAATCCCCAGCCACCTGTGGCTGAAAAAATCCCGTACGTTGTTGAAAGCAACGGCAACGAACGCGTTGACAACTACTTCTGGATGCGCCTCAGCGATGAACAGAAGAACGCTGAAACACCGGATTCACAGACTGTTAAGGTTCTTGCCTTTCTCAACGGCGAGAACGATTACGCCGATGCGGTAATGAAACACACAGAGACCTTCCAGGCTGCACTCTTTGAAGAACTGAAAGGCCGCATCAAGGAGGACGACGAAACCGTACCTTACCTGGACAACGGTTACTGGTATCACACAAAATACTTCCCTGGTAAGGAATACCCGGTATCTTACAGAAGAAAAGATGGTACAGAAACGCCTGAGGTAATGCTTGATGTCAACCTTCTGGCTGAAGGACATGAATTCACCAGTGTCGGAGGAGGGTCCGTCTCCCCTGACAACAACCTCCTGGCCTACGGTGTTGACCATGTGAGCCGCAGGCAGTATACAATCTATATAAAGGATCTGAACACAGGTCAGCTCCTCCCTGACGAGATATCCAACACAACCAGCCAGGGCGTTTGGGCAGCTGATAACAAGACCCTTTTCTATGTCAAAAAGGATCCCGAGACCCTCAGGGCAGCCGTTATAATGAAGCATGTACTGGGTACTCCCGTCTCCGAGGATAAGGTGGTATTCGATGAGACGGATGAAACCTTCTCGGTCCAGCTTGGCAAGACAAAGAGCAAAAAGTACATAACAATAACCTCAGGCCAGACCCTCACAACAGAGGTTCGGCTGATTGAGACAGACAAGCCCGACGGTAATGTGATTCTCTTTGAACCCCGCACAGTTGACCGTCTTTACTCTGTAGAACACCTTAACGGGCAGTTCTATATCATGACCAATGCTGACGGCGCCAAGAACTTCAAACTCATGAAATGCGCTGAAAATAAGATTGGTAAGGACAACTGGACAGAAGTCATACCCCACCGTTCTGATGTGCTGCTTGAAAACTCCGAGATCTTTGATAATTACCTCGTTGCCGAAGAAAGAATCAAGGGGCTGACTAACCTTCGCATCATCGGACTTGCTGACGGTTCAGAGCATTTCCTTGATTTCGGTGAAGAGACATACACCGCCGGTATCAGTATCAATCCGAATGCTGCCACAACCCTTCTCCGTTACAGCTACTCATCACTGACCACTCCAAACTCCGTCTTCGACTATGACATGGCAGCCAAGACAAAGACGCTTCTTAAGCAGGACAGCGTCCTGGGTGGTTTTGACAGTGACAATTATGAGTCGAAACGCCTCTGGGCTACCGCAAGTGACGGAACCCAGGTGCCTGTATCCCTGGTGTACCGCAAAGGCTTCGTGCAGGATGGAAATGCACCGATGCTGCTTTATTCCTACGGCTCATACGGCAGCTCCACGAATCCCTCTTTCCGCTCATCAATAATCAGCCTTCTCGACCGCGGCTTCGTTTACGCTCTTGCCCACATAAGAGGTGGAAGCGAGATGGGTCGTCAGTGGTACGAGGACGGCAAACTGCTCAAGAAGATCAACACCTTCACTGATTTCAACGACTGTGCACGGTTCCTGATAAATGAGAAATACACCTCCGCTGATCATCTCTATGCAATGGGCGGAAGCGCCGGCGGCCTCCTGATGGGTGCCATTGTTAACATGGAGCCACAGCTCTACAATGGTGTCATTGCCGCTGTACCATTTGTTGACGTGGTGAGCACGATGCTTGACGCCACAATTCCCCTCACCACCTTTGAATGGGACGAGTGGGGTGATCCGCGCAAGCAGGAGTACTATGACTATATGCTCTCCTATTCTCCGTATGACCAGGTGAAGGCCCAGGCCTATCCCAACATGCTTGTAACTACCGGCTACTGGGATTCCCAGGTGCAATACTGGGAGCCCGCCAAGTGGGTTGCCAAATTGCGTGATATGAAGACAGATGACAATATTCTTATCATGGATGTCAACATGACTGCAGGTCACGGCGGCGCATCGGGCAGGTTCGAGAGGTTGAAGACCACTGCACTTGAATATGCATTCATATTTGACCTTGAAGGAATTAAGGAATAAAATACAGGACATGGCTTGACGTTGCCCGCCGGCATTCACGGTGGCATAATAGCGGGATCCGTCGAATCATTGCCAGGCAGATCCCGACAGGCTGAAATAAGAGAGGCTGACCTTTTAACGGGTCAGCCTCTGCTGTTACAAACAGAATAGAAAAACAGTATGCTTCTGTAACCTTAACCGTGGTTCTTTTTCAGACTGGTCCCGGTATCCCCCGGGACCCTTGCTGTGTACCGGCTTCCGGGATACCCGAAAGGCTGGCCTGAAAATCAGAACCCGTAGGGTGATCTTTGTTGTGTCGACTTCATTTCAGGCTTGCGGGGAACCAGCTGATCATTCATTGCTGCATTCCATGCCAGCCATGCTGTGATAATAGCATTATGCCTCAGATCCGGGACCAGAAGGCGCTCTCTTGTGTCGGCAAGCGTGTGATACCCGCGACCGTACTCGATCTCGTCCTGGATGAACTGGAATCCCGGCAGGCCGGCACCGTCAAAACTCTGGTGATCCGTGCCGCCGGTGTTCCTGTTGGTTATAGTGTTGAATCCCATATCTTTGACAGGTTCCATCCACTTCTCGAACAGCGGCCGTGCAAGCATATTCTCCTGCAGGTAAATGCCGCGGTAACGGCCAGTACCGTTGTCCATGTTGAAATAGACCGAGAACTTGTCAAACCCGGGCTTCTTCTCACTCTTCTCCCTGTCATAAAGGTAATTGGTGACATATCCCCTTGAACCGTAAAGTCCCTGCTCTTCACCTCCCCAGAGTGCCACGCGGATAGTCCTGCGAGGTTTGGCGTCAAGAGCCTTCAAAATACGGAGAGCCTCCATCATGACTATGCATCCTGATGCATTGTCTGCAGCACCTGTGCCGCCATGCCAGGAATCTATGTGCCCTCCGAGAAGGACTACCTGGTCCTTCAGTTTCGGGTCAGTGCCGGGAATTTCAGCAATCACATTATAGACGCTCTTGCCTGTGGTGAATTCTGCCTTGATCTCGGCTTCCATCTCAACTTTCTCACCGTTTTTCAGCATCCTTTCCATCCGGCCGTAGGCCTCCATCGGGATGTTTATCTCGGTCGTCGGAGGGGTGCCCTTGCCGTCATACTGTGCTCCGGTCGACCTGGGAATGTTGAAAGCACTTCCCTGGCTGATAGACATCAGTATCTCCTCACCCTTGATGAACTCGGTGATCTTGGTGCGCAACTCGCGCATCGCCATATAGTCGCCTACAACCCTGCGCGATGGCCTGGCGCCTGCATCAGCCATTGCAAGGTTCTCCAGCTCCTCATCTGTGAGCCTGCTTGCAAGCGGCTCAAAGCTGACCTCGTACGGTGTTGTCGTGGGAGCCATAATGATCTTGCCCTTTAGCTTGCCACGGTACTTCTCAATGTCTTCAACCGTCTTGATATCAACAAGAACCACTTCGCCCTTTATTAGGCCGCTGGTTCCTGCCGTCCATGCAACAGGGGTGACGGAGAAGTTGTTGTAGTAGGGGAGGGTCATGGCTGCATAAGCCTTTGTATAGTCCCATCCACCGCGACTGAACTCGGTGACTTGCTCAATGCGCACGTTCGAGAGACCGTATTCGGCAAGTTTCGCCCTTGCGATCTCATTGGCCCTTTCAATGCCGGCTGAGCCGGTTAACCGGGGTCCTGCAAGATCAGTCATGATATAGGCAAGCGTCTCAATGTCAGAGTTTCGCTGACCTTCCTGCCTGATCTTGTAAGCCATTTCAAGGTCAGTGGCAACGGAAGCCTCCTGGGAGGAAACCGGCATGACCATAGCAAACAGGAGCGCTGCAATAAGCAACATCCTGGAACTTAAGTAACGGATTTTCATGTTTTTTGTGGATATATTGAATAAATATAGGGGCATAAATTTTACGGCCGTGCGGCATTAACATTAATTAACTTTACTTTTGTGCTGAGGTGACCATCAGATGATCTATCCGGATACATATGAACTCAAAATTGGCTTTGACCGCATCAGGGAACAACTGAGCGGCAACTGTCTCAGCCCGGCCGGCATCAGAAAGGTCGAAGCCATGCACGTGGCCTTTGCACCAGGCGAGGTAAGAGACCGGCTGGCCCTTACCGCTGAGTTCCAGCAGATTCTCGCAAACGGCGAACAGTTCCCCTCCGATAATTACAACGATCCCTACACTACCCTCGAGAAGCTGCGCGTCGAAGGCACTTTTCCCGATGTGGAGGAGGTGGTGGCCCTGAGGGGCTCCCTTGATACAGTCAGAAGGATAATCGGATTCTTCAGGAACAGGAAAGACGGCCGGTATCCGCTGCTTACTGACCTGACCGGGAAGGTTGTGTTCTATCCTTTTGTCTCCGAGGCAATTGACAGGATTATAGACAAGGAGGGGAAGGTACGTGACGGCGCTTCTCCTGCACTCAAGGCAATACGGGCCGACCTGGCGTCAAAGAACCTGGCGGCCGTTAGAAAACTGCATTCGGTGCTGCGCCAGGCGCAGGCGGACGGCATAGTTGACCGCGATATAACAGTGGCAGTGCGTAACGGCAGGGGTGTGATACCCGTCAGTGCATCGAACAAGAGGGGAATAAGGGGATTTGTTCACGATGAGTCGGCAACCGGAAAGACAGTATTCATAGAGCCGGCAGAGGTTGTTGAACTGAACAACGAGATCACCGAGCTCGAGCATCAGGAGAAGCGCGAGATAGTAAGGATACTGACAGCCCTGGCTGACACTATAAGGCCTTACATCGACGACCTGGAGGGAAACTGCACATTCCTTGCGGAGATAGACTTCATAAGGTCAAAGGCCCTTTTCGGCAACAGGCTCAGATGCATCATGCCTTCCGTTGCCGAAACTCCGCATATTCGCTGGGTAAATGCGCGCCATCCCCTGCTTACCCTTTCATTCGCACGCACTGCGGGGAGACAGGTTGTGCCTCTTTCAATCACAATTGACAAAAGGGAACGAATCCTGCTTATTTCCGGCCCGAACGCCGGGGGCAAATCGGTCTGCCTGAAAACGGTGGCACTGGTACAGTACATGATGCAGTGCGGGATGACAATTCCGGTTGATGAAGGCACCGAAGCCGGCATTTTCGGGAAATTCTTTATTGATATTGGTGACGAGCAGAGCATTGAAAACGACCTGAGCACCTACAGCTCCCATCTGATCAACATGAAGCAGATGCTCAGGCATGCTGATGAAAGGTCACTGGTGATGATTGACGAGTTCGGCACCGGAACGGAACCGGTCATCGGAGGCGCCCTTGCAGAAGCTATACTTGCAGAACTGAACAGGCGCGGTGCCTACGGTGTGATAACGACACACTACACAAACCTGAAACACTTCGCAACGTCACAGGAGGGGATCAGCAACGGAGCCATGGCCTTCGACAACCAGCTGATGCAGCCGCTGTTCCGCCTCGATCAGGGCAAGCCGGGTAGCTCGTTCGCCTTCGAGATCGCCAAAAAGATCGGACTGCCGCAGGAGATCCTGGCTGACGCTGCTGCCAGGGCAGGAGAGGGGAATGTTGATTTCGACAGAAACCTCAGAGAGATTGCCCGTGACAAGCGATACTGGGAAAAGAAGCGTGAAGCGGTCCACCGCCATGAGAAGAGACTTGAGGAACTGATAGCATCCTACGAAAGCCAGATTGGCGATATCAAGACCCAGAAGAAGGAGATCATCGGTCAGGCAAAGAACAAGGCCGAGGAGATGCTTCGCGACACAAACAGGATGATTGAGAACACAATCCGCACTATCCGTGAAGCCCAGGCAGAGAAGGAAAAGACAAGGGAGGTACGTGAGGAACTGGACTCATTCCGCGATCATCTGGAGAAGGAGGAGAAGCAGCCCGAGGCAACTGTGCCTCATCAACCGGCAGCCGGAACGCCTGCCGCCAGTATTGTCAAAAGGATCGCAAACAAAAAAAAGGAGACCCTTCCGCCGGTCAGAAAGAAAACAGGCCTGCCTGTAACGGGTGATTATGTCAGGATCACCGGCACGGAAACAGTCGGGCAGGTATCTGAAATACGTGGAAAAAAGCTGCAGGTTGTATCAGGCAGCCTTAAGGTGAACATCGAGATAAGTAAGACTGAGCCTGCAACACAGGCGGAGTACAGGCAGGCAACCGGAGGTAACCGGCCGCAGCAGAAGATCGACTGGTCGCTGACGGCACGGCGCAACCAGTTCAACCCGGAAATTGACGTGCGCGGCATGCGCACCGAGGAGGCTCTTCAGGTAGTTCAGGAGTTCATTGATACCGCACTGATGATCCAGTACAGGAACCTCCGTATACTGCACGGCAAGGGCAATGGCATTCTGAGGCAGATGATAAGGCAGTACCTGGAGTCAACCGGTGCAGTGAAAAGCGCCATGGATGAACATGTTGAACGCGGCGGGGCGGGGATAACACTTGTGGAGCTGGATATCTGACCTCAGTCGCCGGTGATGCGGCGATGCTCTTATGTCAGACAGTGTTATTACAGAGCGGCGCAGCTCTTATGTACCACACTGTTATGACGGGGCGGCGCAGTTTTTAAGTCTGGCCGGGTGATGACAGACCGCCACCTAAACCTGTTTTTAAATCATTTTGCCGGCAATCCGAATTGAATAGATTTGCATAACGAAATACCTGAAACATGAAAAGAGTGACACTTCTTATTTCCGCCCTGGTTATCTTGATGGCGATTCCGGCCGCCGGGCAGACAAACGATTTTTACGATGACGCTCCCACCGTAAAACTTAAGGGAAGCACAAAGATCCTTGTCACAGGCGAGGTGCAGAAGGATGTTACAATTGATGTCACCCGCCTGCCGAAGCACAGCCTCACCGTCAAGGAGACAACCCTCACGGACGGTAAAGTTGGCTTCACCGGTGCATACCGTTATGACGGATACTCGATTTATGACATCCTGGACAGGGTGGTGCTTAAGAAAAAGAACGAAGCTGAATTCCCCCCGATAATTGACCTGTATGTGGAGATCACAAATGACAGGGGTGAGAGCGTGGTCTTTTCCTGGGGAGAGATTTATTATCCCGTTAACAGGCATCGCCTGATTATAGCCACTTCCGTGGCGAGGATTGTCCCCTCTAAAGCAAAGGATCTGTGGCCCCTACCGGCTGAGACGAAGATTGTGGCAGGCAATGACCTCATCACTTCGCGCAATATCAGCAACCCGGTGAAGATCACCGTCAAATCGCTTGACAGCAAATATCCCATCAACAAGGGCATGACTCCACTCTACTCGGAGACAATGAAGATCTGTGTCAACGGGAAGCAGCGCGCGATTCTGACAGAGCTGCCTGAAGACATGGACAGTGAGACCTATAAGACCGTTTTCTACGGTCGGGGGATGGGTATTCACGGCACCACACCCTTCGCCGGTGGAATGGTTCATCAGTTGCTTGGAGATTATTACAGGCTCAGCCCTGTAGCCCTGCAGAAGGGGCTGGTGGTGATTGCAGGGTTGGACGGATACCGTGCAGCCTTTACTCTCAGTGAAATAGTGAATCGCAACGATCAGCAGGAGCTGCTTATAATTGACCAGGAAAATTATGAAGGGGCAGGCCGCTTCTCACTTTTCCCTGCGGGCGACTTCTTCTCTGACCGCGCAATAAAGGCGGTGATGGAGATTGATATGCTTCTTCCGGTTGGCGCATCGCCATGGGCGATTGTTATTCATGGCGGCGCCGGCACAATCACAAGGGCGCGGATGACCCCTGAGGCAGATTCAGCATACAGGAATATGCTTCAGTCTGTTATTGACAGCGGCGCCGCCGTGCTGAGCGCCGGCGGCTCGGCCCTCGACGCCGTCGAGCGTGCCATCAGGATGATGGAAGATTCACCCCTCTTCAACGCGGGCAAAGGCGCCGTCTTCACCCACGAGGGCCGCAATGAGCTTGACGCCTCCGTTATGGATGGCAGCAGCCTCGCCGCCGGCGCCGTGGCAGGAGTGACTGACATACGTAACCCGATAACAGCTGCCCGCGCAGTCATGGAACAATCGCCACATGTTATGCTTACCGGAGAAGGAGCCTCCGAATTCGCTGCTGAAAAGGGGCTTGAGATTGTTGATCCGTCTTACTTCCGCGAGGAGTCCCGCTACAGGGAACTGCAGCGCGCACTCGAGAAGGAAAAGCACGGTACTGTAGGCTGTGTCGCCCTTGATATGAACGGCGATCTGGCAGCAGGGACCTCCACCGGTGGCATGACAAACAAACGCTATAACCGTGTCGGAGACGCGCCTGTGATAGGAGCAGGGACCTATGCAAACAATGCGACATGCGCCGTCTCTGCAACAGGTCACGGGGAGTTCTTCATAAGATACACCGTGGCACATGATATCTCAGCGCTGATGGAGTACAAGGGCCTGACACTCGACGAGGCAGCACGGGAGGTGATCAAGGTCAAGCTGGTGAAAGCCGGCGGGACCGGAGGAATTGTCTCCGTTGACCGGAAAGGCAATGTCAGCATGCCGTTCAATACAGAGGGGATGTATCGCGGCTACAGGACTTCAGTTGGAAAGACAGGAGTATTTATTTTCTCTGACG
>Ga0209800_10004401_pt1 | contig 10434 bp, 8 predicted proteins | sample Higcelweek8metaG_FD_187174 | JGI IMG/M metagenome (GOLD analysis project Ga0209800, IMG submission 187174) | Freshwater pond sediment microbial communities from the University of Edinburgh, under environmental carbon perturbations - High... | ecosystem: Environmental > Aquatic > Freshwater >... | reverse complement strand
TCATTCTTGGGCCGACGAATTCAGAAAAGAAAACCCAGGTGTGAAAATTGATATTTCGGCTGGTGGAGCCGGAAAGGGAATTGCCGATGCCTTATCAAAAATGACTGATTTGGGAATGGTTTCACGCGAAATTTCTCCGCAGGAAGTCGAGCAGGGCGCGTGGTATGTTGCTCTTACCAAAGATGCAGTATTGCCTACAATTCATGCAGAAAACCCTTTCTTAAATGAACTTTTAAAAACCGGTGTAAAAAAGGACGATCTGAAAAAACTTTTTATCACCGGTGAAATTAAAACATGGGATGAACTGTTAGGAAAACCAGCAGGCAAGTCGATTCATGTTTTTACACGTTCCGATGCCTGTGGTGCTGCCGCCATGTGGGGAACTTTTCTTGGTTGTTCTCAGGAAGACCTGGTTGGTACCGGCGTTTTTGGAGATCCCGGAGTTGCCGATGCTGTTAAAAGCGATATTTTTGGGTTGGGATACAACAACGTGAACTACGTTTTTGATATTAACTCCCGCAAAAAATTTAGCAAATTAGAGGTTTTGCCTGTCGATTTTAACGGCAACGGAAAGTTGGACAGCACAGAGAATATTTATCAGACTCTCGATCAAATCAATGAGGCGATTATTAAGGGCGACTATCCATCGCCACCGGCACGCGATCTCTATTTTGTTTCGAAGGGAAAACCCGAAAAGAAAGAGGTAATTGCCTTTATTGAATGGATATTGACCAAAGGGCAGAAATTTGTACCCCAAACGGGTTATGTGCCTCTTTCAGAAGAAAAAATCAATGTAGAATTGGCCAAAATAAAATTTTGAAGAAATTGAGCCTTCGAAATTTTATAAAAAGAATTAAACCCACACGTTCTGAAAAGAATAGATTTAACGAAGTGTGGATGTTCTGCTGGATACTGTTTGTGGTTATTATCCCGGTGTTGTTAGCAGCGGGACTAATCTGGAAATCATCCCTGCTTTTTAACGATCATCGGCTGGGTGAAATGTTGTTTTCAAGTGTGTGGAAACCCATGTCGGGGAAATTTGGTTTTTTGCCATTTATTCTCAGTTCGTTATATGTTACTCTGATTGCTGTGTTATTTGCAGGGCCAATTTGCATCTTTTCGTCAATTCATTTAACGCAATATGCCAACAGGTTCGTGTTGAAAGTAATGCATCCTGTTATTGATATCCTTGCGGGTATTCCCTCGGTAGTTTATGGTGTGTGGGGTATTATTGTGGTTGTGCCATTTGTTTCGGAGAACATTGCGCCTGTTTTTGGAGTCCAGACTTCAGGATATACCATTCTTTCAGGCGCCATTGTTCTGGCCGTGATGATCATTCCCTTCATTCTGAATATACTGATCGATATTTTCAATACCATCCCGAAAGAACTTACCGAAGCATCGTTGTCACTTGGAGCAAGCAGGTGGTACACCATAAAACATGTATTGTTGCGGAAGGCATTTCCGGGAATAATTTCAGCCTTGGGCTTGGGCTTGTCGAGAGCTTTTGGAGAAACCATTGCTGTTTTAATGGTTGTAGGGAATGTAACCAATATTCCTCATGGAATTTTTGAACCGGGTTATCCGTTGCCTGCTTTAATTGCAAACAATTATGGCGAAATGCTTTCGATTCCGCTTTACGATTCCGCCCTGATGTTTTCTGCTCTGCTCCTTTTAATCATCGTGTTGGTTTTCAACTTTGGATCACGTTTACTGATTATGCGTTATGAAAAGAAATATAGATAGAATAAGAAGAACGAGAAAGGTAAGGTTCAAATACGAGGAGTATCTTTTCAGGGGTATTATGCTGCTTTCAAGTTGCTTTATCGCTTTGATATTGGGGTTGATTTTGTTCAGTATCCTCATTAAAGGTATACCATCGCTTTCAATCGAAATGATAACACAAACACCCAAAGGGGGGTTCTATTTTGGCAAGGAAGGTGGAATATTAAATGCCATTGTTGGTTCGCTTTATTTGGCTCTTGGGTCAACCTTTCTGGCTTTCATCATCGGGTTGCCCATCGCGTTGTACATGAATACATGGTTGCTGCACAAAGAAAAAACGGTACATGCATTACGGTTCATTCTTGACCTGTTATGGGGAATTCCCTCCATTGTATATGGTGCCTTTGGTTTTACACTGATGATATTTTTTGGCATTAAAGCTTCGCTATTGGCTGGTATCATTGTTATTGGACTTTTGATTCTACCCATCATGATTCGGGCTATTGATGAAGGGTTAAAAACGGTACCCATGGGTTTGCAGGAGGCAAGTTATTCGTTGGGTTCAACCCGTTCGGAAGTTGCCTTTAAGGTGATGATGAAGCAATGTATGCCCTGTATTGTTACTGCTGTTTTATTGTCGTTTGGACGAGCGATTGGAGATGCAGCGGCTGTTTTATTTACCACCGGTTTTACCGACAATATTCCTACCTCACTTTCGCAACCGACCGCAACATTGCCGTTGGCCATCTTTTTTCAACTTTCTTCACCCATTCCTGAAGTAAAGGAAAGGGCTTATGCCGCAGCCGTTGTTTTAACGGTGATTATTTTAATTATTAGTGTATTGACCCGGGTATTTACCTCACGGTTCAATAAACACAGTATAAAATTTTGATATGGATAATCAGGAAAAAATAAGGATCGAAAAGCTTAATCTTACCATTAGTAATAAGGTTATTCTAAACGATATCAACGTAAGTATTCCCAAGAATAAGATTACCGTTATTCTTGGGCCTTCAGGATGTGGCAAAACAACCCTGATGAAAACGATGAATCGTCTGACTGATTTGTACCCCGAAATGAAAGTGACCGGAAATATTTATATCGACGGGGAGGAAATTTTAAATACAAAAAACGACGTCACGGAAATCCGTCAGCGCATGGGTTTGTTGTCTCAGCGGCCATATCCTCTTCCAATGAGCATTTATAAAAACGTGGCTTATGGTTTGAAAATTTGCGGAAGGGTCAATAACCGGTTGATGAACAAGAGGGTCGAACATTACCTGAAACAGGCTAATCTTTGGAATGAAGTCAAAGATCGGTTGAAAGATCCTGCCATTAGTTTATCCATTGGACAACAGCAACGGTTGTGTTTGGCGCGGGGGCTGGCTGTTGATCCCGACATCATTTTGGCCGATGAACCAACATCTGCCCTTGATCCAATTTCGAGCCAGGAGATCGAGAAAAAATTCATGGAACTGAAGAATAACTATACCATCATCATGGTTACCCATATTTTACGGCAGGCCGCGCGCATTGCCGATTATGTGATTTTTATGTACCTGGGCGAGGTGATTGAACAGGGGCCGGCCAAAGAGTTCTTCAACAACCCGCAAACCGAAATTACGAAGGCTTATTTGAGAGGAAGTATAAATTAAGACGGAAGACTGAAGATTGAAACTGACTAATAACTAATTGCTAATGACCTATGAAAACAATTAAACTTTTATTGATTACCGGGATGCTGCTGAGCTCAATCCAACTTTTCTCGCAGTTTACAATCGACGGTGAATTCCGTCCCCGCATGATGATCGATAATGGTTACAAAACCATCAAACTTGAAAGCGACCCAACCCTCGTTTACATTTCGCAACGGTCGCGGATAAATTTGGGCTATAAGAAAGATAAGTTAGAAACCTATTTCTCGTTTCAGGATGTTCATTTCTGGGGCGATGATGATAACTATAGTTCTTCCGGATTGTTGGGTAATACGAAAGGTATAAACCTTTATCAGGCATGGTTCGCATTAAAACCAACCCCTGATATGATGATTAAAATTGGCCGGCAACAATTGAGTTACGACGATCAGCGTATCCTTTCAGCACGAAACTGGGGCGAATACCAGGTAACCTACGATGCGTTGCTTTTTGTTTATGGAAAAGGAAAGAATAAACTCGACATAGCTGCAAGCTGGAATACAAACGGCTCAACAGAAGCGTTTTACCCCAAGGCAAAAATGAAAATGGTTGATTTTGTCCACTATGAACGAAACCTGGGTAAGATGACCGTTTCGGCCATTGCCATCTTAAATGGTTATACCAAAGCTGATACTTTGACCGATATTGCGTTGACAGGAACATACAATGCCAATTTAGTATACAAAACAAAAGGATTCGATTTAAGGATTACGGGATATTATCAAAGCGGATTAAACAAAACCAGTGGTGATATCAGCGCCTATTGCCTTTCGGTATTTGCAAAGAAAAATTTGTTTGAAGAAAAGGCTTCAATTGGTATAGGTCTCGATTTGCTTTCGGGTAACAATGATACAATTACCGATGCAGCCTATAAAAATACGCAACATAAATTCAACGTTTTTTACGGGAACAGGCATGGTGTATTGGGATATCAGGATTTATACACCTCAATTCCAAACCAGGGTGTACAGGATTATATGCTGAAAACAGAATTCAAAATGGCGAAAGATCTTTTGTTGCAAGGAGATTATCACTGTTTTTTTCTGGCAAACAAAGGAAAATTGGCCAATAAAAACCTTGGTTCAGAGCTCGATCTGACCCTTCAGTGGAAAATAATAAAAGAGGTAGCTTTACAAGCAGGTTATTCATTCTATCTGGCATCCGAATCGTTTGAAAGATGGAAAGGTGTTTATAATCAATCTACTAAATTTCCGCAGTTTGCATACTTAATGCTTACTGTGAAGCCGACCTTCTTCAAAACCGAATAAAATTTTCAGGGGAATTTTTTGTAAATATCTTTTCTATGAGCGACCAGAATAAGTAAAATCTTGTTTGGTGATATTAGTTCAAAACCTACTCGGTAATCACCAACTCTGAAGCGAAAGAAGCCTGGATGCCCCTTCATTTCTTTTACCGATGGAATTTCTGCTAAATTATGGGAGGTCTCAAATCTTAAAATGTTTTTTTTTTGATCCTCTCCTTGAGTTCTCTATTTTTCAGTCTTTCGATACTTTTAGCAAATGACTGATCAAATTAAACGATCATTTCAGCTTTTCCATAATCGTTTCACGGGTTACAGTTTTTCCGGTCTTCGCTTCTTTCACCATTTTACCGAAAGTAAAATCTTCCAACTGTTCAGCATTGAGTTTAATGACATTTCCACCAAGATGTTTGGCTAGTTCTGAAATTATTTTTAAGCTTTTTGTGTCTGATTGTATTACTATTGCATTCATATTTATAGGGACAAATTTTATTGATTCAAAAATAAACATTCTTGTTTGATTTTCTCCGGTATTTTTTTTAGAGTTATTGTTTCTCCACAGGTTTCAATTATTACAAGGCTCTGATTTGTAATAAAAATGAGCTGTTTTATTCGCTGTTTCTTCCCGATATATGGATCATGCTTCTTAGCAGATTGTTGAATTCATCAGCTTTCAGCAACTCTTCGAGCGATAACACCATGCGATAACACCATTTGTTTTTTTCATCACTGGGAACATTGATCCGCTCCTTGTCTATTTCATCCCATCGAAGGACACCATCCATGGCAATCAAATCCTGAATAGGAAAAATGGCAAACATGGCTGGAGAATAAAGATGCTGATTAATGATTTCCTTACAAATCCAGGGTTCGGCAAATTGCGGCGCTTTATCGTTGTGTCCAAGTGTGTGGTGGTAAAAACGTTGGGTGTTTTCATTGTTTTCTTCCCACCATCCCCTGATTGTTGACATGTCGTGGGTTGATGTAGTGCAGACACTCAAATAAGGTGCGTCAGCCGGGTGTCCGAACTCAATCTTCGGGTTTTTGGGCATTCGTTGCACTTCCAGGCTTAAAATGTTCAGGGTTTTCATCACTTCGGGAACGCAGTCGGGAACCATTCCCAGGTCTTCACCACAAACAAGCATCCTGGTTGCATTGATAAGCGCAGGTAACTTCATAAACGCTTCCAATTTCCAAAAATCTTCGTGCCGTTTGTAATAGAAATCGATGTATAGTTCGTCCAATTTGTTCTTCGTATATTGATCGAGCTCGTTAAACGAATATGAAAAGTAGAATGAAATGCGCGGATGATAGGCTGGGTATGAGCAGTACGGGTCCTGAATAAAAAGTACCTCGTCGAGCAGTGAAATCAAACCATCTCTGATGATTGTATTTTTTTCACTGATCGTTTCCTGATCCTCTTCAATGGTGGTGAAAAAATTGTAAACCTTTTTCTGTGTGTCAAATGCAGGTTTAAGGGTAAAATTATTGTCCTCTTTTTCGATCAGGTATCGTTTTTTTACCTCTTGAGTGTGTTCGCCAAATATCTCAGACAGAAAATGCCCACGGATATAAGGTTTGGTGAACCGTTCAGTATCGAATACAATTCCCCGGTCAAGAATCTCTTCGGGCGTTAAGGGCAGGCCCGGACGGAAGTAACCCAACAACCCATGAATTGCCTCTTTGGGTATCTCCCAAATTCTGAAAAATCCAAGGATATGGTCGATTCTATAAGCATCGAAATAGTTTGAAAGTGCGCACAATCTCTTTTTCCACCAGCTAAAGTCATCCTCCGCCATTACGTCCCAGTTGTAGGTCGGAAATCCCCAGTTTTGCCCCAGTATGGCAAAATCATCGGGAGGAGCGCCGGCTTGTCCGTTCAGGTTGAACAGATTTGGTTTCGTCCATGCCTCAATACTGTTTGGACTAATCCCAATGGGAATATCACCCTTGAAAGCAACACCGTTTGAATGTCCGTATTCTATCGCTTCGCGAAGCTGAAGGTCGAGGTGGTATTGGATAAAATAATGAACAGCAATGTGTTCAAAGTGGCCGGAAGCAGGATTGACCAGTTTTTTAATTTTAGTGTGGTTGTAATCCGACCATGTGCCCCATTCCCTGAAATTACCAGTCTTGTGCTGGTCTCTTAAGAAGCAAAAGGCTGCATAATCCTCAAGCCAATCTTTGTTTTTTTCGAAAAATGACTGGTATGATTTGCTCTCTTTCAATTCTTCCCAGTTTTGATCGAAAATTAGTTTATAATATCTCGGTTTCAATTGAGTTACTTCGACATAGTCAACAAACGTATTGGCGTTTAAAATGTCTTTTGCCACATCAAATTCATCCATCAATTTTTCATCGTTCAACTTACCCAATTTTTCGAGATTAAGATACATTGGATGCAACGCGAAAACAGAAATGGCTTTGTATGGATAGGAATCGAGCCAGGAATGGGTTGCTACTGTTTCATTAACAGGCAATATCTGTATGATTTTTATACCGGTCAATTTAGCCCAATCGACCAGTTTTTTCAGGTCGTTGAACTCACCTACACCAAAACTTTCTTCTGTTCGAAGCGAGAAAACAGGAACAGCCACACCAGCTCCTCTCCATTTTCCTGAAGGGTGTCTGAACTTTTCATCGTTTTGCAGGTGAATGGTATTCTTAAGTTTGTAGTCGATATAAAAGATTGACCGTTCTTTGCCATCTTCCCAATTTTTAATCTCCCCGGTTTCTTTATCAACGATGACGTATTTATATTCAATCGGGTAGTGGAATTCTTCCAAATCAATATTCAATGTCCAAAAGGGGAATTCAGAATCATCCATTAAAACTGGCTTGTTCCAAAGACCAAGCTTTGTATTATTTCCAATAACACCAATAACTTGATTGGGATTTATCAGGGTATCAGTGATGCTAAACCGTAATACATTTTTGTCGTTTAATTTTTGCTTTTTTTCTGACACTTTATCTCTGCGATAAAACACATCGGTAAAAGGTTTTGAAACGAGTATGCTATTTTCATCGATTTGTGGCCGCCAAAAGTTGCGAATTTCAACCGAAGTAAAACCCGTGACATCGAAAGTTCTATCTTTAGCGCCTTCCCAAAACAACGAGTTGTCGCTGTTTTTTACAAAGTATTTATAGTCGAAATTTTTGAATGATTTAAAGGTGATTGTGGCTTCCCACTCACCATTCCCGATATATGACATAGGAAATGCCCTTTTTGTGTCCCATTCACCCAATGCTTTAACCGAACCGGAAATCCAAACTCCCTGTCCCCATTCTGTTCTGTAATTGATTCGGAAAGTAATTTTCATCTCGTTTATTTTTAAGTGTTGACCCTCTCTGATTGCCATTTTTGCAATGGTTGTTTTAATGATGATAAGTTCGTGGTTATTTCTTATAAAACAAAAGCCCTTGGTCAGTTTTTTTTGAATTATCCAATTTTGTGATGGTTCGATTGGAGTAATAAAAAAGAGCGCTGGTTAAGGGCGCTCTTAGAATATCGGTTTGTTTTCTTTTTTATTCAAGCAGTTCGTAGTCGTGCATCGACTTCATGAATTTTACGAAATCATTTTTTTCAGGTGAATCCATCCAGGCCATGGCGCTGCGTGGGTGCTCATTCATAGCGCCTGTAATCAAATAGGGAATATGGTATCCCCAGTCGATTTTTTGCTGCCACGGTACAATTTGTTCCTGAATCGCTTTTAGTAGTGGGAGCAACCTGTATTTCGGGTTCTTCAGGAAAGCAATCAAAATCTCGATGGGGCAGTTGCCTGCTCCACGCCCCATGCCAAGCAGGGTTGCATCGAGCATGGTAGCGCCATTGATAACCGAAGTTATTGTGTTCGACATGGCCAGTTGCATGTTGTTATGGGCATGAATGCCAATCTCCTTATCGGGCATGGCTTCGCGGTATTTTTTCATCAGATCTTCAGTCGATTCACAATGCATACTTCCAAAACTATCGACCAGATAAAAAATGGGCACCCTCGATTTGGAGACATCCAACAGGGCCTCGTCCAAATCGTGTTCGTTGACTTTTGAGACAGCCATCAGGTTGATTGTTGTTTCATATCCTTTATCCATGCAGTGGTGGGCAAGGGCAATCGCTTTATCCATTTGGTGCACATAACAGGCCACACGCATCATCGAAATGGCGCTCTCAGCTTTTGGTGGAATATCATCGTAATCGATGCGGCCAATATCGCACATGGCCGAAAGCTTTACGCCAGGTTCCCCTTCACCAATGACCCTTCTGATATCTTTATCGTCACAAAATTTCCACGGCCCCATTTCTTTTCTTGAAAAAGCGCGCTCGCTGCTCTTATACCCAATTTCCATGTAATCGATACCAGCCTCAACACAAGCGTCATAAACACCCTTTACAAAATCATCACTAAACTGCCAACTGTTCATCAATCCGCCGTCACGAACGGTACAATCAAGTACTTTAATCTCTTTTTTATACATTCCTGTTTTGTTTATTAAACGGATTTGTTCATTAAATCCATTTCGATTGAAATATTATGCTCTACTAATATCTGAAATATCTGTTGATATGCGTCTTTGTTAAGGCCAAAACTTTCAGCCCAATCGCCCCGTTCTCTGATTACATGCATTTTTCGTTCCATTGCAATGATCGCGTCGGGATTTTTTTCCTTGTATTTTACAATTTCTTTCACATATTCAGTCCGTTCGGCAAATAACTTCACCAATTCATGATCAATCCGGTCGATCTGTTTCCTGATTTCATCTTTCGATTTGCACTCTTCAGCCTTTTTTAATATCACCATCAGTAAGTGTTGAATTGAAAATTTTTTGTCAAAAATAATTACATTTTGAAATATTAATGCGCAATAAGATAATAAATTCGCTTTTTATTAAGCGACAGGCTAATATTTATATTGCCGGAAAGTGCAGTTGACCTTTTGCAAAATAGGATAATGTTGTTGCTGAATCCTTAGGTGGCTCAACTATTTTCTCATTGATTCATACTTTCAGTTGATTGGTATCGTTTTAGAGGAGTATGAATCTCAAGGGAGGCCGTTTGATTGTCTTCGATAATTTAAAAAATCATTTATGAAGTTCATTTTCACACTATTGATCGTACTCTCTTTTTGTGTCTCAAAGGCCGATAAGCCCATTGATGAATCATTGTTATATACCATTCGCTTTGGTTTAGTTGAAGGCGGAAAAGCCTCAATTTTTACCGTTCATGAGGTGCGTAATGGCCGCGATGTGATTTTTTCTGAAATGAAATTGAAAAGTACCGGAGTAACCAATTCTTTCTACACGCTTGATAATAGCTATTCCTGTATAATTAACCCTACGACCTGTTTGCCCGAAAAGGCTTTTTGTAAAATTTTAGAACAAGAAATTGATTATGACGATGACGTGGTGTTTTTTCAGGATGAGGGTACTCTTTTTAGTAAGCAGATGGGATGGGATGAAGCTGAGGGTGAGATTTTCGACATTGTTTCCCTGATTTACAATCTTCGGTATTCCGATCGGCTCACGAACCTGAAGAAGGGCGATTTGATTGAATTATTTTTCTGGGATATCAACGAAATTTATCCCTTAAAGATGAAATTCAGTGGCAGTGATGAAGTTAAAACCCAAGCTGGCACTTTTCAATGCTTAAAAATAGAACCGGTTATAGAGAAAGGTTCTGACCTGAGTAAAAAGTCGCCCCTCACGATCTGGATTACAGACGATGCTCGAAAACTGCCTGTTCTGATTCAATTCAAT
>Ga0209800_10004399_pt1 | contig 10437 bp, 8 predicted proteins | sample Higcelweek8metaG_FD_187174 | JGI IMG/M metagenome (GOLD analysis project Ga0209800, IMG submission 187174) | Freshwater pond sediment microbial communities from the University of Edinburgh, under environmental carbon perturbations - High... | ecosystem: Environmental > Aquatic > Freshwater >... | reverse complement strand
CAAAGAGACATGCACCGCAGGGCCGGGGGGAATCATTCCTTCCGGCCCTTTTCTTGACAGCGCCGCGGCATTGCGGCTAGCACGGAATCGCTCTGGCGGAGCTGAACGGCCAAACGCCGGAAAACTACTTGCCCCGAACCGAGACGGCATCTCACCGAGGGCAATCATGAGCAAACACTACTCCCACGTCCGTTTTCCCGCCACAAACACCACAAAATCCCAGGAGACGGCGCCCGCCGCTGCGAACCGGCAGGAGCCTTCCGTGTTCCTCTCCACCCGCGACGCCTACGACCGCTGGGCACCAGAGTACGACAGATACGACAACCCCATGGTGCGCGGAGCCGCCCGCATTGTGGAGGAGCTTGGGCGCGAGCTGCCCGCAGGGGCCCACGTGTTCGAGTTCGGCTGCGGCACGGGCCGCAACCTCGCGGCCCTGGCACGGCTGGGCGCGGGCAGGCGGGCAGGCTGCGACCTCTCCGCCGGGATGCTGGCCGAGGCCGCACGGCGCGACCCCTCCCTGCTGCTCTTCCGCTACGATATGACCCTGCCCATACAGGCCGAGTTTTTCGACTGCGTGTTGTTCTGCCTGACCTTGGAGCACTTGGCCGAGATGACGCCGCCGCTTTGCGAGGCGCGACGCATCCTGCGGCCGGGCGGCTGTGTGCATGTCATCGAAATCCATCCGCTGGTTTCTGCCAGCGGCGTGGCGGCGCACTTCCGCGACCAGGGCGAGACCGTGCGCATGCCCGTTCACGCCCACACCGCCGCGGACTACGAGGCGGCCTTCAACGCCGCTGGTCTGCGTGTGGCCATGCAGCGCGACTGGCTGCCCAGGGATTTTGGGGATGCGGCCACGGCCAAGATGCGCAAGCGCGGGGAGGACTTCCCGCTGCTTGTGCACTACCGCGCCGTGGCCAAATAAAAAAGCCCGTGGACGCGCTTAACGCCGCGTGGCCGCGAGAATGCAGACGCCGCCCAGGGCCATGATGACGGCGATGGAGAGAAACCCGATGACGTGGCTGCCCGTGGTGTCGCGCACCATGCCCACCAGGGTGGGGCCCACAAATCCGCCCGCGTTGCCCACGGAATTGATGAGCGCCACGCCGCCCGCAGCGGCCGCGCCGGTGAGCAGGCCGGTGGGAATGGTCCAGAAGGGGCCGAGCAATCCCCAAAGGCCGATGGTGGCCAGGGTGTAGCAGCACAGGCTCCACCAGGGACCGTGCAGGCCCGGCACGGGCAGCAGGCTCAAGGCGAACCCCGCGGCGCTGACGAACAACGGCCCTGCCGTGTGCCAGCGGCGTTCGCCCGTGGCGTCGGAATGCCGCCCCACCAGCACCATGCCCACGGCCCCGCCCAGATACGGGATGGCCGAAAGCAGCCCCACGCGCAACGGCGTGGACGCCGCGCCCAGCACTTCGCCGATGAGCGTCGGCATCCACATGACCAGACCGTACATGCCCACGCAAAGGGCGAAGTACGCCGCGCTGAGCAGCCACACCTGCGGGCTGTGCAGCAAATCGAGAAGGACCCGGCGCATGGTCCGCGCGTCTTCGTCCTTCACGCTGGGGGTCAGCACGGCCGTCAAGGCGGCGCTTTCCGCCGGGGCGAGCCAGCGCGCCTCGGCCGGGCCGTTGGGCAAATAGCGCAGCACGGAGAGCCCCAGCAGCACGGCGGGCAAGCCTTCGAGCACGAAGAGCCACTGCCAGCCAGCCAGCCCGAGCAGCCCTTGGAGGTCGAGCAGCAGCCCGGAAAGGGGCGCGCCGACGACGCCGGCCACGGGTGTTGCGGCCATGAACAGGGCCACGGCCCGGGCGCGGCGCTCCTGTGGGTACCACAATGTCAGGTAATAGATGATGCCGGGCAGAAAACCGGCCTCGGCCACGCCGAGCAGAAAACGCAGCCCGTAGAACGACCACTGCGCATGCACCAGCGACATGGCGCACGCGGCCAGGCCCCAGGTGACCATGATCCGGGCGATCCACAGCCGCGCGCCCACGCGGCGCAGAATCAGGTTGCTCGGCACCTCGCAGAGCACATACCCGGCGAAGAACATGCCCGCGCCCAGCCCGAACACGGAGCTGGAGAACGAGAGGTCGCGGCTCAGGCCCTGGGCCGCAAAAGAGACGTTGACCCTGTCCAGGTACGCCACCACATAGAGCGCGAACAGATACGGCAAAAGCCGCGCGTCCACCTTGCGGTACAGTACGGCCAAGGAAGCGGTCGGTGCGTTCGTCATGGGCCGCTTGGTAGCATGGCCGGGCGACGATAGGAAGTGGCGCGCAAGGGCTTGCCGCTGCTTCCGCCCAGCCGGGGCTCGTGCGGCGCTGGCTTTAACTTTCGCCTTTGCATCGCGGGTTGCGCGGCGACGCTGCGCACCAGGTCTTGAGCCAGGGTCGGAACGGCTGGCGCCCAGCCTTGCGGCGGTGCTGGTCTCGACTCTTGTTTTGGGACGGCATGACGCGCGGCGGCAATGGCATTAGCTCCAGCCTTGGAGCGGCAGGCAGGGCAACGGCAATGGTATTCCCGTCTGACTGGGCATGACGCGCGGCGGCGGGGAGAGCCAGGCGTTGGCAGCTGGAGCGGCGTGCTTCTGTCAGTGGTCCGAAGACGAGCGTTGGCGCAGCCCCGGATTTTGCCGCAAGCGCACTGCTTGCCCCGGGCGGAAGCTCAAGCCAGGAAGGGGCTAGAGGATGACCTCGCGCCGCAGGCGGGCGCGGCGCTCTTTCCAGTCCGGCATGATGGCCGCGAGCAGGCCGTAGAAGCGGGCGTCGTGCCCGTGGTGGCGGCGATGGCACAGCTCGTGGGCCACGACAAACTCCACGCACGGCGGCGAGGCTTTGACCAGATGCCGGTTCAGGGTGATGACCCCGGCGCGGGAGCAGGTGCCCCAGCGGCTCGTCATGGCCCGCACCTTGAGCTGCGTGGGCCTGGGCACGCCAAGGGCGTCGAAGCGCGGCAAAAGCTCACGGATGGCCAGGGTAAACACCTCGCGCGCCTGCTTCAAATACCAGGCGTCCAGCAGCTTGCGCACGCGCTCCGGCTCCAGCGGCGCGGAACTCGCGATCTCCAGGCGGTCGTCCACAAGGCGCACCCCGCGCGGACCGGAGCGGCAACCGGGCTTGAGGTCGAGGCGGTACTCGCGGCCCAGAAACGCATGGGCCTCGCCATCGACATATTCAAGGCAGCGCACGGGCGTGCGCGAGCGGAAGCGCTCCAAGTGCCGGGCTATCCACTCCGCCTTGGCCTGCACGTGCTCCTGCACATAGACAAGGCTCGAGCCCTGCGGCGCGCGCACGCGCACCACGCCCTCGGGCCGCACGGAAATGCGCAGGCTGCGGAAGCGGTCGAAGCAAAGCTCCACCGGTATGCGCTCGCCGTCGGCAATGATCTCGATGCGCTTGGGCGGCTTGGGTGCGGCGGGTTTGGACTTGAAGAATCCGAACATGCTCACGCCCCGGCGGACTTCCTGTCCTGGCTCAGCAGCACGCCGCCCAGCACCAGGGCGGAGGCCGCGTACTGCCAAAAGGAGAACACCTCGCCCAGCACCAGCCGCGCCATGATCACCGTGGCCACGGGGATGAGGTTGATGAAGGCCGAGGCCTGGCAAGCGGGAATCTTGCTCACGCCATAGCTGTACAGGCCATAGGCGCCGAGGGTGCTGGCCGCGCCCAGGTAGACGATGGACAGGGCGGGCACGAGCACGAACTCCGTCGGCAGGCGCTGGCCGGGCAGAAACATGAGCGGCAAAAAGACCACGCAGCCGAGCAGCGCCTGGGTGGCGGTGAGAAACATGGGCGAGTAGCGCACCGAAAGTTTTTTGAGCAGGATGGTGTAGCCAGTGGCGCAAATCATGGCGAGGAATTCAAGGAAGTTGCCCAGCGTCGGGTTGGGCGCGTTCTCCGTTGCGGTGGAAAACACAGAAAGCAGCGCCGCACCGACCACGGCCACGAGGAATCCGGCCCAGGTGCGCGGGCTGACCTTTTCATTGAGCAGAAAGTGCGCGCCCACGGCCACCATGAGCGGCAGCATGGCCACGATCATTCCCGCCTGGGCGGCCTCGGTGTTCTTGATGGCCGCCGTCTCAAAGAGAAAGTACAGGCCGGGCTCGCACAGGCCCATGAGCACGATGGGCTTCCAGTCTCCCCGGCGGTACGGCTGGGAGCGGAAGCGCGGGTACAGGGGTAGAAAGCACAGGCAGGCCACCAGCATGCGGCCAAAGACCACGAACATGGTGTCGTAAGCCTGAAAGGCCAGTTTGAAGGCGATGAACGCGCTGGCCCAAAGGATGCTGGCCGCGACAAGCGCCAGAACTGGCAAAAGCGCCGCGCGGCGGTCGTCGGTCATGCTGCTTGTTCCGTCATAGTACCCGTCCCACCCTGCACCACCGCGTGTTCCGTTTCAAGCCAGTGGAAAACCTGGGCTAGCACCATTGAGAACGGATGTGAATTAGATATCTGTTAGTACTCGTATTATATAAACTAAGCTACTATTACTTTGTCTTACGCAGAATTGTTTCTGCATCCGTAATGAACAATGTTAAGATGTCACCTTCTTGAAGATTTTTGTTCTTATGCCCCATATCAACACGAATCGCATAAAGAATTTTTTCACTTAGTAAAAAAGTATCTCTAAGCTTCCCCTCATAGTCTGGGGCTTGTAAAAGCTTCTTATACTCGTAGAATAATTTTAAGAAATCATCTGAACCCCAAATAATGATTTGCCTTGTAAAATCCGTAAAAAACTTGACCATTTCCTGTTCTGTCAAAGGCGTGCATCCAGTCTTTTCTCTAAACATTAGGTCAAAGAAAAAGTCCATCCACATATTATAAACAGGAATTTTTTTCTTTCTGATATCATATGATATTTTATGCTTTATCTCGTAATGTTTCGCAATGAGAATCGAAATGATTGCTCCTAAAGCAGTAAGTAATGTTGCCAAAAACGTTGTGTACTGAGGATTATGGATGATTACGGTAATAATCCAATACACAGTGAATGACACAACAAGAAATGCCATACCAAGAAGGCAAGCACCAAGCCAAACGTATCTTTTATCTTCGATTTTATCGCTCATTTCTATACAAAGAATGAATCGATCAAAATGTCAATGCGAAAGCGCTGTGCCATCCAACCCGTCCACGCGCCGGAAGTATTCCTCGCGGCTGTAGCGCTCCACGGAAAAGAGGGTGGCGAAGGCGTCGCGGAAGTCCACGGCCCCGGTGGCGAAGAGCCCGTGCCCGTATACGATGGCACCGCGCTTGCCGCCTTCCTGGTTGAGGGCGGGCGGCAGCGTGTTGCACAGGCCAAAGGGCCCGGTGCCAACCTCGCCCGGCACGATGGGAATATCCAGCCCCAGGGCCGCGTCCAGAAGCCCGCGCGGCGTGGCGCAGGAGCGGTGGCACTGGCCAAGGCCGGGGCACTCCAGCTTGTCGCAGTCCATGGACAAGATGACGGCGAAGCGCGGGTGCCCGTGCAAAATGGTCCTGGCCGGGCCGCCGTCGTAGATGGCCCGGTGCGCCACAAGCTCACTCGACGCCGTAAGCCCCACGCAGGAGGTCCCGTCGAAGCGGCAGGGATCGATGCACCCGCCGAGCTCGTCCAGGGAGCTGCCCGTCTGGCTGATGAGCAGCAGCTCGCCCGCCGGGGTCGGTTGGCGGCAGGAGACATTGCCGAAGGACGAGTCCACCAGCCCATATTCCACGACGCAGCGTCCGGCCTCGATCATGGCGGCGCGGGCCTGATCCTCATCGGCGAAGGGTCCGGCCAGCAGAGGAGGCGGCGCTTGCGGCAGGCGGGCCATGTCCTGGTCCAGCTGGGCGCGGATGGCCGCGAACCCGGCCCGGCGCGCGGCCGTCATGCCGCCGACGCGCACATCGCGCAGATGTTTGGCGAAATATGCCACAAAGCAGGCGAAGGCCATGGAGCTGGCCGTGACAAAGGCCTGTTCCGGGCTGACCGACCCCGCGGCGGCCATGAACGCCTGGCCGCTGTCCACGATGATGCAGCCCTTGCGCCGGGAGAGCGCCGCCATGACGCCCTGCGCCTCAAGCCCGCGCACCACGGGCAGATCGTGCAGAAAGGTCCGCGTCTCGCAATCGCCGGGAACGACAAAACCCGCGCCCGTCGCCAGCGCCTCCTCGGCCAGGGCGAGCATGGTCTGCTGGCAGGCGCCCATGGGCCGGGCGATGAGCAGCGCGGCTGTGCCAAGGCCCTGGATGACCGTCTCGGCCAGGGGCTGGCGCGCATCACCCGCATGGCTGAAGGAAAGCTCCGCGTCCAGCGCGGCCAGAAGCGGCTCGCCCGGCGCGCACAGGCCCGCCACAACCAGCTTGGCGGCGTACTTGGCCAGCATGTCGGTCATGGGTTCTCCTCCTGCCGCGGCACAGGGCGAAAGACGTCGCCGGACCGTGCGGGGCCATCAAGCCCGGAGAGCCCGGCGGGCCAAGGCAAACCGTGTTGTGCCGCCACCTCCGGCCTTGGCAGGCCGTCTTCGGTCAGGCCGCGGATGCGGTAATAGGCCGAGCGGGCGGCGAGGAAGTCCTGCCGGGGCAGGGGCGGCACCGGGGTGTCCGGCGAACCGCTGCCGGACTCAGTGAAGAAGCGCGCGGGCAGGTCGTCGTCCTTGGCGGAAAAGCCGTTTTGCGCGTTCATGAGCCGCTCCTGGTAGTCGATGCGCGCGCCGCAGGCCAGCAGGTCCGCGCCCGTGGCGGCCTGGCCGGTGACGGCGGCAAAGGCCCGCGCGTACTCTTCCATGCCCGCGGCAAGCAGCAGGTGCGCGCAGATGGTCAGGCTGTCCGCCGCCGCCGCCGCATCCTCCGCGAGCTTGATGCTCCGCGCCTTGCCGGAAAAGCTGAAGCGGTCCGTGGCCACGGGCTTGCGCAGCACCTCGTGGCTCAGGGGATTGGCACGCAGGTTGGAGCCGCCGTGGGTGGCCACGCTGTAGGCCAGGGCCATGCCGTACGCGCCGCGCGGGTCGCAGGCGGGCAGCTCCAGGCCCTTCACGCTCATGGCCAGCTCCGGGCGGCCGTGCGTTGCGGCGTACCAGGCCGCGCCCCGGGCAAGCTCCTGGCCGGTCGCGGCGGCCGGACCAGTGCCCGTGCCCATGCCGAGCAGCAGCGCCAGCACCCGCTCCGGGTCCAGCGCATCGCCCGTGATCTCGCGATGACAGGCCAGGGCCGAGGCCGCGCTCACGGGATCGAGCCCGAGGCAGGCGCAAAAGTCGTTCGCGCGCATGGCCAGTTCGATCATGCCGTTGCCGATGAGCGCCGTGAAATGGCTCATGGCGTCGTATTCCGGCAAGGGGCGGCCGTCGCCGGAAAGGCGCTTGCATGCCACCAGGCAGCTTTCACAGCCGCGCTTCAGCGGATGGTAGCGCGTGGCGTAGGCGTGGGCGTTGAGCCCCCCGGCGGGCGAAAAATGCGTGCGCGCAAAGTTGTCGGTCGGCATCATGCGCCTTGCGTCCATGAGGTCGAACAGGCTGCCGGTGCCGAAGTTGGTGAAGCCGTGCTGGCCCATAAGCGCCGGGGAGGCGCTGGCCAAGCGCAGAATGTCCTCCCGCGCGCGCGCAAGGCCGCCGGAATCGGCCACGGCGATTTCACCCGTGCCGCGCACCGCGAGATACTTGAGGTTCTTGAGGCCGAACACCCGGCCCACGCCGCAACGCCCGGCCTGATGATACAGGTCGACCAGCAGGGTGGCGAAGGCGCAGCCGTTCTCCGCGCCCGGGCCGGTGGCGGCAAGGGAACCGTGCGGCAGGCGCTGGCGCAGCCGCGTGAACACATCGGGCGTGGACAGGCCAGCGAAGGCGGAGGCGTCCGTGAGGCGCACCTCGCCGTCGCTGATCTCGATGCCGCAGGGCTTGTTCGCCCGGCCGGTGACGACGAGGACGTCATAGCCCGCGCGCTTGAGCTCCGTGCCCAGGCGGCCGCCAGCGCTGGCGTCGCCGAGGGCTCCGGTGAGGGGCGAACGCGTGGTGATGTGGCAGGAACCGGAGGCCGGGGCGTCGGTGCCTGTGAGCGGTCCGCTGGCGATGACCAGGGGCAGGTCCGGGTGGCCGCAGGGCAGCGTGGCCGAATCGCGCAGGAAATATCCGCCCAGGCCGCGCCCGCCTAGAAATGCGGCGCGGAGTTCCTCAGGCAGGCGATCGGTCTCGTGGGTGCGCGCGGAAAGGTCCACGCGCAGAATTCCGCCTGTCCAGCCATGCGATTGCGGCACGTCCCGTCCTCCCTGTTGCGCGTTTGCGGCCTTGACCCCGTGGGTGAAACCAGTATGCTGTGCCGCCGGGAATCGCAAGGCCCGCAAGCGCTTTGCCCCGGCAGGAGGACACGAGTGGCCGCAGAGAAAAAGGGAAAGACCGAAGAGATCGACGTTTCGCGCCGCAGGCTTTTGTTCGGCTTCATGGACAGGCTGCGCGGCAATGCGGAGGAGGCCCCGGTGGCCGCCGCCTCGCAAACCGCCCCCGTACTGGCCCAGGCCAACGCGGCTTTCGCGGCCGGAGACTTCGCCACGGCGCTTGGCTTCTACAGGACCTTTCTGCAGGCCGAGAGCGCCAACGCCGAGGCGCGCCAGCGTCTGGGCGAATGCCTGTACCGCCAGGGACAGTATATTCAGGCCAAGGTGGAGTTTGAGCGCCTGCTGCAAAAAAACCGCAAGGACAACCGGGCCATTCTCTTTCTCGGGCTGGTGCTGGCGCGGCTGGACCGCGTGCAGAAGGCGGCGGTGGTCTGGAAGCTCTTTTTCGATCCGCACAGCGTGGTGCTGCAGCGCGAGCTCAATTTGCAGATAGCCCTTGTCGAGACCGCATCCGAGGACCAGATGCCCGTTGCCGGCACCGTGGCCGAGGCCGTGGAGCGCGTGCTGAACCAGCCGCAAAAGGCCTAAGAATCTCCGGCATGTCTGGTGTCGCGGCCACGCGATTTAGTCCGGCGGCGCGGAGCGACGACAGCACGTTTCGCCGAAGCCGCGCCCCGGCGGATCAGTTGCTTTTGCGGCCCTTGGCCTTGCCCTTGGCCAGAAGCTTCGCCTTGGCGGCTTTGGCCGTCTGGGCCTTTTCCGCGTCTTTTTCCGCCAGGGTCGTCACCCGCGCGCGCAGGTAGCTGGCCGCAAGGTCGGCCATCTGGGCCTCGCGCGCATCGCCCGCCTGGCTGCCGCCAAAGGCGCGCAGATCCTCGGCCATCTGCTTCTCCATGCGCTCCGACTCCAAGAACATGACAAAGGCCAGGGCCAGCGCCCCGCCGTTCTCCTCGCTGCCGTCGCACAAAATCTCCAGCTGGGCCTGGGGCGCGGTCTCGAAAAGCCGCTCCGCGAACATGCCTATCCAGCGGCGGTACAGCGCGGGCATGAGCGGCGGCACCATCAGGGCCAGGGTGTCGGCCGCGCCAAGGTCCGTCACGGCCTGCGTCACGGCGAGATATTCGCGCAGAGCCTCCACGCGGCGGGCATCGTCCTGCGACACGCGCTCCATGAGCGTATTGGTGATGTGCGCGCGCATGGCGCTTTTGAGTTCGGCGTCGGCGACGAGGGCGCCTGTCACCAGGGAGTCTGTCGCGTGGGCATCGGAATCTGCGGGCATGTGTCTTCGCTCCTGTGCTTGAATCTTGCGCGCCGGACCGGGAAGGCAACCCCGCCGGGGCTTCCCGTGAGCGCGCAAAGTGAGTATCATCGGCAAACGCCGCTGGCAATGCGCCGGCAACACCCAGAGATTATACCGGCCAGCCAAACGGAGACCGCCTGTGATCGACGCGCTTGTGCAACTGCTGCCCCTGGCCAAGGTGCTCTTCGCCTTCGGCGTCATGCTGGCGGGCCTGCGCCTGCGCCAGCCCTTGTGGCTTTCCGTGCTTGCCGGCGGGCTGGTGCTGGCCCTCTGCTTCCACATGCCCGTGTCCGAGTGGGCGCGGGTGGCGGCCATGTCCGCCCTGCAGCGCGAAACCACCTACCTCATCCTCATCCTGGCGCTCATCCTGTTCTTGTCCGAGGTGCTGGAGAAAAGCGGCCAAACCAAACGGCTGATGCAGGCGGCCACGGGCTTTCTTGTGGATCCGCGCCTGCGGCTGGCGTTTTTCCCCGCCCTGGTGGGTTTTTTGCCCATGCCTGGCGGGGCGGTGTTCTCCGCGCCCCTGGTGCGCGACATGGCCGACGAGCTTGGCCTGGCCCGGCGCGACACGGCGCTGGTGAACTACTGGTTCCGCCACCTGTGGGAGCTGTGCTGGCCGCTCTACCCCGGCATCATCCTCACCTCGGCCCTGGCAGGGGTGCCCCTGGCCCGGCTCATCGTCTACACCTGTCCGTGCATCGCCCTGTGCATGCTCCTTGGCTGGCGGTTCATCATGCGCCCGGCCGTGGCGCACCTGCAAAACGCCGCGCCCGGCCCAAGGCCTGAACGCGACGTGCGCGCCGCGCTCTACCAGGGCCTGCCCATGCTCATCGCCATCTGCTGCG
>Ga0209800_10004397_pt1 | contig 10439 bp, 5 predicted proteins | sample Higcelweek8metaG_FD_187174 | JGI IMG/M metagenome (GOLD analysis project Ga0209800, IMG submission 187174) | Freshwater pond sediment microbial communities from the University of Edinburgh, under environmental carbon perturbations - High... | ecosystem: Environmental > Aquatic > Freshwater >... | reverse complement strand
ATCCTGTCGAAACAAGGGGATTGCGGTTACCGATTGATTTCTTCCTCCGCTCACTGGCCGACGACCGCAAGGAACTCGGCGTTGCTGTTATACTTTCGGGTATGGGATCCGACGGCAGTACAGGCATACGCGCAATAAAAGAAAAAAACGGAATTGTACTGGTGCAGGAGCCAGCAACAGCCAAATACAGCAGCATGCCACAAAACGCAATCGACTCGGTGCTGGTGGATATTGTTGCTCCCGCTGATAAGTTACCTGCCCGGTTAATTGCTTACCTGAAACATATTCCGGTTGTGAAATCAAATATGGAAATCGATATTAAGGACCAGAGTGCTCTCGAAAAAATAATTATCCTGCTGCGCACCCATACCGGCAACGACTTTTCGTTATACAAGAAAAACACGGTTTATCGCCGTATAGAACGGCGCATGAGCGTGCACAAAATTGATAAAATTGCATCCTATATCCATTTCATGCAGGAAAATCCTAAAGAAGTGGAAATTCTTTTCAAGGAATTACTGATAGGCGTAACCAATTTTTTCCGCGATGCCCCCATTTGGGAGAAATTAAAAGAAACAATAATTCCGGATGTCATAAGCAAGCTTCAGGATGGCTCCATTATACGGGCCTGGGTACCGGGTTGCTCCACCGGCGAAGAAGCATTTTCTCTGGCTATTGTATTTAAAGAAGCTCTTGAAAAAATAAAACCACACTCCGGAATTTCGATGCAGATATTTGCTTCAGATCTCGATAACGAAGCCATTGAAACTGCCCGCAAAGGCGTATTTGCTGCCAACATCATTTCGGACGTATCGCCGAAAAGGTTGAGCCGCTTTTTTACTAAAACCGAAGAAGGATATCGCATAAACACCGAAATACGCGAAATGGTCGTTTTTGCCAAACACAACATTATCCTCCATCCGCCATTTACCAAAATTGATATACTTACCTGCCGCAACCTGCTTATATACCTGGATTCCGATTTACAGAAAAAACTCCTCGGTCTATTCCACTACAGTATTAATGCTGAGGGATATCTGGTACTTGGCAGTGCTGAAACACTTGGAACACAAAGCCAGTTTTTCAACACGGTTGATTCAAAGCTTAAGATTTTTAAGCGCTCACTCACCAATCAAACCCCTGAACTCTTTGATTTCCCTTCATCATTCTCCCGTTCCAAATCAATTCCAATCGAAACCCAGGTGACAGCAAAACCTCCTCTCAACATACAAACACTTGCTGATCAGCTTATGCTTCAGCACTTTTCGCCACCCGGAGTTTTAATAAACGAAAAAGGCGATATTATTTATATCAGCGGCCGCACCGGCAAATACCTCGAACCCGCCGTGGGCAAAGCTAACATGAATATTTTTGCCATGTTGCGCGAAGGCCTTAGCACTGAATTTCCTTCCGCTTTCCGCCAGGCTTTAATGAAGAAAGAAACTGTGGTTATACCTAACCTCAAAGTGGGTACTAACGGAGGATCGCAAAACGTAAATATCACTTTACAATGGCTCGACAAACCTGCGCCTTTGGCAGGAATGGTGCTGGTGGTTTTTACCGATTTGCCGAAAAGTGCCGAAAAAAAATCTTTAGTAAAAAAAGGAGATGGTAATTTCCCCGACGAAAGGCAGGCAGAGCTGGAAAATGAACTGCAACTTGCACGCGAAGAAATGCAGAGTACGCTCGAAGAAATGCAAACATCGCAGGAAGAGCTGAAATCCACCAACGAGGAATTGCAGTCAACCAACGAGGAACTGCAGTCAACCAACGAAGAACTTACTACCTCGAAAGAAGAAATGCAAAGCCTCAACGAAGAACTTCAGACTGTAAATGCTGAACTTACTTCGAAAGTTGATGACTTTTCGCGGGTTAACAACGACATGAAAAACCTGCTCAACAGTACTGATATTGCAACATTATTCCTCGACAAGCACCTGAATATCCGCCGCTTTACCACCGAAGCAACTAAAATTTTTAAACTCATCAACAGCGATATCGGGCGGCCTTTTACCGATCAGGTTTCCGATCTTGTGTATCCCGATTTATCAGTTGATGCACTCGAAGTGCTGCGAACGCTTGTATTTAAACAAAAACAAATCCCAACCAGGGATGGCCGCTGGTATTCCATACGCATAATGCCCTATCGTACATTCGACGACCACATCGACGGGTTGGTTATTACATTTATCAACAACTCCGACATCAAACACCTCGAAGGCGATTTACTCGAAACCGAACAGGCATTCAGGATGATATTAAGTTCGAGCCCGGAAAAAATTATCCGTTTGTCAACCGATTGGAAAATTCTGGAGTTTAATCCCGAAGCCGAAAAGTTTTTTGGCAAAAAACGCAAGGATTTAATCAGCCAAAATTTTATCCAACTGTTTGTTCCTGAAAAAGCACGCACAACAACTGAAAATGATTTACTGAAAATCGTACATCAAAAAACAGAAACCCGCTACAAAATGCAGGTTCAGGCAGCAGGCGGAAACATTATGGAACTTGATTGGGCCGTGCATATTTTGCTCAGCAACCACAACAACCCGGCTGGCATTATTTTAATAGCTAAACAATAGAAGTTGAACCTCAATTTCAATGACAATAAAGTAACTGAAGACTAAAATAAATGAGCCATGATCAGCGACGATATTGATTATACTGATGCACAGATGCTACGCAGCAAAGCCGAAGAAAAACTCAGGCAAAAGCAAAAAAGTGCTGAGTATCAGGATAAGGAAGCCGATGTACAAAAGCTACTCCACGAATTGCAGGTACACCAGATAGAACTGGAAATGCAGAATGAAGAATTGAAACAGGCATATCAAATATCTGAGGCCGCTTTGAAAAAATATACGCTTCTGTACGATTTTGCGCCTATGGGTTATATTACACTCGATGCTGATGGCGGTATCTGCGATCTGAATTTTACTGCTGCTGAAATGCTGGGCGAAAAACGATTCAGCCTGATGAACAGCAATTTTAAACTTTTTGTTGCCGATGAATCAAAACCGGTGTTTAATGAATTCTTCAGGCGAATTAATAACAGCCATTTCAAGGAATCGTGCAAAATAAAGCTTGGATACGAAAATACATTTTTATGCTATGTGTATATCGAAGGAATTTCGACCGGCGACGAAGGGCAATGCCTTTTGTCAGTGGTTGATATTAATCCCTATAACGCACAGAAAAACAGATAATACTGATAGTAGATTTAAATATTTAGGTTTATTATTGTTGCCAATACGAACAAACATCTGATACGAAACATATACTACTTTTCGCAAGCTATAAGTTCTTTTTCATTTATAACAGGTGAATGGAAAACTAAAATATTTTTTCTGTTTGATATTGCTATGTATAAATATTATTTATATTTGACTCATATTTAACTGAGAGTTCTTTCCAATTACAATTACAAATAAAATACTTGGTATTAAAGGCATTGAGATATATTAGGATTAAAAGAATCAGATGCCGGTACCGGAAAATACAAAACCAACTTTAAAAAGTCGACATAGCAGGGAAACAATAGTATTGATTGCTTGCTTTAAGCCTGCACTAAATATATACCTGACAAAGACCGAAACCATTAAAAATTCGCATTTCATTTTCAATAAATATAACCCGCTCATTGATGTATTTCCACAACTTATAAAACAAATAATACAACGCATCTCAATTTGTGCTTATGTATATGACATATCTGCGCAGACGTCATTTCCAGTATAATTGACATCTGGTAATTGTTCTGATAACTTGTATTTACCCGACTAATTAATGTATATCCTCGATTCCACCAACTATATACCCAAATGCAACTAGTATTTACCCGATTAAATAAAGTATTTGCCCATTTGCATCAGGTATAAGCCCGTTTGCATGTAGTAAATGTCCGATTATATGCAGTAAATACCCGATCAAATATAATATATGCCCGATTACATTAAATAAACACCCGATTACAAACACTAAATGCCCGACTACTATAAAACAATAACCACTTATACTAAATAATCATCCGCCTGCTATAGAAATACGCTCATAAACAGTTTTCAAATACGCTTGCCCACATCTAAATTAATTACTAACTATCTAAATCTAAATTTTTATGAATGACAGAGAAAATGCCTTATTACTTTCGTACAGCACAACTGTAGATTTTTGTATCCGCAAAAGCGCTGATTTTACAAGTCTTCCTAATTTTAACTCGTTGGTAACAACCCTGGATGGCCTTGTTAAGAATATCCGTGCACAAAGCCGGATACTCGAGGTAAGCACCCAAGGGTACACCGAAGCCAAAAACCTATCAAGAGAAGCACTTATTGCAGTATTGCACCCACCTTTAAAAAGGGTGCAGGCCTATTCGAGCATTATTCAGGACAAAGTATTGCAGAATTCAGTTAAACTTACTGATACCGATATTAAACGGGTTTGGGATGATAAACTGGCTTCCGTTTGCCGCGATATATATAGTTTATGTCAGGCACATTCAACCGGATTGGCTGAGTACGGACTTACACCCGGAATGCTTACTCAACTAAACGATGCTATAGATGATTATGAAGAAAAGTTAACCGGTTCGCCCCAATACCGAGGCGAACAAAAAGCTGCACGGCTTACTCTTGATAACCTGTTTGTTGAGGTAAGCGATTTGCTTAAAACAAAACTCGACCTGCTTATCGAAATTATTAAACATGAAAAGCCCGAAACCTATACCGGCTATAAATATACCCGTAAAATAGAAATGCCGGGCAGCAGAACTATGTCGTTAAAAGGTACTGTAACCGATCCGGCCACAGGTGAGGGAGTTCCTAAAGCTCTTATAACTATTGTACAAACTCATAATGGCGACGGAAGTACCAAAGCCGGTGCCGATTTAATGAAAAATGTAAAAGTTGCTGCTACCAAAGGCGGATTTCAGATTAAATCGTTACCTGCCGGCACATATTCTATTACAGTGTCGAAAGTAGGATATACCGAAAGCACCGTTACCGTTTATATTAACGATGGCGAACTTACTAAAGTTAATATTGAAATTACAGCTTTGTAAACAACCACTTATGAGGATAAAGGCGGGAAATATTTTCCCGCCTTTGTTTTGAAATTTTGTTTCGTAATAATGATGTAACAGAAAAGGATAAAGAGATTAAATACAACCTAAAAGGAAAATATCCGGTACAACAACGAATTTGATACATTTGTAATAAAAAGATAAGGTTAGGAATATGAATACAGCCCAATATATTGATAGCATAAACAATCGTTACAAAGCAGGCAACGCAACCGAACATACTTTCAGGGGCGATCTGCAACTTTTAATCGAAAGTCTTGTACCTGCTATACGTGCTACCAACGAACCCAAAAGGCAATCGTGCGGGGCTCCCGACTATATTCTAACATGTAAGGATATTCCTGTGGGTTTTATCGAAGCCAAGGATATTGGAGATAACGACCTCGAAGGAGCCAGGAAAACAGGAAACAAGGAACAGTTCGACCGATACAAAGCATCGCTCAACAATATTATATTTACTGACTACATTCATTTTTACCTATACCGCGAAGGACAGTTTGTAACCAAAATCGCTATTGGTCAACTTACTGATAAGGGAATAAAACCTCTGCCTGAAAACTTCTCTCCTTTCGAAAACCTTATAAAAGACTTTAGCTCTTACATAGGTCAAACCATAAAAAGCTCTAAAAAACTTGCCGAAATGATGGCAGGTAAAGCACGGTTACTTTCGGAAGTTATAGAAAAAGCACTTAACAGCGACGAATCAAACAGCCAGGATAGTACGCTAAAAGATCAGATGAGTGCCTTTAAGCAAATACTTATCCACGATATTACACCCAAAGGCTTCGCCGATGTGTACGCTCAAACTATTGCATACGGTATGTTTGCGGCACGCTCACACGATCCTTCGCTCCCCACTTTCAGCAGGCAGGAAGCCTTTGAACTTATTCCGAAATCGAATCCCTTTCTTAAAAAACTGTTCGGATACATTGCCGGGCTCGAGGTTGACGATCGCATAAAATGGATTGTTGATGACCTTGTAAGCATTTTTATGGCTTGCAACGTGGACGAAATATTAAAAAACTACGGTAAAAGCACAAAAATGGAAGATCCGATCATCCATTTTTACGAAACGTTTCTGAGCGAGTACGACCCCAAATTACGCAAAGCCCGTGGTGTGTGGTACACACCAGAGCCTGTTGTAAATTTTATTGTAAGGGCGGTTGACGATATATTGAAAACTGAATTTGGTTTATCAGCCGGACTGGCCGACACCCGTAAAACCAAAATAAAGGTTGACTACCATGGGAAAAAGATTGAACAGGAAGTACATAAAGTACAAATACTTGATCCGGCCACCGGAACCGGTACATTTTTGGCTGAAGTAGTTAAGCATATACACACAAAGTTCGAAGGTCAGCAAGGCATATGGAGCAATTATGTAGAAACTCATTTACTTCCACGCCTTAATGGATTCGAATTGCTGATGGCAAGTTACGCCATGGCTCATTTAAAACTCGATTTGCTGTTAACTTCCACAGGGTACAAGCCAACCCGCGACCAACGTTTAAGGGTTTACCTTACTAACAGCCTCGAAGAAAGCCACCCCGACACCGGCACCCTGTTTGCCAATTGGTTAAGCACCGAAGCCAACGAAGCTAATTATATAAAAAGGGATACGCCTGTAATGGTGGTAATGGGAAATCCGCCATATAGCGGCGAAAGTGCCAACAAAGGTGAGTGGATAATGAGTTTAATGGAGGATTACAAAAAAGAACCCGGTGGAAAAGAAAAGTTGAAAGAAAGAAATCCAAAATGGATAAATGATGATTATGTAAAATTTCTGCGTTACGGTCAGCACTTTATAGAGAAAAATGGTAGTGGCGTATTGGCTTTTATAAATCCTCATGGCTTTTTGGATAACCCTACTTTTAGAGGCATGCGTTGGAATTTGCTAAAAACATACGATAAGATTTATACAATAGATTTGCACGGAAATAGCAAAAAGAAAGAAACTGCTCCTGATGGAAGTGCTGACCAAAACGTTTTTGATATAATGCAAGGTGTTTCGATAAATCTATTTATAAAAACAGGTAAGAAAAAACCAATTGAATTAGGAAAGGTCTTTCATTTTGAATTATATGGTAAGAGAGAATTTAAATATGATTTTTTAAACAGTAATTCTGTCAGCTCAATCCAATATAAGGAACTTAAAAATGTTAATCCAAACTATTTATTTGTATCTAAAGACAATATTGTGCAAATGCAATATGATTTAGGCTTTAGGATTAATGAATTAATGAGGGTAAACGTTCTAGGCTTTCAAACGCATAGAGATAAGTTTGCAATAAATTTGAATTTATCGGAATTAACAAAAAGGATAAATGATTTTGTGGATACTACTATTGATAATAACGAGCTAAAGAGAAAATATAACATTAATGAGTCTATTGATTGGGATCTAAAAAGCCAGAGAGAATCACTAAAAAATGAAAAACGATTATTTGAATATATTTCATTAACATCATACAGACCATTTGATAACCAATATGCGATTCTTCATAAATCAATTTGTGACAGACCTAGAGCAGAATTATTACAGCATGTACTTAATAGGGATAACATATGTCTATTAAGTTCAAAACAGCAAGCAATTGTAGGGTTTCGACATTGCTTCATCTCTAATCTCCCTGCCAATGATTGCGTTATGTCAACTACTAGCAGGGAAGCGAATCAGGTTTTTCCCCTTTACCTATATCCCAAAACCACAGATCAACAATCCATCGAACAAACATCAGGAAGAACACCCAACCTAAACACAGAAATAGTAAATAAAATAGCTTCGGAATTAGGGTTAACATTTACCAGCGAAAAGGGAAATGTTGAAAAAACATTCGCACCCGTTGATCTATTGGATTATATATATGCAGTATTGCATTCGCCAACCTACAGGGAGAAATACAAGGAGTTTTTAAAAATTGATTTCCCAAGAGTGCCTTATCCTAAAGATGCAGCAACGTTTTGGCAATTAGTAAAATTAGGGGGAGAAATCCGGCAGATACATTTACTGGAAAGTGCCATCGTTGAAAAATACATAACACAATATCCGGTTGACGGCGATAACACAGTACTAAAACCACACTTTGTTGCTGCTGAAACAAATTTAAACAAAGGCAAAGTTTATATTAACGATACTCAGTATTTCGACAATGTACCCATAGTGGCATGGAACTTTTATATTGGCGGTTATCAACCTGCACAAAAATGGCTCAAAGACCGCAAAGAACGGAAACTGGAATTTGAAGATATACTGCATTATCAAAAAATAATAGTGGCATTAAACGAAACCGACAGGCTAATGAAGGAGATAGATCAGATAAAACTTGATTAGTAAGTTTAAAGCTGGTTAGGTTGCACGATTTTACCTTCACAAGTAAGAATTATGTAAATGATAACTACAATTGTGTAATGTTTTAAAAAATGAAAAATTTCACCTTTGCATTAAGATAATTGGTTAACACAACCCATGCCTCCTAAGGGCTTAGAAATTCATATAATGAATACCTCGGAAATAATTGTAAACTGGAAAGATCGTAAGGAAAAACTGAAACTCAAATTTGGATCTCTGACCGATAACGACCTGATGTTTGAAGATGACAAAAAAGATGCAATGCTCGCTAAACTTCAACTGAAACTTGGCAAAACCAAAGACGAGCTGCTTAAAATAATTGCTGCATTATAATCGTATTACGCTGTAATGGAATATGCTGATAATTATTAGATTTGATTCAAAACGCCTTTCGGCAAAAATCCTTATCTTTGCGAAATTATAAAAACAGATCACATTAATTCATAACAATATGTCAGATAAAGTGTTACAAAAAGTTGCCCCTGGTGTAGTTACCGGTGATGGCGTTCAGGAAATTTTTCGTATTGCAAAGCAAAATCATTTCGCCTTACCTGCTGTTAACGTAGTAGGTACCGATTCGGTTAACGCAGTGCTACAGGCAGCAAAAGAAGTAAATTCTCCTGTTATTATCCAGTTTTCGAATGGCGGCGCGCATTTTTATGCCGGTAAATTCCTTAGCAACGATGGCGAAAAGGCTGCTATTGCAGGAGCCGTTTCAGGAGCTAAACATATTCATGCCATGGCCGAAATGTATGGCGTTCCGGTAATTGTTCATACCGACCATGCCGCTAAAAAATTACTTCCCTGGATTGACGGGCTTTTAACAGCAGGTGAAAAACATTTTGCCGAAACAGGCAAACCGCTTTTCAGTTCGCATATGCTCGACCTTTCGGAAGAATCACTTCAGGAAAACCTCGAAATCTGCAAGAAATACCTTACCCGCATGAGTAAAATGGGCATGACCCTCGAAATTGAACTCGGCGTTACCGGTGGCGAAGAAGATGGTGTTGACAACTCAGGTGTTGATAGTTCGAAACTTTACACCCAGCCCGAAGATGTAGCTTATGCCTACGAAGAACTGATGAAGATCAGCGATAAATTTACCATTGCGGCTTCGTTTGGTAATGTTCACGGCGTTTACAAACCGGGAAATGTTAAATTACAGCCTGTTATTCTCAATAATTCGCAGAAATATGTGGAGAAAAAATTCAATACCGCTGCTCAGCCTCTGAATTTCGTTTTCCATGGCGGATCAGGTTCCACACAGGAAGAAATCCGCGAAGCCATCTCATACGGCGTTATTAAAATGAATATCGACACCGATACCCAGTGGGCTACCTGGAAAGGTATTATGGATTTCTACAAGAAAAACGAAGGCTACCTGCAAAGTCAAATCGGTAATCCCGAAGGCGAGGATAAACCTAACAAAAAATACTACGATCCGCGCAAATGGCTCAACGAAGCGCAGAAATCACTGGTTCTCCGCGTAAAAGAAGCGTTTACTGATCTCAACTGCATCGACAGGAACTAATCCCAAACCAATATTCTGGCAGCATAAGTTGCTAAAACGAAAAAAGCTCCACTCCGGAGCTTTTTTCGTTTGTTGATTTTATTCCTGTTCCTTAAGTTATCTGTCATAAAATGGCGAACTTCAAAAGCTCAGCGGCTGATTAACCAACCCTGATTTTTATGCCTGTACATGCTACACGTCATGTGTCGCAAAGTATTTATCATGAATTGCTTTCACGGTTAACCGGGTCAGTGGCTTTGTAATAAAATCCAGAACTGAACCAAGCGCCTTTGCCCTTGCCTTCTCTTCGGGATTATCCGATGTGGTAAGCATAACAATTATAGCCCGGCTCTGCTGATCCTTATCCAGTTTATTGTATTCCTGTACAAATTCCCATCCGTTCATACCGGGCATATTGATGTCCAGAAGTATAAGATCAGGATGAATATTATCAGCTTTATCGAGTTTCAGGTATTCCAAAGCATCAATTCCTGATGATTTTATAA
>Ga0209800_10004394_pt1 | contig 10451 bp, 8 predicted proteins | sample Higcelweek8metaG_FD_187174 | JGI IMG/M metagenome (GOLD analysis project Ga0209800, IMG submission 187174) | Freshwater pond sediment microbial communities from the University of Edinburgh, under environmental carbon perturbations - High... | ecosystem: Environmental > Aquatic > Freshwater >... | reverse complement strand
AGAGTGCGATGATCCTATCGACAGAATTGAAGATGAACTGAATGATATCATCCCGGAAAGCCCCAATCAACCGTACGACGTTAAAGAGATCATAAAAAGAGTGGTCGATTATCGCGATTTTGTTGAAGTACATGAAGCTTATGCCAGGAACATTATCGTCGGTTTCGCCAAGTTTGACGGTATGCCTGTCGGAATTGTGGCTAACCAGCCCGCTTACCTCGCAGGAGTCCTCGACATTGAAGCTTCAAGGAAAGCAGCACGCTTCATCCGTTTTTGTGATGCCTTTAATATACCCGTCGTTACATTTGTTGATGTGCCGGGCTTCCTCCCGGGATCGAAACAGGAGTATGGCGGTATCATTATTCATGGCGCAAAACTTATGTATGCTTATGGTGAAGCAAGTGTGCCAAAGGTTACCATAACACTTCGGAAATCTTATGGAGGAGCCCACTGCGTGATGTCATCAAAACAACTGAAAGGTGACCTTAATTACGCCTGGCCGACTGCCGAAATAGCCGTTATGGGCCCACAGGGCGCCATTGAGATCCTCGATGGGAAGGCTATAAGTGAGATATCGGATCCGCAGGCACGAATGGCCTTTGTGCTGAAAAAGGAAGAGGAGTACCGCTTTAAGTTTGCAAATCCTTATGAGGCAGCAAAATACGGTTATCTCGACGATGTGATAGAACCAAGGAACACACGGTTCAGGATAATAAGAGGATTGAGAACACTTGCAACCAAGAAGGACCCGGGACCAATGAAGAAACACGGCAATATACCACTTTGAACAATATGACGATTCAATTATTAATAACCGCAAAAGAGGCCGGACTCGATTCCCTTACCTGGACCATTGTGGCAGTAGGAATGGGGATCGTTTTTCTCTCCTTACTTATTGTTTACCTGTTTTTCAGATATGTGTTGACATTCATACTCAATTTCAGATTCAGGAGTTTTGCCCGCAAAAAGGGAATTGACCCGGCAACTGTTGATACTGCAAGAACCATGATGTCAGGGGAGGTGAACGCGGCAATTGCCATGGCACTATATTCCTACCTCAATGAATTCCATGACGTTGAGAGCGGTGTGATGACAATTAAACGCGTTTCAAAAAACTATTCGCCATGGAGTTCGAAACTATACAGCATGAAAAATCTTTAGCATAATATTAATATGCAAATCAGATGAAGAGTTACAAGTTCAAGATAAACGGGAACCAGTACGAGGTAGAGGTGCTCGAGATCGAAGGTAATGTTGCTAAAATTGAGGTCAACGGCACTTTATACGATGTTGAAATGCAGCGTGAGATTCCGAAGATCAAAGCTGCTCCTGCTGCTGCCAGACAAAGGGTGGCATCTCCAAAAGATGTTGCCTCAACACCAGGCCCTACCGGTAAAACAGAAGAGATAAAAGCTCCGCTACCGGGAGTAATTCTGCAGGTACTTGTAAAACAGGGTGATGATGTGATCAAGGGTCAGACACTATGCACCCTTGAGACTATGAAAATGGAAAATGCAATCAAAGCTGAAAAAGCCGGAAAGGCGACTTCTGTAAGGGTCAATCCCGGACAATCTGTTCTTCAGGATGAGGTTTTAATAGTAATGAGCATATAATGGTAAAGAGAAGACAGTGGACCATGCTCGTGCTCATGGTGATTGTTTCACTGGCATGGCTGGCTTTCGTCAAGCCTGAAAAGGAATTGCAGGCATCTCTGGTAAAAGCAGGAATTGAAACTGTTTCTTTTCAGGAAGTGGAACAGTCTGAGGAAGGTAATAACACAAATTTTATCGATGGACTAATCAAGTTCTGGGACTATACCGGATTCAGAAATGCCACGAGAGGCAATCTTATAATGATTGCAATAGGACTATTCTTTATTTTCCTTGCCATAAAATATGAATATGAACCATTGCTTCTGATACCCATTGGTGTGGGCATTTTGATAGGCAATATACCCTTTTTCTCAGATGATGGATTGAATCTCCAGATTGGAATATACCAGCAGGGCAGCGTTTTAAATTATCTCTATTTCGGGGTGATGAAGGGAGTTTATCCACCCCTTATCTTCCTGGGGATTGGAGCCATGACCGATTTTTCAGCACTGATCTCTAATCCGCGCCTACTTATGCTCGGCGCAGCTGCCCAGTTAGGAATATTTGTAACTTTCATTGGAGCAATCCTCCTTGGATTTGCAAAGCAGGAGGCAGCAGCAATAGGTATCATCGGAGGTGCTGATGGGCCGACAGCTATCTTTTTGTCATCGCGTCTGGCAAACGGAATGAACATCCTTCCCGATGGGACAACGGTAAAAAACCTTATCGGCCCAATTGCAATAGCAGCCTATTCATATATGGCGCTGGTACCTGTTATACAGCCTCCTATAATGCGCCTTCTAACAACAAAGAAGGAGCGCCTCATACGGATGAAGCCTCCCAGGGCTGTTACGAAAACTGAAAAAATACTATTCCCTGTTTTCGGGTTGCTTCTTACATGCTTCATATCGCCCAGTGCCCTTCCGCTTCTTGGAATGCTCTTTTTCGGAAACCTTCTTAAGGAGTCAGGCGTTACTAAAAGACTTGCCGAAACTGCCCGCACTTCTCTTATAGATATAGTTACAATATTGATTGGTCTTACAGTCGGAGCATCTACACAGGCAGATGTTTTTCTTACAAAAGAGTCGGTGATGATCTTCGCACTTGGTGCATTAGCTTTTGCATTTGCCACCTTTGGCGGAGTTATCTTCGCCAAATTTATGAATCTCTTCCTCAAGGAGGGTGAGAAGATAAATCCCCTTATTGGTAATGCAGGAGTTTCAGCGGTACCTGACAGTGCACGTGTATCCGAAATGGAGGGACTAAGAGCCGACAAAACAAATCACCTTCTGATGCACGCCATGGGGCCTAATGTAGCTGGCGTAATAGGATCAGCAATTGCTGCAGGGATACTCCTGAGCTATCTCGGATAATTTTTATTAAGTTTGTTATTAAATCTCTGATAATATGGGGATGAAACAGGCAACTGCCGGCAACGCCGGACCGAAAGTGAGATCTGATTGCGAAATAACTCTCGAAATCAGGCAGAAGGGAGGTATAGAAATTGACCTCAGATCGAAGGTAAAAACTCTCTATGGTGAATCAATAATGAGCCTGTGCAAAGAGGTTCTTGATTTCTTTAAGATAAGGAACGCGGCACTAACCATTAACGATTCCGGCGCCCTGCCCTTTGTTATAACAGCACGCCTCGAAGCAGCTATCAGGAAACTTTCCGGTACTGATATGGAGTTCCTTCTCCCTATGCTTAAGGAAAATATCTATTCCACATCTGCAGAAAGAACAAGGTTCTCGAGGCTATATCTTCCCGGCAATAACCCGGGACTAATGCTCAATGCAGGTCTCCATTCGGGGCATGGTATAATCCTTGATCTTGAAGATTCAGTTGCCCCTGAAAGAAAGGATGAAGCACGTATCCTCGTAAGGAATGCACTCCGTCAGATCGACTTCAGGGGTGCCGAAAGAATGGTGAGGATTAACCAGGGAGAAATGGGACTGAAGGACCTTAAGTTTGTAATTCCTCATAATGTCAATCTTGTGCTTATCCCCAAATGTGAAAATTCAGGTCAGGTTAAGCAGGTATATGCATGGATAAGTGAAATCAGGAAAAGGGAGAAGATCAGGGTGAGGACCTTCCTTATGCCTATTGTTGAAAGTGCTTTGGGGATTGAGAATTGCTTTGATATTGCAAGGGCTTCTGAAGATGTTGTGGCAATAGCTATTGGTCTTGAAGATTTCACAGCCGATATTGGAGTGCAGAGAACACCGGAAGGTACCGAGTCACTGTTTGCACGGTCAAGGCTCGTGATTGCGGCAAAGGCAGCAGGGATACAGCCGATCGATTCAGTATTTTCTGATGTTGGCGATATGGAGCGATTGAAGCAGAATGTATTGAAATCAAAGGCATTGGGATTTGAGGGTATGGGCTGTATCCATCCAAGGCAGATCCGTATTTTAAACCAGGGCTATGCTCCGGATGATGCGGAGATCGAAAAATCAATGAAAATTGTCCTGGCATTTGAAGAGGCTTCAAAGAATGGATTGTGTGTTGTGGCTCTCGGAACGAAGATGATTGATGCTCCGGTTGTAAATAGAGCCAGAAAGACAATTGCTATGGCTGAAAAGCTCGGACTTGTTCCCGGGAACTGGAGGAAACTATAAACCGGCGTCCGGCGACCGGCGTCCGGCAACTAACCTGCAACCAGCAACTTGCAACTTGCAATATTTAACATTTATCAATTGAATTTATATCAATATAGGATATGGCAATAAAAACTGTAATCAATGCCGCAGGCCGTAGAGTTCCTCTGATGATCAACGGAGAGCCTGTTATTCCTTTTATGGGAGTGGGGAAGTACAAGCCTGCAGGAAACAAATATTCACCACCAATACCAACCTGCTCTGATTTCCCGGCAGATGGCAACAAATTAGCAGGATCGCTTGAAAGAGCCCTAAGAAAATGCGGACTCCGTAACGGCATGACAATTTCAACACATCATCACCTTCGCGACGGAGACCTGATCAGCAACACCATTTTTGAGATCGCTTCATCGATGGGAGTGAAGGATCTGGTCTGGTTTCCTTCCGCCTCCTTTCCATGCAACGATCCGGTGATAAAATATCTCGAAGACGGAACCATTAACAGGATCGAAGGCAGCATGAACGGCCCTCTGGGAAGGTTCGTTTCGGAAGGCAGGATGAAGGGAACGGCAGTTCTGAGATCTCATGGCGGAAGAGTTCAGGCTATACAGGACGGTGAAGTAAAGATCGATATCGCAGTAATTGTGGCGCCTTCTGCCGACTCTTTTGGTAATGCCAGGGGCACCGGAGGTCAGTCATCATGCGGTGTGATAGGTTATGCAAAACCTGACAGTATGTATGCCACCAAAGTTATTGTGGTAACCGATAACCTTGTCGATTTTCCTTGTTATCCAATGGAGATCGAAGGTAACTATGTCGATTGTGTGGTGGTTGCCGATAAGATCGGTATACCTGAAAAAATTGTCTCCGGAACCACTGAGATAACAAAAAGTCCCGACAGAATACTCATCGCTGAGCTTACAGCATTATTCCTTGAAAAATCAGGTATCCTGAAAGACGGTGTTACAATGCAGGCAGGTGCAGGTGGTACCTCTCTTGCCATTGCTGTCTTCGTGCATGAGATATTGAAGAATAAAGGCTGGAAATCAAAGTTCGGATTTGGCGGTAGCACAAAGTACATGGTGAAGATGCTTGAGGAGGGACAAATGGGATATATACTTGATGCCCAGGCATTTGATCTGGATGCTGTAAGATCGGTAGAAAAAAATCCCAATCACATCCCTTACCCGGTATTCAACGCCTATAATTATCATTCAAAGGGGAACCTGACAAGCATGATGGATATAATGATCCTTGGTGCAACTGAAGTTGACCTGGATTTTAATGGTAATGTGGTCACCCATTCTGATGGTTATCTTCTTCATGGCATTGGCGGATGGCAAAACTGCCTTCATGCACGTAACGTGATATTGCCAATTCCTCTCTTCCGCGACCGTATTCCTGTAATAGTTGATGAAGTGACGACACTCTGCGGACCCGGAGAACTTATCGATGTGGTTGTCACTGAAAGGGGTATTGCAATAAACCCTTTGCGCAAAGATCTGATAAAGAAGCTAAAAGGCAGCGGATTGCCTCTTAAAACAATCGGAGAGCTTAAGGAGGAGGCAGAAAGGATATGCGGTAAACCTCAGAAACCAGTGTTTGAAGAGAAGGTGGTAGCCGCAATAAAATGGGTTGATGGCACTGTGATAGATGTGGTCAGGAAGTTAAAAACAAGTTAATTATAAGTGATGGAAAGATATAAGTGCCAGATATGCGGGTATATATACGATCCTGGTGAAGGTGATCCTGATCATGGGATTGACCCGGGCACTCCGTTCAGTGAGCTGCCCTCAGAATACGAATGTCCGGTATGTTTTGCAGGAAAAGATGATTTTTTCAGCTGCGATTAGCATCTGAAAAACCTGCAGATAAGTTTCTCATTTACTTCAGGGGAATATTATCCAGAACATCCAGCAAGAGGTCCCAGAACATCTGAGCAGTACGGATCTCTATTTTTTCTTCAGGAGTATGGGCTCCCCTGATCGTGGGCCCGAACGATATCATATCAATGCCTTTGAACTTCTCAAAGATAAGTCCGCACTCCAGACCCGCATGTATTGACCTTACCTGAGGATCATTTCCAAAAAGCTTCCTGTAAGAATTGCGGGTAATATTGAGTATTTCTGAAGACATATTGGGTCTCCAACCCGGGTATCCGGACGAATGATCCACTTTTGCTCCTGCAAGATTCAGGCATGTTTCAACCATTGCTGCAACATCGCGTTTCGAAGAGTCGATAGAGCTTCTCTGGGTTGTGACTATTCTTATAGTATTATTTTCAACAAATTTAACAGAGGCCAGATTTGTTGATGTTTCAACAAGATCATCCATCTCCTTCGACCATGCAATCGGTCCATGGGGGCAACATGTTAGCGATGAAAGCAGCTTGCTCTGGTTATCTCTGTCCATCACCTTTTCAGGCAGTTCAGAATCCCTGACAGATATTTTGAGATCTTTTTCGATATGACCAAGTTCATCAAGCATCAGGTCGTTAAAATCTGAGATCCATTTTTTTATTGAATCTTTTGAAGTTTTTTCGACTACGATCTTTGCAAATGCTTCCCTTGGTATTGCGTTCCTGAGGTTACCTCCGTCAAATGTGCTTAAGAAGATGCTGAATTCATTTGACAGGTTCCAGAGAAGCCTGTTCATGATTTTTACCGAGTTCCCGAATCCTTTATGGATCTCGTCTCCTGAATGGCCTCCCCTTAGCCCGGTAACGGAAATTTCAAGGGCTTCTGTACCGGATCCGGGAGCTTCAGGAATGTATTGCATTTCTCCTACTGTATCCATTCCTCCTGCACATCCGATATAGAGTATTCCCTCATCCTCTGAATCGAGATTGATAAGTATTCTGCCTTCAAAAGAACCGGGTTTCAGATTGATAGCTCCTGTCATCCCTGATTCCTCATCGACGGTGAAAAGGCACTCAATAGTTCCGGTAGTGATATTCTTATCTGCTAGAATAGCCATTTGTGCTGCTATGCCTACTCCATCATCTGCTCCAAGTGTTGTACCGCTGGCAGTTACCCATCCATCTTTAATGACCGGGATTATCGGATCTTTTGTCCAGTTGTGAGGATGGTCGGCATTTTTCTCGCCTACCATATCCATGTGACTCTGGAGAACGACTGTCTTGCATTTTTCAAATCCTGATGATGAAGGCCTGATTATCAAAATATTGCCAACTTCATCTTCTCTTGATTCAAGATTATTTTTTTGCGCAAATTTTAGAAGGTATTCCCTGATTTTAGTCTCATTTTTAGAAAGCCGCGGTATACTGCAAATCTCTCTGAAATAGGTCCATACCAATTCAGGTTTTAAGTCGGAATAGCTGCTCATGCATAAAAATTAATGACGTCAAAGGTACTTAAAATTTTTAAACTTCGACGAGAGGCTTTATATATTCGAATAGGTTTTATCCATGGTAAATTTTCCGTATTTTTACTGTAACTTCAACTTATAATTAATTTAAGGTATATGGCGAAACGGACAATAGTAGCTCTTCCCGGTGATGGAATTGGAGCGATCGTTCTCGATCAGGCAATAAGAGTGCTGGATGCTGCAGGTTTTCAGGCTGATTATATCTACGGAGATATTGGATGGGAGTTCTGGAGAAAAGAGGGTAACCCTTTGCCTGACAGGACACTGGAGCTTGTAAAAAAGCATAAAATTGCTCTTTTCGGAGCAATCACATCGAAGCCGAATGAGGAAGCAAAAGCTGAACTTGATACAACGCTTCACGGGAAAGGATATGTTTACTCAAGCCCCATAGTCGGTTTAAGACAGCATTTCAACCTCGATATATGCGTCAGACCATGCAAATCATACAAAGGTAATCCTCTTAATTTTATCCGCAGGGGGAGAGGTAATACAATTGAAGAGCCTTTAGTTGATGTGGTCATTTTCCGTCAGAATACTGAATGTCTCTATTCAGGTGTTGAGTGGACAAATCCTCCGGAAAATGTTTATCAGGCACTCCTCTCTCATCCAAAGTTCAGGGATAACTTTGGAAAAGTACCTGTTAGTGAACTTTCAATCTCAACAAGGATCTTCACCAGGAAAGCGACTGAAAGGATACTCTTAGCCGCATTTGAGCATGCACGGAAATATAGCTATAAATCGGTAACCCTCTGTGAAAAGCCAAATGTTATCAGGGAAACATCAGGTCTCATGTGGAAGATTGCCAAAGAGATGCAGAAAAATAAGTATCCCGATATCAGGCTTCTTAATACCAATATCGATGCCCAGATGATGTGGCTTACCAAGAATCCGGAAGAATATGGTGTTATTGTTGCAGGTAACATGTTTGGCGATATTGCATCCGATGGATTTGCAGGTCTCATCGGCGGACTCGGTTTTGCGTGCAGTGCTCAGTTTTCAGAAGACGGGATAGCCGTTTTTGAACCTACTCATGGCTCTGCTCCAAAATATGCGGATTTCAAAGTCTCTATTGTTAATCCAATTGCAATGATAGAGTCAGCCTGCATGATGCTTGATTATCTCGGAGAGAAAGAACTGTACGACAAGATCCGAAAGGCTGTTGCCAGCGTGATCCTGGAGGGTAAAGTAAGGACATACGATATGATGAAGATGCAAGGTAAACCGGAAGTATTGGATAACGGTGCGGCATCTACTATTCAGATGACCGATGCAATTATTGCAAAACTGAAATGACAGAAAGAAAATGAAAGATATTGTTAAAGGATTATGGCCGGAGCTTGAGTGGATCACAGATCTGGTTCTCAGGGAAAAAACTGCAAAGACCTGGCAGACCGCCCTTGAGAAGAGTGTTCTGAAGCCTGCGGACCTGGAAAAGATCCCTTTCACACTACTATGCGGTCCGGATCTGAAAGTAAGTTTTATGGCTCATAAAAGGTGCGTTGTACATCTTGCCAGAGTGTGTGGTGAAAAGATGAACAGTTTTTTTGGAAAGGAGCTACCTGTAAATATGGACGTTCTGATAGCAGGAGCCATTCTGGCTGACGTGGGGAAACTGCTTGAATATGAACTTGACAGTGAGGGCAAGGCTGTTCAGGGGAAGTACGGCCAATATATCAGGCATCCATTTTCTGGGGTATCGCTAGCCGAGTATTGTGGTGTTCCCCCTGAGGTGTGTCATATCATAGCAGCACATGCCCACGAGGGCGATCTGGTAAAAAGAAGCACTGAGGCATATATAGTGCATCATGCTGATTTTATGGCTTTTGAACCATTTAAGAAAAAATAGCCTCCTTCTTTTAACCCCCTTTAGGGGGTAGGGGGCATAGCCGTCAACCTAAGGGTAGTACTGAAATACGGGGATTAGAAAAAGTTTCCCCTCCTTCAAAAGGAGGGGAAATTACTAAATTTCGACTACCCAAGCTTCATTTTTTCAACCTGCTCAATATTCCTCTCGTTTGTAACAGCTTTGGCTTCAGGAGTATACATAAAGTCAATGAAATTCTGATACCTGTCCATTATCTTTCCTCTCACGATCTTCATGCTTGAGTTCATAAGGCCGTTCTCATCATTAAAGCCTTCCTCAAGAATTCCAATAGCTACAGGCAGCCAGCGCTGCGGGAACATCTTTCCATACTTTCCGTTAGTCCTGTATTCATTGATTTCCGACTCTAAAAGATTGAGCACCGACTGTTTTCCCTCATCCGAATCAGCCGTCAGGTTTTTCTCTTCAAGATAAAGCTTTAGGGCATGCTGGTTTGGAACAATAAGGCAAACCGTATACGGTTTCTGATTATTGTATAGCATGCACTGGTCAATAAATTTTGATTGCTCGGTAATGGCTTCCTCGATTCCTTCGGGACTGAATTTCTCTCCATCGTCGGCGATGAGAAGGCTCTTGAAGCGTCCAAGCACGTACAGGAAGCCGTCTTTCGACATATAACCCATATCACCTGTATGAAGCCATCCATCTTTTATGGTGTCTTCAGTTGCAGTTTTATTTTTCCAGTATCCGTGCATCACATTTCCACCCCTGATAATAATTTCGCCCTTTTCGCCGACCGGTAACTCTTTACCATCTTCATCGTAAATCTTCAGATCCATGTTATTAACAAGCGGTCCGGATGATCCCAGCTTATGACGGGCAGTTGAATTTGAGGAGATGACCGGTGAAGCTTCGCTCAGTCCGTATCCCTGGTACATCGGTATTCCAAGAGCGTAAAAGAATCTCTGCAATTCAATATCGAGAAGTGCTCCGCCCCCTACGAAGTAGTCAAGTTCGCCTCCGTACGCCTCTCTGATCTTGCTGAAAATAAT
>Ga0209800_10004390_pt1 | contig 10458 bp, 14 predicted proteins | sample Higcelweek8metaG_FD_187174 | JGI IMG/M metagenome (GOLD analysis project Ga0209800, IMG submission 187174) | Freshwater pond sediment microbial communities from the University of Edinburgh, under environmental carbon perturbations - High... | ecosystem: Environmental > Aquatic > Freshwater >... | reverse complement strand
AGCATCTTGAGATACTGCAACGTTTGTATCGACCCATTCTTGAGTAGCCATATTTTCTTCGTCAAGATGCTGAGTATAAGTGTTGAATTTAATGTAAAATCTTTCTTCTGTACCAGCACCTATTTTCTTAAATGCACCTTGTATCTCTGTTGCATCCGCAAAATCTGCTCTTAATACAATATCTTTTCCTTCTAATATAGGAAGAGCCTCAGAAAAATCAACCTTATTAGCTCCGTCTACAACTGGATTTCCATTACCACTATAAAACTGACCTAAACTACAACTCTGTGCTAATAAATTTCCAGTCGCTTTATCTGTAATATAAACTCTAACTGTCATTCCAGCGTCTGGTTGAATTGCATAATATTCGTTAACTCCGAATAATAGCACATTGTCACTAATCTTTACTTCTTGCTCGTATGAAATAATAAATTTACTCGTAAGTTCTGCATCTGTAATGTTGTTTAAATCAACCTTTATGCGTTCACCGCTTGGATGATATGAAGCGACCGTTCCATTATGCATTAAAGATATACGACCATCTACATTATTAATCTGGCAACCCTTTAAGTCTGTGCTTGATTTGATTAATGTGTGGATTGCTTTATCGTCTGTTATATATGCAAGTCTACCTTCTGGAGCATTGATGAAATAGTTGTCAGTTGTCGATGAATTTTCAACAGTATATATACTAGCATATGCAGAATTTTGATAACGACTGAATACTAATCCTTGACCAACCTTTTCAATTTTCCATGAATCTGGAGTGTCTTTTTCGCCTATATAGATAAGACCACTGGGAAACTCTTGTGATTTATCTAAATAATCAAATAGAGTTTGAGTATTATCGCCAGTGTATTTTTTCAATACAGATGTGAAGTTACTCTTGTCAATTATCACATTATTAGCATTTATGATATCTGCATTTGTAAATATCAATACCGCCCTATCATTCCATGCTCCGTTTTCATATCTCTGTAGTTGTGAACCACAGAAAATATAAATTCCTTCTTTTAGTTCTTGTGGGTTGTCTGCAAAATAAGAATCTCTTTCTAATACAGAACCAAATTCGTGTCCTTGATTGACCGTCACTCTGACTGCACCTAGTGCCAAACCTTGTGCTATTAAATCCTTTGCCATATATTGTTACCCCACAATCTTTCCGACAACTGTGGTATATCCGATGTTGTTAGTAAGTCTAATCCTAACCTTACTCACACCAGTTAAATCAAATTGATAAAACGATGACAAATCTATTGTACTTGTAACTAATGATAAGTCAACCACCATTTTAGCACCCAATAAAGGAAACCATTTTTCTAACACTCCGCATCCTTCAAATGTCAATTGACACGTTCCAGTGCTTTCTGCTTCTAATTGTAATGTTGTATAATCCTCGCTTACTAATAATATAATTCCGTCTGAACTCGCTGATATTTCATTTGTATGAAAATAATGTATTGTTTTGCTACGGTTAGACATGCTTTCAACACCCTCTCTTTTATATATTTTTATATCTCTAATTCTAACCAATCAATATAAATACCCATTCTTTCTTGAGTAGATGTATTGGAATTTTTTAATGTAATTATATAGTTTGAATTTGCTTGCAATATTGCCTTTTGACTAATATCACTACCACCAGTTCTCTGTTGAGCATTTCCACTTGAACCTAAAAATCTAGGAATTGCAGTAGCTCCTCCAGTATATGTTGCATCTCTATATATTAATGCAACTGGTTGAACTATTACACTATTATTTCTTTTTATTATAGTATTCAACGTTCCATTCGTAGTTATTGTTGCACCGTTTACCAAACCATAATCAGCCAACGCAACTCCAGCAACAACATAACTCATGTATATTGGCTTTGCACCTATTTTTATGTATAGATTTACGGTTGTATTAGATGTAACATTACTCCAAGTATATCCGCTTCCATACACATAACCTTTTCTAAAATATCTAGTCTCGATATCCTCTATTGTTATGGTTTCATCATAATATGCATCTGCTATATTTACTAATTCGCCTTTTGAGTTATATACAGTTCCATCGTATTCACTCTTGTCAATAATCCATTGTTTATTTGCCACGATATACCATATGCCATAATCTATATCTAAATATCTTATACCATCTATAAAACTAGTTGCGTCTGGCTTTATTTCAATGTGTCTGCCAACATACGTTTCTCTTCCGTCTATATTGTGATAATATTGCACCTAAATACACCCTCTCTGTTTTAAAATTTATGTTACCTTAAATTCCCACTTTGCCTAATACTAAATATACCACTATTCCAGCAACAGAAATTACGCTGATAATTTTCCATATATTATTCTTAACAAATACCCATGTTGCTTTTTCTTGAGTTCCAACTTTGCATCTTAAGTCAGAAACTTCTTCTGTTGTCTGCTCTTTAAATGATGTAAGTTCATTCTTTAACTCATGGATACTATTATTGTTATCTCTCATATTCAATGACATATCTTGCATTGATTTAACCATATTATCCATAGTATCGCATTGTTTGTCAATCGCTCTTGAAAACTCCTTTACTAACGTATTGGTTTCCACTTGACTCAATTTAATTTGCGTTATGTCCTCTTCTATTTTCACTATTTTTTCACGCTCGATATAAGATACCTTGTCTTTTAAATCTTCGATTTCAACCATATAATCTTCTCCTCTTACCATGCTTCAATAAATAACACCCTCTCTATTGTAAATTTTTTATTCACCCTAATTCACTTTTATTTAAAAATAATGTCAAATCCACCATAATTAATGAACATAATATACTATTTGTAAATACATACCAATTAAAATAAAGCCCAATGGTTGCCAACCCTAAGCATATGCCTAGTATCAACAATATCCGACTTTCGTGCCATTCTTTACTCTTATCCTTTACGGTTAATTTTAATGGCGATTTTATATAAATATCTCTAACACACCAAAGGGCAATAAAAAAAGAATAGACTAATGGTATATTCTTTGATAGTATCCCTAATGAAATTAATAATATAATCGTGATGTATATACACTTACCATTGGTAAAATGCAGACCATAACTATATTTTCGTAAAATTCCAGTCACCACAAACGCCACCAATGTAAAAGGAATGGTATCAAACATATACGATATGGCTAATATTGGTATAAATGTTATAATACCATATAAATAATATACAATCCTATAAGCCGTTTTTGCTTTAACTTTAAATTTTCTCTTAATCCATTTTTGAATATCTATTAACAATATATCATCACTCTATTCTTTATTTTATTTTTTATAGTAGGAATATATGGAATTGAACCACAGTCAATCGGATATGAGCCGACCGCACTAACCATTGTGCTATATTTCCAAATTAACGCTACCGATATGATTTGAACATATGATACATTTCTGTATGCTTGTTTAGCAAACAAGTGCATTAAACCAGACTCTGCCACGGTAGCAAGTTTAACGTGTAATACTAGCAGATGCACCACTTGGCTTCCACACGTTTATATATGGCTCTTTCGTCACATATATTTGCCAATGTTGTAGATTATTCTTCTGTTTCTTCTACAACTTCGTCTTCTTCTTCAATTTCTTCTAACGATGAAAACCACCAGTAGCCCATGTTGTCTTACTCCTCTTGTATAGTATGATTAATCCTACTTCGACTATTCTAATAGGAATCATTAGTAAAAATTTGTCATTCATATCTATAATAGACAAGTCTATCTTTAATAACACTTCAAGGATTATATTGGATATAACCTCGATAATCAATAAATACATAAATGACATTGTTGATTTCTTTAGACAACTAATAAAACTTTCTTTCGATACAATTTTTAGATAAGCAAGCAACGTTATCAATCCTAGTATCTGTTTAACAAATGGAATTGTGATTGAGCCAAATAGCACGAATAATAGAGAAAGGGGGATTAAATCTCTATATTTTACTTGACTAACTTTACATACATTTCTAAGAAACATAAATATGACCAGATTTTCAACCACTCCAAATAATAAATAATTCTTAACTACTTCTAACATAACACTTCCTCCTTTAGGTATATTGTTATTATACCATAAATTCATAGTCGTGTCAACATATATTTTATTTTTATGTACTATAGCTTTATGCTATCATTTTTTACCCACTTTATTGTATTGTAGATACCATCTCTGTCTATACTCACAAGTCTTAGATATTCCTTTGTGTGGCGTTGACCAGTTCTTCTAGTTAACTTCTTGTATATTTCAAGAGTAGAACAATCACGATTAATTTCAATTCTATACGTGTTTAATCCTAAATCAATTATTAGAGCAAGGCATCCATAAGCATCGTTTGTAAAGTGATATTTTTTAATGTCGAATTTATCCAACACTTTTATTGTATATTCTTCATTCGTGCGAAAATTGTTTCTGTCAAACCAACCAGAATGTGCCATGTCTAATCTCCCTTATTTTTTATTCTATTGAATATGTCAAGCTCAATTTCTCTTGAATTCTGTAGCGTTTCTAATATCTCATCACAAACACTATCTTGCCGTTCTAATACTTTATTGATTATTTTAACCAATTCTCTATTCTGTGATTTAACTTCCGATATTTCTCGATTATTTTTCAATATTACATAATTATTAATAATGCCGATAATTAATGTTGTAAGAATAAGAATTACTAAAATAGTCCAACCTAAAATATCGTTTTCTTCAAATACCAACCTATTATCATAGTAATATTTAACAGTAAAATAAACTAGGCTAAAAATTGATATGGCAGAAAATATATACGTTGCAAATTTCTTCATATTATCTTGACCTCCTTTCATAGTATGTATTATAACACACCACAAAAGTAAAGTCAATATGTATACTCAATAAAATCATAAATAATTAACTTTGTTATTTCTTTAATATCTGTTTCGTCGATTGTTCCCAAATATCTTTCAAGTCTAACATTTGAAATATCACGCACACATTCTAGCAACGCTATATTATTCTTATGAGTAAACCATTTATATTTATCCTTAAATAGACAATAATGATTAATCATATTCTTCTTGTTCATAGAACTTGTGATTGGAACAACTATAACATTTGAGCGATTCATATTAAGGGCATCTGTCGAAACTACAAGTATCGGACGTGTGTTTTTTTGTTCGCTCCCAATAGCTTCTCCAAGATTACATATGTATACATCACCTTGCTTAACTTCTCTTTTATCCATTTAGTTGATATTTCCTTCTTATGTACTTTGCCACGAATATTATATGGTAGTCGTGGCAACATTTATATTATTTTGCGTAATATTTTCCATCTTTTTTAAATAATTTTACCCATTGCGGAATTTCTTTGAATGTATTTTCAACCATTACAACTTGACCGATTTCATCATTAGTTTCAACGGCTAACATTCCACGTTTTTCAAATAATACTCTATTTGGTTTATCTTGAGTCATACCCATATTAATATCTCTCTCTTTCTTTATCGTACAGTTTATATATCCGTCTACATTTATTATTCTTCCAACGGTCGAACAACGTCTAATGGCATAACATAGTTGGTTAGAGATATTGCAATATAATGATTGCATATTGAAAGAATCTTTCTCGCCATCATAATAAGAATATTTACAATTCATATTTTACGACCTTTCAAATTTTATGTAACCTCGTTGAGACTGTTACGCCCCAACGAGTAAATGTATTAATTATTATGCCACTGTAACTGTTGCGGTTGCAACTAAACTAGTGTGTCCAGTAACTACACACGTAATTGTAGAACTTCCAGCACTAACTCCAGTGCATAATCCAGCGTTGGAAATCGTTGCAATACTTGGAGCTGATGATGTAAAGGTAACTTTACTGTTTGCTAGTACAGAAGGAACAATACTTCCATTAAATAATTTGTATAGAACTAATGTTTGAGTTCCAGCAACTGCCAAATCTACATCACTATCTTCTACAACAATTGCTTTAACATTTGCAAATTCATCTTGTCCAAATATGATTTGTTTAACGTATGCATAATCTCCAGCACCATCACATGAACTAGCTCCGCTTAAAGAAGCTAACGCCATACCACTAATAGAACTTGTTGCTGTTCCACTAGATGTAAGATTTAATTCTTGTGCTCCAGATAATTGATATGTTGGAACTTCTACTTGAACCTCTCCTACTTTTGATGATGAAGCATATGTGTTCGTATCTAATCCAGTTTTGAATAATGGCAATGTTAAAAGTAAGTAACACTGTGATGGAATAAATGCAGAAGAAACTGTAAATTGTTCAGAAACTGAGTCTTCTTTAAGATATTTAACACAAATTGTCGAACCACTTGCTAATGTTGTGGTTGCGTTTAATCCACTAAATGTGATTTTAGTCCATGTATCTGTTCCAGCAACTGCATACCATCCAATTGTCCCTAGTGTCAAGAATGATTGTGGTGTAGAAGTTACTGTAATTGTGTTAGCCACTGTTGTTACTATCTGTTCGGTGGTCATAATATCTCCGCCTACTGAAATTGTTCCACCAGTATTTAAAGATAAATAGTTCAAATCAAACAATGCATCTTCTAGTGTGATTGACATATTAGCGTCACTAAAATACTGTCCTAAAAGTTTATTTCCTAGTGAACCTCTAACGTCATTTGCTGACACGGTGAAACTAACACCACTGTTTATTAAGGTTTTTGATGTAGCTACAATATTACCACTGTTTTTGTCAATTAATTCTGCTGTACCAACACCAGCTAAAATGTATTTCTGTGACATATTTATTTCCTCCTAATGTTCCTTTGTTTTTGTTATTTTGTTATAATATAAAAGACTAACATTTCTGTTAATCTTTTAATTTTTAAATATATTTGAAGGTATAACCTTCTTTTGTTTTTCCGTTTTTTCTCATTAAGTTTGATACGTACCCATTCCCCATCCCTAAAAATCTTGAAGCATCAACGGAGGATTCAAATATCTTGTCTAATTCAATACATAATATTTTCTTTGCTGAATGAGCTGGTTTTCTATTAGATAATTCCATCATTAATTTATTAGATTGTATTTCATCATTTGTCTCAATAAAATCAAAGTGAAATCCTTTTACTGTCAATCTCTCTCCTCTACAAACTCTGCCAATTGAATCTTTTAAAAATCCAAGTTCTTTTTCTGCTTCTGCACAAGAATCGTATATAATATTCGTTTCTAAACAAACTACCTTCTTTTTATTTAAAGCTACTTTATTTGGCGTATATAGTCCACGTATACTTAACCTTGCGTCATAATCAGTTAATCCAATTCTAGCCGATGTTTTTAATAAAGGACATAATTTTGTTGTTCTCATATTTAAAAGTTTAGCCATTTCGTCAATTGATTTAATATTTTTATACTTGTTAAATACTTCCGATGCCTTTTTAACTAAATTATTATTTATTAGTTCTTTTTCTAGTTTAATCCAATCTACTTTATATAGGTCTAAAACATCCGACAATTTACTTTTCTCTACTGTGGTCTTAATGTAATCAAATCTACTGTTTGGACAAGGTATTCTTATTATATCATACCCATTATCTCTTGCCAAATCATCTTTTAATTTGTCAATTTTTTTAGCATCTTCTTTTGATTTAAATTTACTCCCATTGTGAAATCCACCGTCCATTTCAATTAATGTTTTGCCAATAATAAAATCGTATCTTTTATTCTGAGACCACTCAAATTTTACTTCATTGTCAAAATCAACGTTTAGTTGTTCTAATAAGTTAAACATAAATCTATTTGGATAACTTATTCCGTCTCCGCATTTTGGACAAGAAAATCCTTTTAACGTTAAGGTCGCTGGGCTTATTTTCTTTTTATTTCCACAAATTGGACAGTTCATATCCATTTGCTTTAAAGAGCCATGTGTAACAGTTTTTGCGTCTTCTTTGTTTTGAAAGTATGGTAAATATTGAGGATGTGTTGTATATAAGTCGGTATGTCCGACCACTAATTTTCTCAAAGAATTACAAACTCCGCATTGTGTATTTCTTGTAAGTAAACTATTTGGATTTGCAACTTGATTCTCTACTCCGCATTTGTTACACTTAAACGTTATTTTTGTCTGAGCGTTTATATACTCACTCGTTATTTCTAAATATTTATTCTTTTCTGATAATCTTTTTTGATATGACTCCTTCGTAAAAGCCACATTATTTCTTTTTCCCATATGTTACCTTTCTGTTAAAAGTTTTATTTATAAGGTAGTAATCTAAATGTAACAGCATTTAGAAAAGACTTGCAAATCTCTGTCCTACCATATATAACATATTATATCATTTATTTTGTTTTTTGTCAATAACTATTCTTGCAAATTATTCAATCGTTCAGCTCCACTTATTCCCTTTTCCGATAGTGTATTTGTACTAGTGAATATTGCTTCGTATCTATCCTTTTTCTTTTCAAATAGCGGATATATTACTTCTTCTTTTACATCATATTTTTGACTAGCTTGAATAATTTTTCTTGCATAATATAAGTCTACTTCTACGTGCATATTATATAACTGATAAAATATCCTATATGACATTTCATTCAATTCTTTTATATTATATCCAGTTTTACCCATTACAAATACTTTTTTACGTTCTAAAGTTGGGTCTTCTTGATTTTTATTTGTGGCATTTATATACGTCATATATAATTCTTTAACATCTGGACTAACATATCTGTCATCATAGTCATATATATTTTGAAATAGTATAATTCGCTTAATCTCGTCAAACTCTCTTGATGTAATATATCCTTTAATCGTAGTATCATTATTCAATATAGTCAATACATTTTTACCATTGTTTTCTTCTACCGAAATAAAGTCTTCATGCAATGAATATTTTAACACATTGCCTAATCGTTCAAACCATTTAATGTCTTCAAATGATAGCCTTATGATAAAATCTAAGTATGACATTTTTATAATTTCTATGTCATTAATCTCATTCTTATCAATTGTCAATACGCCTAGATTACTATTAAACTTACCCCAATCTTTAACCTTGACTGGATATATAAGTATTTCTAGCCCACATTTTAATTCATATGGTACTGGCTCATCCGTTGAGAAATAATCCTCTGTTAAGATGTTCATGTCTATCATGCACAACCACCACCACTCTTAGCATCGACATATAGTAGGCTTAACACCATACTTTTACCATATAATGATTTGCCATTGTTGATTGTTAATCCAGATTTTGCCAATGAACTTAATTCACGATTATAAAATTGAAAGTATGAACTTCCTATTCCTATGTCCGCACCATTTAACACATCTAATAAATAAGCCTCAATTAAATCGGTTCGTTCTACTAAATAATCTTCGTCGTCTAACACCATACAACAAGATTCAGATGTTGACATATCAAACTGATATCCCATATACGCTTGAACGTTATCAATTGGCTTTCCTACTACTCGATGTATTTTAAGCTGAATTTGTTGTTCGGCTGGGTCTAACGCACTAGATACTAATGGCTTTAAAAATATACTAAATAGATTCTGTTGACTAGCATTTGGCTTATCTGGAGTCCATAGCATAGCCATTTTTTCATCATATGTTAAATTAGGATTAGCTAATGCTTCTACCTCTGCATATTTTAATATCTTAAATAGATTTTCTGCAGACTGACTTGTGCTTGATACTAGTCGTTCAAATATTTTATATGGTACTTGAGGCATATGTAGGAAATTATTATATGCTATCGTATTATTACCATTTGCATTAAACATTGCCATTACATGATTCCCCCTAGCGTAATTGATATAGTCTTACTTGTTAAACTACCACTTGTAAATGTTAATACTAATGGGGTCGTCGATTTTAATAAATTAGCAACTGTTACCTTACTACTTGTATATGTCAAGGAATAATTTGCAGAATTAGCACCGCTTGGTGTAACTGTTACCAAATCGCTTGTCAATGTATTTCCATTATAAACTCCATAATCAATGGTAGCAGATTTACCTTGTAGCAATCTTGAAATTGATGTAGGATTAATTATGATTTGCTTATCAACAATAGGTGTTGCAACAACATTTACACTAATCGTATCGGTTATTGTTTCATTTCCTACCACAGAACACGTTATATGAGCCGTAGAGCCATTTAAACCTATTACATGATAATTTCCTTGACTATCAATCGTAATCACGTCTGCGTCGCTTGTAGCCCACTGTACTGGTACACTAGTTGTTGCTATATCGTTCAACAATACAGTCGATGTTAATTGACCACTTGCCCCATTTGATAATGATAAGTCCGTCGAATTGATTGATAGTTTATAGTTTGATTGATAATAGTCGGCTAAATTCAATGCTAGATTATCTGTCGGTAAAATTGCAGTCCATTCAACATAAAACGTATACAATGTCGCATTCTCATCGTTTGCATCTTCTTGATTAAGCACATTCATTTCTGTGA
>Ga0209800_10004388_pt1 | contig 10461 bp, 8 predicted proteins | sample Higcelweek8metaG_FD_187174 | JGI IMG/M metagenome (GOLD analysis project Ga0209800, IMG submission 187174) | Freshwater pond sediment microbial communities from the University of Edinburgh, under environmental carbon perturbations - High... | ecosystem: Environmental > Aquatic > Freshwater >... | reverse complement strand
TAAATGCGAAAGCGGATATAGACCACCGGAGCGACATCTATTCGGCCGGGGTACTGTTGCACCATATGCTGACAGGCAGGGCCCCGTATGATATGGGCACAGATTCGGAGTTCGAGGTGCAGATGAAGATTGTAGGTGAGCCGTTGCCGAGGATGCGGGATGTAAATCCGGGAGTGTCGGAGCAGATGCAGCGGATTGTCGACAAAGCGACGGCGAAGGGCAGGGATGCGAGGTATCAGAGCTGCGGAGCGTTTTTGCAGGCATTGGATACGCAGCCGAATCCGGTTGACGATCCGATTTTTCCGGATCCTCTGCCCTTACCGCAGCCGAATCCCTCGTTCACAAAAATTGCGATCATCTCTGCATGTATTATTGCATTGTTGCTCGGTTTGAATTGGATGGTTACCTCACAGAATGCGTCTTCATCGTTGTCCGAGCAACCTGTAATTGAAGAACCTGACTCATCAGCGGTTGATCCGCTAAGCATATATTTGGAAGGATTCGAAGCATACGATGGGAAAGAGTATGAAAAAGCATTTTCATTGTACAAAAAGGCGGCAGAGGCCGGGTATGCACCAGCACAGCATAATCTGGGGTATATGTATCAGCATGGCGAAGGAGTTGAAGAGAACGATGTCGAAGCGGTGAAATGGTATCGTAAAGCGGTTGAGCAGGGGTTGGCAGTAGCACAGTATAGTCTCGGGTATATGTATGATAACGGTGAAGGAGTTGAAGAGAACGATGTCGAAGCGGTGAAATGGTATCGTAAAGCGGTTGAGCAGGGGTTGGCAGTAGCACAGAGCCAACTGGGGTATATGTATCAGTTTGGCGAAGGAGTTGAAGAGAACGATGTCGAAGCGGTGAAATGGTATAGAAAAGCAGCTGAGCAGGGGTTGGCAGTAGCACAGTATAATCTCGGGTATATGTATGATAACGGTGAAGGAGTTGAAGAGAGCGATACCGAGGCAGTGAAGTGGTATCGCAACGCAGCAGCGCAAGGTCAGGATGATGCGAAAAGGCGTTTGGAAGATATGGGGTTGCCTGTGGAGGCTAAATAAACGGTTCTATCAATAATACCAACGGGCAATTAAATCATAAGTCCATGAAATCAATTAAAATAGGTCGCTCTTCGGATAACGATATCGTTATCAACGATCAGTCTGTATCGCGGGAACATGCATTAATCATCATTGAAGAAAGCGGAAAGATCAGGATTCGCGATTTGTCGTCATCATACGGGACATTTGTCAATGATGCCAGAATCAGCGAAGAAACGCTGAAAGCCGGCGATACTCTACGGCTTGGCAATTACCGATTCGATAATTGGGCATCGAGAATTCAACAGGTCAAAGTTGGTTCCGGTAAAACCGTTTCCGCTGAGTTGCCTGATGAGTCGGATATCAGCAAACGCATCTCGGTTGGCCGATCGACTTCAAATGACGTTGTGCTTTCTTTCGATGATGTATCTGGTTCTCATGCAGAACTTCTTGTGTCCCGCTCCGGGCAGGTGTTCATCAAAGATAATCGTTCAACGAATGGCACGAAAGTTAACGGCAATCGCATCGAAGTAAAGAGCCTGCAAAAAGGCGATCAGGTTGTTCTTGGCGGAAGTCATAGATTTGACTGGGAGCAAGCTGTTGTTAGCAGTGGAACTCCAAAACCGAATGATGATAAAATAATAGATGGAGGTGCCGGTGGTGAACAGAGGCCGATAACGAAACTATTGCCATTGGTTGCGGCGTTTCTCATTGCCATTGTTGCCGTTGCAGGATGGATGTTCAGGGATCGCCTTATTCCGCAAAACACCATGGAGCGTTACAGCGCTTCTGTGGTATTGTTGTATCATGCATACGTCTATGAAATAGATCTTGGCGAAATAGGTAAAAGAGAAGTCACAATTACTGGCGACGGAATCAAGGAGTATAAGCCCGGAGAGGCAGCGCCTGTCGTTGTGACCGGAACCGGTTTTTTTGTTTCGCCTGATGGCAAAATAATGACGAACCGGCACGTAGCCATGCCGTGGGAGACAGATGAAAACAGGGAAAAAATTGAACAGTATGTGAAAAATGCAATTGATGAACAGGTTGAAAAACTTGAACAGGAGAAATTCAACAGGCAGCTATTAAGCCTGTTCGAAGAAAATGCAAATATTGCAGAAGTTACAACGGCAATTCGATCATTAACCAAAACAGATGTGAAGGTTACTGGAAAAACCGTTTTTCTCGGAGCAGGATTGCCGGATACCTACATCAGTCAGGAAGATGATTTTATTGAGTGTACAGGTCTTGATGATGTTGGAGAGAAAGATATTGATTTAGCCATCATACAGGTGAAAAATAAAAAATTGCCTGAGAAAACGGTCAATTACGTGAAACTGGATGATGCAATACTTGAAAAAAAGGATTTCAAGCCGGGAATGAAACTGGTTATGATCGGTTATCCTGCAGGTTTTTCTCTTGGAGAGACCAAGGATGGTTTGAAAGTGACGTTCCAGGAAGGTACACTTTCGAGAGAGCCCGACAGAATGAATTTCGGTCATAATCTTCCGTCTTATCCCGGAGCAAGCGGTTCGCCGATATTCAATGAATCCGGTTATCTTGTCGGTGTTAATAATGCACAGCTGGCAAACACCCAGACCTTCAATTTTGGCGTGCTTGCAAGCCATGCAGTTAATCTTTATAACAAAACTAAATAAGCGATATGGCCATCAAAACATGCAGAAACGGGCATAACTACGACGATACCCTGTTCAGCGAGTGTCCGATTTGTCCGAAAAAGGATATAACCGGCAGCAAAACGCAGTTGCTTTCGTTTGATGATGCAAATAAGACAAAAATAATCGGTAGCGAAGAAAGAACGGTTGCAACTGGAAGCGGTGATGCAACCTACATTCCATCAGCAGCTGGTGCCGGTTTTCAAACGAAAATAGCAGGAATTGGTACAGAGACTGCAAGTGATCGCAAGCTTGTGGGATTTCTTGTTACCTACGACATTCATCCTCTGGGAACAGCCTTTCGGCTGTATGAGGGGAAAAATCTTGTTGGATGCAGCAGAGGCTGCGATATCGTTATTGAAAACGATCATCTTGTTTCCTCAAAGCATCTTACAATACTCTACCGAAACAAGGCTTTTTTATTCAAGGATGAGTTTTCTACAAATGGAACTTTTGTCAATGGAAATATGGAAAATGAGGGTCAACTGTACGCTAACGACCTTGTAAAGGTCGGGAATACGAGACTCATGTTTCTTCAGATTCCATTCGATAAAATTGGCTTTTGATCCGAGATTTTACATAAGAAAAAACACGTGACCAAACATGGCTGTAAATAAGAATACCTGCCAGACTTCATATGATGGGTTGGAGATCCAGTTCGGAAATTGTACGGATGTCGGCAGAAAAAGACAGGCTAATGAAGATTATTTTGCAAACTTCAAGACTGCAAATGGACGCGTCTTTCTTGTTTGTGACGGTATGGGCGGTCACGTTGGCGGTGAAAAAGCGTCGCGTATAGCAGTTGATGCCATTCGGACATATCTGACAGAAAAAACGGACGGCGATATTGCGCAGTTGCTCTCAGTAGCTATCAGCTATGCGAATTCTGCGATTCTTGAGTATGCGCAAACTCATCCGGAACTGAAAGGGATGGGCTCGACATGTGTAGTTTTATTGATCAGGGATGGAAAGTACTTCGTAGCTCATGTAGGAGATAGTCGGGCATATCTTTACAGCGGAGGAACGCTCAGACGCCTGACAAAGGATCACTCATTTGTGCAGGGTCTGATTGATATCGGTGAACTGTCAGAAGCGGAAGCTGAAAAACATCCCAGAAAGAACGAGATAACCAATGCGCTTGGCTTGGAGCGCATGAAACCTGCGACCATAACGGAGTTATCCCAGCAGCCGGGAAAGGATGATCTCTTGCTGTTGTGCAGCGATGGACTTACCGGTATGGTTGATGAAAGGACTATCGGGAAAGTTCTTGCTGATTCCTCAACATTTCAGGAGAAGGCTGAAAAGCTTGTTGCGCTTGCCAACGAAGCGGGAGGGCTCGATAACATTACCGTTCAAATTATCGGTACTGATAAGAGTAATTCTTGCGTTAGTGAGGCTAAGCCGGTTTTGCCGAAAGCAAAAAAAACAATGCTTACGGTGCTTCTTGCCGGTATTTTTATCGGTGTACTGGTTACCGCTGTATTGGGAAATATTGACAAAATCAAGCATGTTTTTTTTACATCAAAACCGACAAGTTTTCAACAATCCCGGAACCAACCCGTTGTAACGCCAGATACTGATAGGGAATCAAGGTCCGATACAATGAATAATAAAAAATCTGATACTGATCAGAGCTTAATTGTATTAAATCAAAGTGTGAGTTCCTTGAAAAGAACAGCTGAATCCTTGCTTATTGCAGCAACTGATTTTAAAGATAAGGCAAATGCGGTGTATGAGGATGCAAATAAAAGCAATACACTTAAGCCGGCAGAGCAACAAGAGATCAATAATCGTTCCGCTAAAGTGTTGAAAGACGCAAAAATGGTGAGGCAGAAAGCAGAAAAATTAAAGATTGAAGTCAAGTCAATTATTGATAGTTTAAAGGTATTATCAGAGAGTACTAGTGTGCGGGCTAAGAGTGATATGGGTTCGTTACCATCAACAGATGATACTGGTAAAGAAAATTTTGCAGTAGAAGAAGTTAAAAAAAGGGCGGATGAAGTGCAAAAAACATTGGATAGGGCTAATACTCAAGCACAGAGTGCAATAGATATACTTGTAAGAATGAAATCTAATCAGATTAAGAATAATCGAAGTCATAACCGGAATAAGGATAATGGCTCGAGTAATAATCATTTACCCGCAGAAAATCAAATAAATAATAAGTCGACTGAACCTCCTGAAAGAGAAGAGAATCAAAATCAAGGCAAGAGTGTCAATATTTGATATACAATAACTTTCTGAAACGCATGGGGAAAATTGTTATCGGTCGATCTCCTGAATGTGATATTGTTGTGGATGATCCCGAGAAAATAGTGAGCAGGGTGCATGCCGAGTTGATATGCGAAGGATCCAGGTATCTGTATAGGGATACAAGTGCAAATGGTACGTATATCGATGGACAGCGACTTTGCAAGAATCAGAAAATTATTACTCATGGTACTCCGGTATTACTCGCGGGCAAGATATTGATGCCCTGGGATAAAGTCGATGCACTGATGAAATCTTGCTCAAGTGATTATATCGCCGATCCGGTAAAAAAAGAGTCTGCAGTTGTCGGTGAAAATGAAAAAGATTCGATAACAGCCATTTTAAATATGTTGTTTATTGGCAAGGATCGAATCAATCGATCCACCTATTGGACCTATGGGATGTTTGTGTTTTCTTTTCTGATGCTTTGTGCATTTCTTGTCTCCTATATTAAGCCATACTTCGACGCAAGTGTGCTTTTATTGATTATCTTAGCTGTTGCTGCTTATGCGTTATTGCAGTTGAATGTAAAACGCTGTCATGATCGTGACAAATCCGGCTGGTTTATTCTTGTCTCGTTTATACCATTTATATCATTATGGTATGATATAGAGGTCTGTTTTTTACGCGGCACATATGGTCGTAATCATTATGGTGAAGAGCCTGCCTATGATCCTTATATTAAAATACCCATGATAATAGCTTCGGTAATGTTTATTACTGTATTATGCTATATGATGTACGAAGCAGTATCAAGCCCGGCCATATTGTTGTTCCTCGGATATTTGCTCAATTTATAGGAGGCTTTATGTTAGAGGAGATATTTGGTTATAGTATTCAAGGTGAGATTGCTGAACGTCGTGTTTGGGATGGAAAAAAAATTAAAGCTTATAAAGCAGCTAGCACTATGAATGGTGATCAGGTCGTTGTCAGCCATTTGCTTCCGTATTATGGTTATCATATGTTTAACGATATATTCAAGATTTATGATCATAACAAACATAAGTTTCTTGATTCATTATACAGAGAAACAGAGCGTTTTTCTCGGCTCTGTCATTCAGGTGTTGCTAATATTATTCAATATGGTATCCAGGGTAATGATTTTTTTATAATAGAAGAATATATTGATGGGGTTAGTCTTGATTGTTATATTAGGAGTTATTGCGGTGCAATGCCTGAAGATGTCACGATTAAAGTCATGAGTAAGATACTTATGGCAGTTGAATATATGCATTGTGCAGGAATTATGCATAAGCATATCAATCCGTTCAATATTGTATTATCCTGGGAAGGTCAACTTAAAATTATAGGATTGTGCGAAAATATTGCAGATGAGTTAGTCGCGATATATTCTAACAAATATGGCCCTTCCTCTTTTGATCCATTTTATGGGACGCGAAAACTGACGGGTTATGAGAGCTATGAGGAAATCAATGGGGAAAAAATAGGCTATCGTTCCGATATTTATTCTGCAGGGAAGCTTCTGTTCTACATGGTTTCCGGAACAGATGCTATTGATATTACGAGCACAAATACAGATTTTGATGTAGCGATGAAAATTGTTAAAGAGCCTTTGCCTAAAATACGTAATATCAATCCGGCTGTATCCAAAAGAATGCAAGAGATAGTGGAAAAGGCAACAGCAATAACTCCCGAGTTGCGCTACCAAAGCTGCAAAGAGTTTCTCGACGTATTGACTATAACATGATTGGCAATACTCTATTGGAGATGTTAATGGAATCGTTTACAATATATGCATTAAAACCGGCGATATTAATGAGGGATGAATTAAATATAAAGATTTATCGTGTGTATAGAGGTAAGCGAAAATGGCAGTGAAATCGAAAGATGGATTTATAAGAAACTGTATTAAGTCTGCAGGGAATTAATAATATTGCTTGAAAATAAAAACAGCAAAATGCCTCAGGAGATATTGAATTACCGGATCGAGCGGGAGATCGGCGAAGGTGGGATGAGCCGGGTGTACAAGGGCATTGACCCGAAAACCGGCCAGCAAGTTGCGATCAAGGAACTCTTGCCTCATCTTTCCCGTCATGACGAAGTCCGTCAGCGGTTCCGCCGGGAAGCGCAGGTGATGGCCATCCTGAACCATCCGCATATCGTTCGACTTATCCGGTACGAGGAGGTCGGTGATAACCTCTACCTGGTACAGGAATATGTTGATGGTATGAACCTTGCCCGATACGTCGGCGAACATCGTGGAGCTTTGCCGGAAGCGGATGCCATCCGGCTGTTTCGCCAGATACTCGAAGCGCTCGCCTATGCGCACGAAGCAGGGGTCGTCCATCGCGACATCAAGCCATCGAATATTCTCCTGACGCCGACAGGCGACGTGAAGATTCTTGACTTCGGTATAGCGAGGATTGTCGGCGACGAGTCAGGGGGCTTCCGGACGAAAACCGGGACACGGATAGGGACGGTAGTCTACATGAGCCCCGAGCAGGTAAATGCGAAAGCGGATATAGACCACCGGAGCGACATCTATTCGGCCGGGGTACTGTTGCACCATATGCTGACAGGCAGGGCCCCGTATGATATGGGCACAGATTCGGAGTTCGAGGTGCAGATGAAAATCGTCAAAGAGCCGTTGCCGAGGATGCTGGAAATAAACCCCGGAGTGTCGGAGCAGATGCAGCGGATTGTCGACAAAGCGACGGCGAAGGGCAGGGATGCGAGGTATCAGAGCTGCGGAGCGTTTTTGCAGGCCTTGTATGAGCAGCGGAATCCGGTTGTCGATCCGATCACTCCGGTTCCTCCACCTCCTCCGCTGCCGAACCCCTCGTTCACAAAAATTGCGATCATCTTATTAATGGGTTTATGTGGTTTGCTGGCTGTATATTATTCATATACAAATTTTTATATGGGTGATGGTTTTCTAAATAAAATAGACAAGGCTATAAATGAGAAAAAATACTATTCGCCACCAAATGAAAATGTTTGGGATTACTTAAACGAAAAAAGAAATGAGCAACCTGAATCTCCTGAAATACTAACGGCAATAAAGTTGATAGAAAAAAAGCTTCTGCCTGTTGGTGATGAAGCTATAAATAGACTATACCTTAAGTCGGATGACACAGGATGGGATGAGACTGTTAATGTATTTAAGTTGTTGCATGAAGTTATTCCTGATGATAATGATATCTATGCAAAAACTGAGTTTTCTCAAGCACATCAAATTATTAAACGTAAGTCTGGTGTGAATTATTATGTAGCTTTTGATAAGTATAAAAAAGCACTTGAATTAAAACCTGATTGGGTTTTGGCTCTAAATGGTATTGCAAAAATATATATCAGAAAAGATTCCCCCTTTTATGATAAAGAGCAGGCTTTATTCTGGTATGGAAAAGTTTGTGCTGTTGATCAGAATTTTCCGTGGGCGTATACAAATATAGCTGCTATATATATGGAGGATGAGATATGGTATAAAGCCGAACAGTCACTTCTTCAAGCGTTAAAAATAAAGAAAGATTCTCCTTCAATATATACGGATCTTGGAAAAGTTTACGAACAACAAAAAAAATATGCGGAGGCACTTGACTGCTATAGAAAAGCGATGGGGTATGAAACGGATGAGGTTAAAATATTAAAGCTACAAAAGAAGATATCAGGTTTAAATATATAGATAATGGGTGAAGTGTTTATTTTTTTATAAAAAAATGTTTTGTGGAGGTTGGCATTGAGAAAGAACGTGGCTAATATTCCTATTTTGTATTGTGTTTTTATTGTATTATTTTTATGCTTCTTATGGATTCTTTATCCTATAAAATATAATTCTGATTATTACGATCTTGTGATTACTAATGCTGTTATACATGATGGCAATAAAGAAGGTGATAGCTATTATGGCGGGATTGGTATTAATGGAGATAAAATTGTAAATATTTGGAAGGGAAGGTTATTGATAAAACCGCACGCAGGTCAAGTAATATATGCAAATGGATTGGACTTGGCGCCAGGATTTATAGACACTCATTCTCATGCTGACCTTGGAATAAGTGATAATGTTGATTCTCCAATAGATGCAAGGAATTATGTCGGTCAAGGTATAACAACTATTATTGTGGGGAATTGTGGTAGATCAAAAAGTGATATATCTGCATTTGCTGAAAATATAGAAAATAATACATGTAATGTGAATATAGCTACTCTTATCGGTTATAATACAATAAGGGAGTATATTATGAATAATTCAGTTAAGCCTGCAAATAAAGAACAGGTTGAGAAAATGGCAAGTCTGATAAAAGATGGGATGGAAGATGGTGCTTTAGGTATAAGTACAGGATTTCCGTATTTTCCGGGAATGTTTGCATCAAAAGATGAAATAATATCTCAATTGAGGTTAGTAAATAAATACGGTGGAATATTTACTGCTCATATTAGAAGTGAAGGAGATAGTGTAATTTATGCTCTTGATGAGGTTATCGAAATGGCTGAAAAAGCCAAATTGCGATTATTGATATCACATTTTAAAATAACAGGGAAAGGGAATTGTATGAAATATCAAAAGCTTAAAGAAAAAATAAAATACTCCAGAGAAAATAATCAGCAAATATATATTACATATTATCCTTACGATGCATCAAGTACCAATTTGAGTTTATTTTTGCCGAAATGGTATTTGTCTTTGAATCGAAATGAGAAAAATACTTATATAAGTAATCTTAAAAAAAGAAATTATTTAAATAAAGCTATATGTAGCAACATTAAAAAGGAGGGTTATTCGGATATGAAATTTGCTCGTGTTGCATATTATCCAAAAAAAACTGAGTGGCAAGGGGAAAACTTGTATGAAATAACTAAAAAAGAAAAAAAATCAAATTCTATAAGCTTAGAAGATCAAGTCAATACGTTTATAGAAATGGAAGAATATGGTGGCGCGCAAATGATATATTTTAATATTTGTACAAATGTAATGGATAGTATTCCAAGAGATGAGGAGTGTATGGTTGGTACAGATAGCGCAATAAGAGATAAGAGCGGAAAATCTTCACCGCATCCGCGAGGTTGGGGTGCATTTCCTAAATTTATTAGACGTTATGTCAGAGAAACACATATGGTTTCGCTCAATGAAGCGATTTATAGAATGTCAGCTTTGCCAGCAAAAGTCTATAAAATAGAAAATAGAGGTATGATAAAAAAAGGGTATTATGCTGATTTAGTGCTCTTTGATAAAAATAGTATTTCAGATAGAGCAACATATGATGAGCCTTTAGCCCCGCCTATTGGTATATATTATGTATTGGTAAATGGAAAAATCGTTAAATCATATATAAATGACGACGATTTTAATAAAAACAAAAATATTTATCCGGGCAGGTTTTTAAAAAGGGGTATATAGGATCCCTATGTGTTATTACTCCGGCAATTAAAGGACTCAACCCTTTGCATACCGAACGCTTGGGTGATCAAATAGTTTTTCTACCTGTTCCGGCGTCTTCTGCAGATGCCTCAAATGTGAAACGGTCTTCTTCCGAATC
>Ga0209800_10004387_pt1 | contig 10463 bp, 21 predicted proteins | sample Higcelweek8metaG_FD_187174 | JGI IMG/M metagenome (GOLD analysis project Ga0209800, IMG submission 187174) | Freshwater pond sediment microbial communities from the University of Edinburgh, under environmental carbon perturbations - High... | ecosystem: Environmental > Aquatic > Freshwater >... | reverse complement strand
TCTAAGACCTTCCAATATAGTTTATCATAATCATCAGATAAATTATCAGGATCATTCCACACGCCCCGCCCGACTGCATCGACTTCAACAAACTTACAACCGCCCAATTCTTGACGGCGCAAATGATCTACATGAATATGATAATTAGCAATACTGATTCCCACACGCCAATTAAAATACCTGTGAATCATTGTGAAAAAAAACGGCATAAGATAAGCCGGATAAATTGCAAAATCACAAGCCGCGTTCATGCCATGAGCTTCAGACGGATACGGGTCTTTGTTCGGATCTCGATATAAAGATGTTATGACAATTTCTTTAATGTTTTCTGCATTCTGAAAATTGTTTCTTATCCAAGCATCAAAAAAAGATACAAGGTCTTTACTTATCGTATTAGATAAGTATTTGTAATTGTCTACGTAAAAACCGCCTGCCGATTTATTATAAATCGGCAGATTATCAACGGTTTTCACATATTGTCCTTGCTCATTGAAAAGACGCATTTTATTTCCTGTTGTTTTTTAATTGCTGATAAGAGCCGTCAAACGGACATAAATATTTTGCATTCTCTTCCAGAAAGAAAAAGCGCTGTTCTTTTGCTTCGTGTCTTGCGTCTAGGTGAATATGGATATTTCCGGACGTGTTATCTATTCCGCAACCACCGCGAAAGCCTTTTTCGTAAAGATCCATAAATAAACTTTCGTAATACTCAATAGCCGCATAGCTTCCTGATGATGTATTCAGAATAATGTCAATCGCCATACCCGGAAACCTGTGATAAGAGGTTTTTGACTCCGGACGATAAGACGAAGTAATGACGTATTTAATGCCGCTTTTATTCCAAGCATCAAAGAACGGTTTAAAATACTTTTCGATTTTATCCATGATTAACCTCTTAGAGAACGTCTTTGACATAATATACTGATATTATTGCCGTGACAGGATAGCCAAGATTTGAATACAATTTCAAATCGTCATTAATGGTGTTCATGTATACTTTCGGCAATGTCGGACTAGTACTATCTGATTCCGTTCCAGAAGGAAGATTCATAGTGATATAACGATTTGCCGCCGTTTGATAATATCTATATGTCCCAGACAAACCAACGATTCTACCCGAAGTTGGTATATTCATTGGTTTTGAGCCTGCGGAAGTAAATTTAAAAACTTTGCAGAATATTGGTAATACTGTTCCGTCTTCACGTATTATCTTTTTGTTTGTTTTTACTTCAACATTGTAATTATATTCTTCCCCAGTTCCGGAATTTTCAACAACATCAGAAAGATTATCAAGGTTTAAGCGTGTTTCGGAAAGCTGTCCGCTCAATTCGTTTAACTGTGAAACAATCACGGAATTATCAGAAAGATTGTCAACCTCTCCGGATAAGCTTTCAAGGCTTGCGCGTGTTTCGGCAAGCTGTCCGCTTAACTCGTTTAACTGTTCAACCGTCACCGCACCGCCGGACATTTCGTCAAGTCTTGATAATATCGCGGACACTTCCGCGCTTTTCGCGCCGGTCGCTTTTATATCAGCGACATCGAGCGCGAGAGAGGCAAGCTGTCCAGATATAACACTTTGATTCTGTGCAATGTTTGACGTTATCAAATCCAACTTTTCTTTTAAAAGTTTAAATTCTTTATCGTTATTACTGCGAGAGAAAAAAAAAGCGTTTGCCGGTAGATCATAAGCCGTGACACCGTTCGCAAGTTCGACATTCCAACCCGGCTTTACTTCAAGGACGCTTATTCCTTTAGGTATAGACACGCGGCGGTTATCAACTTCGATCAAACTGTCTTCTGTAGCGATTACCTGTAAATGTGTTGTCGTACATCTCATTTAAAATCTACCACTCCGGAAAAATCAACGTTCATGTTGACAAGATTCAAGCTTCTGAAACTGATCTGATACTCTCCCATTGGCAAATTGAGCGGAATAAAATATTGCTGTCTCAAACTTGATAATGGAACATTAACAAGATAATTCACACTTGTGCTTACGTTTTTAAGCGTGACGAATATCAGGTCAAATGCAGTGTTCTGCGGAATCAGAAAATGTTTAATTGTCGGAATGCCTTTGCCTTCCTGTAAATTAAGAAGCCTCTGATTGTTTACGTCCGGCGAACCGGGCGCAACTGTGAAACTATATCCTTTTATTTCCATGTTTCAAAATCTCCTTAAACAATTTTTGAATGCGATTCAACACCCTTCAGATTGATTGTTAAATCAACGTCAACCGGTAGAGGCGGATAATCAACATAGATATCAAGAGGAACATCACCTTTTATTTCTTCCGGCGTTTCAAACGGAATGTAAATAGTTCCGCATTTTGTTTCAAGACTTGACTTAGCCGGTGAAGCGAGAAATTCAGCAAGTCTGTATTCTCTTATTTCTTCACTGTTGTGTTTTATCGTCAAAATGCCTTTTCTGATTTTGGCAATGGTCGCATCTTCAACCGGAGTATCATCCGAATGAGCCAAATCAATACCGATTTTTGCTACAAGCATAGATCTACCATTCGGCAAACTGTTTTTACCATTTAGCCAATTAGTGCGATATCTGCTTACGCTGTTTCCGCTTGTTCTGTCGAAAAATCGAGCGACACCGCCCGCTTTGTTGAGTGTCTGACAGTCAAAATAATTTCTCTGAATTACGTTTTTCATTTATTTCTCCTTTTCCCCTTATGCCTTATGCCGCTTCAAAGTCCGGAGTGTCTACGATTCCGGAAACGTCCGCGTAAATATCGCCGTTAACGACTGTGTATCTGTCATCAATAAGACCGGCAGTCATATTTGTATTGCTTGATGTTGCCGCCGGTGCTGTTGTTTTCGGCGTAAGAGCCTTTCCGATTACCGGCACAAGACCAACCGCGAGACCAGCCGCCGCCGCTGTCATAACAGTAGTTTTGTTCTTGCTGATAAATGACGCCGCGAGACCGGGCGCGAGAGCGGCAAGAACCATTCTGATTTTATCATCTTTGACGAATTTCGCGCCGTATATTGACACGGCAAGAGCGCCAAGCACACCGAGACCCGCGCCCATTAGAACGTTGGTGTCAGTGAAATTTTTTGTGAGACCTTTCATTTTTTCCCTTCCTATTTTTTTCTATTTAGCGAGCGCGGCGAGTACGCCAAGCCCTGCAATTATTTTTCCGAATCCGAAACCTTCCGCGCCTTGCGTGTTCCATGTTTTCAACGCAACTATCGGATTAAATAAATATTCTCCGTATGGTATAGAAGCACGGTGAATTGCAAAAGTCGCGAGCGTGTTGACTATCTGCCAATCTGCATACATTGAATCAAACGACTGAATAAAAGATTTTATTTCGTCTTTTGTTTCGTCTGAATAAGTTTTTCCGGTCTGCATGTTATACAGCGCGTAAGCGGCGAGAATGTGCGCGACATTATACCAAGTCACAAGAGTGATTTTATCTTTGACCATCCAATACTGTATTTCACAGGTCAACGCGCCAAGCGGTGTTGCTGATCTGTTATATTCCGCGCCCGTATGGTCATGGAATTTAATCGCCATCGGTGTATATGCTTCCGCATAATTCCAATAAGGATACTTTTCCAGAGCGGCACAAAGTTTTGCGTTAGTTATAATTTTATCACTCATCTTCTGCGCCCTTTCCCTTTTTTACCGAATAGGAAAAACGCCGCGACACCTAGACCGACATATAAAAGCATATTGCTTTTTTCCGGCTGTGCGGCGGCTTGCTGTTGAGCTGATACCGTTAACGTCTTCGGTATACCGTTTGATGGTGTTGCCGTTTTCGCTGTTGTTGTTTTAACTGCTGTGCTGCTTGCCGGTGTTGAATTAGCAGTTGCCGCATAACTTGGTGCGGTTATTTCTGTAACTCCGTATTGTCCTATATCAAAGCTCATTATTTTTTCCGTCCTTTCTTACCAAGGAATAAAACCGCCGCGAGACCAAGACCGGCGATAATCATCATATTATTCTTTCCACCGCTTGCCGGTGTTGCCGTCTGCGGTGTAGTATCTGCGGAAATTGTCGAAAATCCGGACTTGTCAATAGATCCATAGTTTTCCGGAGAACGTGACGCCATTTCCGCACTTTTCGCGCCGGAACTGCTGAATATTGCCGAATATTGATCCTGAATATTGGACACGTCATTATATGCCTGCTGTGCCTGCTGATAAGTTTCATTATCAGAAAGCGCGGAAGCGGCATAGTTTGAAAGCAAGTCCATGCGCTGTTCTCCGGACGCATTAATGACAGAAAATGCCTGTTGTGCTGTCATCGCACCGGCAGGACCTCCAAGAGCAGTTGCCCCTATCGTTGCCATCTGCTGAAACGCTGGGTCTTTGGCAATTGTGTTGACGGCTTTTGCTGTCTTCTTTGTTGCTGTGGAAACTTTCTTGACTATCTTTTTCGGTGCAACTTTCTTGACTGCTTTTTTAAGTTTCTTTTTGATTCCCCAACCGACCGGCATATAGTTGTCATGAATAATCATTTCTTGCTGACCTCATCTTTGAGAGCTTCAAGGTCTTTACATATTGCCATAGTGGAAATATTTAGATTATTTATCGCTGTTTTGAGTTCTGATAGAATACCTTCGTTCATCTTCATCATGTGACGCATGAAGGTATAAGCCAAGAACATACTCATTCCCACGAAAGAACCATTGACAAAAATATTAGAAAAATCCATTTACTTAACCTCTAAAACGTTTTTAAAATTGTCGTAACAATTCATTCGTTCACCGAGCCGACACCATTTATAAGTCGCGTCAAAAGTGATCCATTTGCCGCCGGTGAATATCTCCGGAAATACGTGATGAAACTTTTCCGGATTATCTTTTTTACCAGCGAGTACGACGCGCGCCGGTATTCTGTTTTTAATAGCATAAGCCAAGACAAGAACTGTTTTGTCGTCACAGTCACCGCCCTGTTGAATAGTTAAACGCGGTCTTTTTATAATCTCTTTAGTCTCTGCGATATATGGCACGCCGCGCGAAACGAATAGGAAAAAGTCAACAATCGGAAACGCGGCAACGGCTGAAACATCTTCATAATATTTTGAAGCTAATTCATAAATAGTTTTTGTTAAAAGCTCATAAGAGCCGCGCCCAACGTTTACAACTGCCATATTTTTACTTCTTGTTTCTAAGTGCTTTTTCGAGTTCTGAAATTTTGCTTTTCAGAATTGTAAGACGGATTCTCGCTTCTTCTTTAGCAAGAGAATCCAGTTTTTCGGCGCGCTTTGCAAGACTTGCAACGGTTGAATTAAGGCGCGTGAGAGATCCAAGAATTGACTGAGACAATTTAGCCATTTGTGATTTTCCCCTGAAATAAAATGAGCCGGTTTTTATATTTGTATCTTACGGGAAACCGGCGAAACCGTGGAAAAGAACCATATTAAAATGGGTTTTCCAATATCTGAACTATGCAAATTAGAAGCACAAGAACACAGTTTTGTCAAGTCTTTTTTATTCTAATTTGTGTAGTTTATAGATTTTTTTTAATAGTTTTAAAGGATTTGCCGATTATGAATTATCATAATTTTTCAATTGCCGCGAGCGTCATTAATTTGAACTCGCGGTTTTTTTATGCTTAAAAATGGAATTGAGCGGCGAGCGTGATCCGCGCGCCGGTAACAGGTGCGGAAATATTAGAGCCGATACCGCCGCCAAGAGCGAATTGACCGAACCGCCGGAAATATAAAACCTGAAAATCTTTATTCGTAGAATATTGAGCTTGAATACTGTTTGTTTTTTCACGCCATGCGCGAGACGCCGGAAAAGCTTTGTCTGAAATTATAACATCAGAAACACCGACGCCGGAAGATTCAGCGCGCAAAATAATTTTATCCGGTTTCGTCTCCGGAGTAAAAACAATTTCCGCGCCGGAAACGTGAGACACTTTGACGGCGTCCGGCGGAACGTTCGCGGCTTCGTGATTAATTGCAAACCACACCGCGAACGCACCAACGGCAACACCTGAAATAAAAGCAATGACAGCGTGTTTAATTTTCTGAATTATTCGCGTCATACATTTTCCTATCTGCAAATTCTGACTGTTTGCCTTCGTTCCATTGGTTCACCGGTCTATAATAACCAACTGGACGAGAATAAATTTCACAAGGTATTTTTTTCATCAGTGCACCGTCCTTTTGTTTTTTTGTGGTTATTTTTTTTGGCTGCTAATAATTCATAAAAACTCGGCGCGATTATACCGGCGAAACAAACACCTACAATGTTTTCATTTTCAAGCCGATTGTATTTATCGATTAAGTCTTTATGCAATTTAACTAAACTATTATTCTGAGTTCTTAAATCATTATAAGCATCACTCTTTTGAATTAGCTTTATTGTTAACAGAAGTGCAACGGTCAATATCAATGCGAATGCACAAACCAGAGATTTAATTATTATTTCATCGCTCATTTTAGCACCTCCACACAAACGGCAAAAGAAGCCATGACAACATACACGCCGGAAAACTGACGTCAAATTTCGAGCGCACGAAAACTACACCGAAATACCAAACCAAAAACAAAAAACAAATAGTCAGCATGTTTTTTCCTCCTGCCTTACGGTTATAAGCGATTCAATCCTTTTGATTTCATCTTTTGCGCGTCTGATATTTGAGCGTAAAAAACTTTTGTCCATGACCGTAAAAGATTCCGGACATTCGTCTAAGTCCGAATACATTTTTTCCTGTGCGTCTTGAAATTCACTTAGAGCGGTCAAAATAATTACATAATCCGGTTTACTCATGCGCACACCTCCGGAAGACGTTCCAAAAGGTTTTCTAAGTTTTCCGCTTCGATTTTTGCAGATTGCAAAAAGACGAGCCTGTCAAGAATAGCCTGCCGTATCATGTTTAATTCCTCAAACGATAGATTAAGAATCATAGTGTTGAACCTCCGTATACAAATTTGAAATCTTCCCCCACCCTATAAACCTTCCCTCTCTCTCCGCGAAGCGGTAGCAGAAAGATTTTTGATGATGTAATTTATTACAAGCCCACGAGGTCGCCGCATTAGCGGCGGTCGTGAGTCCGGAAAGCACCGATGTTTTGAATCTTGGTAATTCCGCGACAGCGGAATTTACCGATTCAGCGAAGCGACTTATCAACAAAGTTGATAAGCGCAAGCGTCCTACTATGCTTAATAAGGTTTTAAGAATTAATATATATTTATGTGCTTCTAGGTAGAAGCACTTAACTGCTTCTAGGTAGAAGCACCCTCTAAATATGGGGATATAGTGTTGACAACTTTGTGGATAACTTTTCATCTTTTTTTCCGTCCGTCCACTTTGTAAATCGTGTAATACCATTCGCGCGCCCAATTAACGCACTTTTTAGCGGTTTCAGTGTCTGACGGGTTTATGTGGCGGTATTGATAAACGTTTTTCTTGCCTTTGCGGTGATCGATGCGGACAAGTCCGGCGTGTTCCAGAATAAAAGTGATCCGGCGGACTAATGCCGCGCCGACTTTAAATTTTCGCTGTAAAGCACGGTAGCCCCACCAACTTGTGTTTGGATAATCTGGATTATGTGACTTTAGGATAAAAAAACATAGAAAGGCAAATTCGTCTTTGTCTAAACCAATGTCAGCAATTGAAAACGGAATTGATGCGTTTGAACCAGCTTCAACCCATCCCATAGACTTGAACTCGTTTAAATACGGACAAGGATCAAGGACAAATCCGGGTAATTTATTCTGCATTTTTGCCACCAAAAAATTAAAATTTTTTTGGTAAAAACACAGCAACAATGCGGTGTAAAAGTGTCATATTGCTTGACAATTATCGCTAATTAATCAAGTTTATTGCTAATGACGCCCTTCACTGGCGCATTGAAGCCACGTAGCAACGGAAACTTTCTGGCAAGATCATATTCCGTTGCTACGTTAGTTTTTACTCCACAACATCTATTCAAAAACATTGTGATTCTAAATAAAATCGCTTTGATTTAATGGCTTTTTCTCGTTTTTCCCCATCCGACAATATATATTATGTCTCATTGTGGGGGCATTCTGAATGGGTGACCCCCGAAAACAACAGGCGTCACCCTTGATAATAATGCAATAACCGAGGAAAAGAACTATCAAAACATAATGTTTTTTGATTTATTCCTTGATTTTTTGCAAGCTTTTTTTAGCGGTTTATTTGTATTTTAATTAATTTAAACAATATTGAGGTAGCAATGAACAAGAAAAATGAAACAGAAATTGAAAATGATTTAAAGTTAGGTGCTGAAGCTCTTCCGGAAGAAAATCCGGATTTCCTTACAGAGCAAGACGTCACTGATTACGAACTCCCCGCAGACATCGAACGTGAAGCGCATTTTTACACTGAAGAAGACCCGATCCTCTTGATGCACTTGAAACGTGCGGTTAAGTATCACAGTGAAACCAAAGAGTCAAGAATCGCCGGTCATTGGACTATGACGGTAAAAGGTTTTAATCCGGAGAAAACGGATTATAGTATTTTGGTTATGAGCAGAACAGGACACTGCCCGACGACTGAAGAAATTATTGAACATGGCTATACAGGTAAATTTAAACTTATCTTGGAATATTATAATCCTTATCGCCACGTCAAGGGGTTTCAGAAATACGGACGAGAGCAGAAAATGCGCGGCGGCTGGACAACTATCACATCACGCGAATTTTCAGTCATGGGGAAAACAGCGAAAGCCCCCGAAACGGCAGCACCTAAGTTTGACATGAAGGCAATGCTTGACTTTGAATCAACCATGAGCACTATCAACGCGACAGCAAACCAAGCAATGGCGCTTCAGATGCAAGCACTCGCTAACCGGCAGCAAATTGTCAACGAAGGCGTCGCACTCGGTCGTCTTCAGAAAGAACTTGAGCTAACAAAAAAAGAGCGCGACACATTTCATCAGCAGACGCTTGATATGCAAACGCTCATGCAAGAGATACAGAGTAAGCAAGGCGGCGGTATGTTAGACGGGCTTTTGAACATCGCGCGGATGATTCAGAATCCGGAAAACGGCGGCGGAGAACCGTCTAAAACTTGATTTTTAACGGTTTTGCATAGTCAAAATAATATTTTAGTTTCAAGACATCAAAAAAAGGGCATTTTTGCCCTTTTTTCATGCTCATTAATGGTTTTGCTCGTCCGGTGTATTTGCGTTGAATCTCGTCGAAAAGCAAACGTTTTCACGGCATACCCTGAAAGCATCCGAGACCCAAAAACACCCGTTTTCGCGCTTTTCTTGAAAACTGTAAAAATCAGACGTCAAAATGAGCGTTTCCGACAGTTTAGTCAATAATATTAATCTTAATTTGCATTAATGCAATGTGTTTATTGTATGATTGTGTGTTTTAATCTGTAGTACAAATATGTATTTCTAAATTGTACTACAGATTAAAGCGTCAATATTATTTCAAAATCGAAATATGATGTTTTTTAATAAGTTAGCCAGGACAAAATATTAATCTCCGTAATGCGTCCACATCGACAAAATGACAATCGTCTTTTCTTTCTCGTGTACGGAATAAACAAGTCTGTGTTTTAAATTAATCCGGCGGGAATACGCGCCGTCAAGATTGCCCTGTAGTTTTTCAAACTTGTTGCCAGACGCAAATGGATTTTCTGAAATAATTTTTAGAAGTTCTTTAACTTTCGACTCAAGAGAAGACCCTTGTATTTTTTCAATATGCTTTTTGGATTTCTTGGTGTAAACAATCTTGTATTTCACCAGTTGATTTCCTCACATTCAGACAAGGGAGTTTTCAAACCTTCCTCAATTTCCTTTCGTGTTTTCGGGTTGCTGTTTAAATACAAAGTTTCTTCAAGTTCGGAAAGTTCTTCTGCAGAAATAAGACGGCATGAGCCGTCATAATAACAGTTAATTAGATCTTCGATTTTATCTTTTTCCGTTTTCAAAAAATCCGCTTTCTTCATTCCGGCACGCTTCGCGGCTGTCTTGATTTTGTCGTCAGGTATATCAATTGTTAAACGCATTTTAGCACCTCAATAAATCCAAGATATTGCTTCATCAGGATAATTCAAGCGGTTTTTTTCTTTGCCGTCAATTGGTTTATTTTCCGTTTTAGACTCGGCGGAATAATTGGCTTGCCGTTAGACTTGCAATAGATTGCCCACGCTATGAGACCGACGGCAATCCATGACGGTTTAAAAAAAGTATCTTTTGCAACATCGAAAAGATAAGACGGTAAATTTTCGATTGCATCACCAAGTTTACCAACTGTTGTATTGCTTAACGGGTGCATCCCTATTGACAGCTTTTGTTCTGCTGGGATATGTTCACGCCATGCGCCACGAATACCAGTAAACAAATGATCGAGAAATTGCGAACCGCCGCCGGAATAATATTTGTCTAAGACCTTCCAATATAGTTTATCATAATCATCAGATAAATTATCAGGATCATTCCACACGCCCCGCCCGACTGCATCGACTTCAACAAACTTACAACCGCCCAATTCTTGACGGCGCAAATGAT
>Ga0209800_10004386_pt1 | contig 10464 bp, 8 predicted proteins | sample Higcelweek8metaG_FD_187174 | JGI IMG/M metagenome (GOLD analysis project Ga0209800, IMG submission 187174) | Freshwater pond sediment microbial communities from the University of Edinburgh, under environmental carbon perturbations - High... | ecosystem: Environmental > Aquatic > Freshwater >... | reverse complement strand
CTTCCCCACCGCTGCGAAATATTTACAATATGCACACTTTCAATGTATTTGCCATCCGGATTGGTGACAAACCCTTGCACGGAAACGGTTTCATCGGTAGTAGCAACCTGTGCTTCCACATTCAGGAAAACAAGTATTACAAGAAGGAAGAGAAGACTGCTTTTGCGCATAAAACCGATAATAAGGTTACAAAAGTAGCTGTAAACCAGGCAGAAGAAAAGTTAATACTTGTTAAAGAGAAAAACCCGAAACCTGCTGACTCTGATTTTGTTACTACAATCCCGGTTTCATTTATTCCCTTTTGTGTGAATTTTTGGGATTTGGTGTATTTTTATAGTACAACTATAAATTTACACAAAATGAATGAAACCAGAGGGAGACAGAATTCGAATTAGCCAACCTCGGATCTTTTGTTCGAAAGAGACTCAATTATTTCTTCCCTGCTTACTCCGATTTCGTAACCACAATCCCGATTTCATTAATTCCATCGGTTTGAATTTTGGGGATCATATTTTCGAGCGTGATCTTGCATGTTCCTTTATCACCCATATTGATTCCTTTCCAAAGGATTAACCGGGCTTCGGAATTGGTTGACTCGGGCTGTGTAATCATTTTGCCGTTTTCGCGCACCAGCACATTTACCTCACGCATGCGCTCCTCACCCGATGGCGTGGTTATTATTGCATATACTGGAAGTTTATCATACTGAAATTTTTCGCTGCAACGCACCACCAGTGTAATATCATAGGTTTGTGCGGGCTCAGCCACAGGAATATCAAATTGCTTTATGTCAAAGCGATCCCAGGTTGAATTTTTGATTGCCAGGTAGGTTTCGGAAACAGGACCTTTATCGCAGGAAGTAAATGCGATGGCAAACAGTAAGAAAAGAAAGGTGCTGATAATTCGTTTTACGATTTTCATATGAGTTTGTATTTTAATGTGTTCTGAAAAGTCAGTTCTGTATTGAATTTATAGTATCCTTTTTCTCACAAATTGTTTTGTCTCCCTTCTCCTTGTCTCCCCTCTCCTTGTCTCCTTGTCTCCCCTCTCCTTGTCCCCTTGTCTCCCCTCTCCTTGTCCCCTTGTCCCGTTGTCTCCTTTCCCCTTGTCCCCTCCAACGCCTACCCAATCACACCGCTCCCGAAGCAAATCCTCGCATCCTTGTCGTAAATAACTCCAAACTGTCCGGCTGCAATTCCTGAAACAGGAACCGAAGACTGGATCACAAAATTATCACCTTCCTTTTTCAGTATGCCTTTGGTAAAATCGGGTGTATGACGGATTTTGAAAGTGACTTCATGCTCTATGTTTTTATCCGGCCATGGGTCGCCGCTGATAAAATTAAAATCGACAAGATTAATACTATCACCGTACTGCGATTCAGGATCGTAGCCGTTAGAAACATAAACAGTATTTTCAAGTGAGTCTTTTTTTACAACAAACCATGGACCTCCGCCCAGGTTTAATCCTTTACGCTGCCCGATGGTATGAAACCAGTAGCCTTTATGTTTACCAAGTATTTTGCCGGTTTCGAGTTCCACTATGTTTCCTTCTTTTTCGCCGATGTACCTTTTTAAAAAGTCAACATAATTAACCTTCCCAAGGAAACAAATTCCCTGGCTATCGCGGCGGTGGGCGCTGGGCATATTCTGCTTGTGAGCAATAGCACGGACTTCACTTTTCATGAGGTTACCTACAGGAAACAAAAGCTTGCTAACTTGCGCATAAGTGATTTGTGCCAGGAAATCTGTCTGATCTTTTATCGGGTCTTTAGCGGTAGCAAGCCAGGTTTTACCATTTTCGAAAACCGTATTTGCATAATGACCGGTCGATATCTTATCAAAATCCTTACCCCAGTATTTTTCAAATTCCCCGAACTTTATCAGCCGGTTGCACATTACATCCGGATTTGGCGTAAGTCCTTTACGAACAGCATCCAGCGCATACGCCATAACATTATCCCAGTATTCCTTGTGCAACGGAACTACTTCCATTTTTAATCCGTAATACTTTGCAAGCCATGTAGTAAGTTCTATATCCTCTTCCGACGAACAATCCATAAAGCCCTCCTCATCTTTCATTCCGATCTGGATATAAAAGATTACCGGCTCATAGCCCTGCTCCTTTAACAGATGCAAGGTCACAGAGCTGTCGACGCCTCCCGAAACTAATGCTGCTATATTCAATGCTTGCTCAAATTTTGTTTGCAAAAATACTATTTTCAACGCTAACGGTGTAAACAAAATGGCTTTTGCACTTCTGGCCTAGTGAATAATTCTTATAATCAAAATTACTTCCGGGAACCGGCTATAATACCTGAATTTATGCGTAATCGCGCTTGTACATATAATCCCTGATAAAAAATATTATTTATTAATATGTGTGGCATTAATAATATTTATTATAATCTTTGTACTCTTTTATACATGAACTCAGCATAGTTGAACAAGAAGGATCTGAAATAAAATCTTTATAATGCATTGATGCCCTGCTACGATTAAACGCTTCCCTATTTAAATACAATCCTCAATCATGAAAATAAAAATCATATTTTGCGCCAGCCTTTTGCTGATAATGAATTTACAATACATTCATGCGCAACAACTTGCAAAGCATTTTGCTGTTCCTACCCCACAGCAGATCGTTTGGCAGAACCTGGAACTCACCATGTTTGTTCATTTTGATCCGGCAACCTGGCAGAATTCGGCTTACGACAACCGATCGACCCCACTCAGCCGTATAAATCCTGAAAAACTGGATGTAAATCAATGGATAGATGTGGCTGAATCGTTCGGCGCCAAAATGATTATATATGTTACCAAGCATGTAGGCGGTTTCTGCTGGTGGCAGACCGAGACTACAGACTACAGCATTAAGAATACACCCTATAAAAACGGCAAAGGCGATGTGCTTGCCGAATTATCTGCTGCCTGCGAACGGCGGGGTATGAAACTGGGTATTTATATTTATCCGGGCGACGACACTTTTGGTGCTTACCTGGGAGGAGGAGGCCGTACCAAAGACTCCACAAAACAGGAGGCTTACAATAAAATTCTTCGCACCCAATGGGAAGAAGTTCTCTCGCGCACACCCAATATTTCCGAAATCTGGTTCGATGGCAGTGTAATAGTTCCGCTTAAAGATATTATCAAGAAATACGCACCCAACGCTATCGTTTTCCAGGGGCCGTTTGCCGATATCCGCTGGGTGGGTAACGAACGGGGATTTGCGCCTTACCCTGCATGGAACAGCGTAAAAATGAGCGATGCCCTTACCGGTACAGCCACTGCCGCCCATGGCGATCCCTATGGCGATGTTTGGATGCCTGCGGAGGTTGATGTTACCTTAAAAAACCATGACTGGTTTTGGAGTCCCACAAACCATAAAAACCTGAGATCGATTGATGAACTGATGGCAATATATTACAATTCGGTGGGTCATGGTTGCCAGCTGCTGCTCAATTCATCACCTGATACCACTGGCCTGATACCACAGGAAGATGTAGCCGTGTACAAACAGTTTGGCGCAGAAATAAAAAGGAGGTTTGGTAAAAGCATTGCTGAAACTTCGGGAAAAGGCAGTATCACTGAACTTGATTTTGGCGCACCAACATTGGTGGATCATCTTATCATACAGGAAGATATAGCGTTTGGTGAACGTGTTCTGCGATATGTAATTGAAGGAAAAACGGATGGTGGCTGGTTTCCGGTTTCCGATGGCATTTCGGTCGGGTATAAACGCATCGATCAGTTTAAACCGGTTACGGTGAATCAAATCAGGTTTCGTTGTACCGAAAGCAAACTGCCTCCCGTAATTAAAAGTTTGGCGGCGTTTTATATAAACGATTCCAAACAATACAATACGTTAAGCTCCGATCGCGATGATTTCGGGAATTTATGGGTGAAGGGAGAACAAAAGAAAAACAAAGAAGCGAAAGTGGGTTTATTGAGCGATTTCATGAATGCAACCGGAATGTTGGAGGCTGATTTATCGCCATTTATCCCGTTGCCCGGCCAATATCAGCTATGGGTCCGCAACGCCAAAACAAATGCCGTTGTAGCTGTCGAAAATGGCAATCTTATCTTAATGGGCCGCCAAACCCCTGGCCTTGCAATGCCTAAGGGTGGGGGGAACAGTTATACCATCAACATTACCGCTTATCCGAAAATGGAAAAAGAATCCATTAAATTCAGCTTTAAACTCCCGCTAAAGGCTAAACTTACCGACCTCGAATTGTATATTAAAGAGATAATTTTTTAATAACAGCAATCGCTATTTATTCTTCGCAAGAGGCAATTTTCACCCTTCAACAGAAGTGGCAAGCTTCAAATTCCGCGAATCCTAATTGTTACCTTGCTGAAAACAGAGCTTTTGCCTGTTGCTCGGTATGGTATTTTTGGGGATTTCCCTCCCGGCGAATACACCGTATGCGTTTTCGTTTCCCAGTTAATGCTCTTCCTGCAAATGTTGGGAATTGCTTTTATACCAATATTTTTGTAATTTTAAGGTGTTGAACATCTTCTATAATCGTGAGCATCAATACCAAAATAGTTAAAAACAATGCTGTTGCTGTCATGCTGATGTTGTCTCTTTTCAGCCATTGTCAGTCGCACAACAATCCTCCTGCAATCATGAAATCCGCTGATACTCTACAAAACCGTCTTCCTTCGGTGGCGGGAAGCTTTTATCCGGCCGGCCCGGATGAACTTGAGCAAATGCTGAAAACGTTTTTTGCCAAAGCGCCAGTATCACAGGCTGATGAAAACGTTTTGGCCATTATTTCGCCTCATGCCGGCTATGTGTTTTCGGGCGAAGTAGCCGCTGCGGCTTTTAAGCAGGTTGATCCTGAGAAGACTTACAAAACTGTTTTTATTATTGGCAGCAGCCACCGCAATTCCTTTCCCGGAGCTTCCGTTTACAGCATCGGTAATTATATAACACCTCTTGGAGCAGTACAAACCGACCTTGAAACAGCACAGAAAATTGGCGGGGAAAACAAAATCATGGCATACGACCCTTCGTACCAGAATAATGAACACAGCATTGAAGTTCAGATTCCGTTTCTGCAATATTGGTTAAAAAAGGATTTTAAAATCGTACCTATACTTCTTGGCACACAGGATGAAAGAATCTGCAATAAGATAGCCAACATTTTAAAGCCCTGGTTTACCGACGAAAACCTCTTTGTTATCAGCACCGATTTTTCGCACTATCCCACTTATAATGAAGCTGTTAAAACCGACAAACAGGTTGCTGACGCAATAATCACCAATAATCCGGATACTTTTCTGACAACGGTTGAAAATTGCACCGAAAAGAAAGTTGCTAACCTGGCTACCGGTTGCTGCTCCTGGCCCTCAGTAATTACGCTGATGTATGTTACAGAAGAAATGCCCGGGATATCTTACAAAGAAATATTGTATAAAAATTCAGGCGATTCAGAGTACGGCGGAAAGGACAGGGTTGTAGGATATTTTGCCTTGAGTGTATCGCAGCAAAAGCAAAATACGCTAATGCTGAATGATACCGAAAAAGAAGAGTTGCTTAAAATTGCCCGGAAAACAATTTATGCTTTCCTGAAAGACGGGAGCATTCCTGATGAAAATCTCAAAACCATGCCGCAAGCACTTTTCAACCCTGCCGGAGCCTTTGTAACCCTCAAAAAATCGGGTAATCTACGCGGTTGTATCGGGCACTTTGAAGCTGACTATCCGTTGTATAAAATCGTTCAGAAAATGGCTGTAGCCTCTGCCACACAGGATTACCGTTTCGACAGGGTATCAACAAATGAAATTAATCAGATTGCAATTGAAATTTCAGTGCTAACACCTATGCAAAAGGTAAGTGATGTGAATAAGATCCGGCTCGGGACCGATGGAATTTATATTAAGAAAGGTTCGGGAAGAGGCACTTTTCTGCCACAGGTTGCCACCGATACCGGCTGGAACCTGGAAGAATTCCTTGGCCACTGCTCCCGCGATAAAGCCGGAATAGGATGGGATGGGTGGAAAGATACAGATACTGAAATATTTGTTTACCAGGCACTAATTTTTGGAGAAACAGAATAATTTTGAATTAGTGTATTATGTTTACCGACTAATTCCATGTGTTCATACTGATAAAATCCGCGTTTAACTTCTTTTGATTTTAAATCAATTTTTGAAAATTTACTTTTGTCACGAAAAACTAAACCCCATGCAAACTATATTAGGATCAGGCGGTATCATCGCCAATCACATCGCAAAATCATTACCCTTATACACAACCGAAATCCGGCTGGTAAGCCGCAACCCCAAAACCATTAACGGCAAGGAAGAACTCATGAAAGCCGATCTTGCTTCGCCCGAACAGGTTATGAAAGCAGTGAAAGGCTCCGAAGTGGTTTACCTCACTGCCGGACTGCAATACAATACTAAAATATGGCAGGAGCAATGGCCACTGATAATGCAGAATGTTATAAATGCCTGTAAGGAAAACGGTTCCAAACTGGTATTTTTCGATAATGTGTATATGTATGGCAAAGTTGCCGGTCCCATGACTGAAGAAACACCGTTTAATCCATGCAGCCGCAAAGGAGAAGTAAGAGCAAAAATTGCAACAATGATTCTTGATGAAGTTGCAAAAAGCTCATTAACAGCACTTATTGCCCGTGCAGCTGATTTTTATGGCCCTGAAACAAGTAATAGTTTCCTGAATATGATGGTTTTCGAAAACCTGAAAAAAGGAAAGAGTGCCCAGTTTATGATGAGCAAATCAGCAAAACATTCGTTCACTTATACTCCGGATGCAGGAAAAGCAACCGCCTTGCTGGGCAATACGCCATCAGCTTTTAACCAAACCTGGCACCTGCCTGCCGATATGAATGTTTTAAGCGGCGGGAAAATTGTGGAAATAGCTGCCAGAGAGCTGAATGTAAAACCTAAGATCACAGTGCTGCCAAAGCTGATGATTCAAATGGCCGGACTTTTCAATCCTATCATCAAAGAAACTGTTGAAATGCTTTACCAAAACGATTCCGATTATATTTTCGATTCGTCAAAATTCGATAAAGCCTTTTCGTTCAATAAAGTATTGTACGCTGAAGGGATTCGTAACTCGCTGAAATAATTCACTATGGTCAGAAAACGAAAAAAGCACCGGTTAAAGGTGCTTTTTCGTATATATACTGTTTTATATCAATCCTTTAGCTTGTTTTTCGTGTATAGCCCGGAGCATATCTGTTGTCATACTTTCGAGGTTCCAGTTGGGTTTCCAGCCCCACTCAACGCGGGCACATGAATCGTCCATGCTGTTAGGCCACGAGTTGGCGATGCCCTGTTTCATAGGCTCCACATTGTAATCCATTGTAAAACCCGGAATATGCTTACGAATTTCGGCAGCAATCATTTCCGGATCGAAACTCATTGCGGTGACATTGAACGAATTGCGGTGAAGCAGTTTTGCCGGATCAGCCTCCATAAGGTTAATGGCGGCTTCGAGTGCATCGGGCATATACATCATATCCAGGAAAGTACCGGCACCCAGCGGACAGGTATATTTTCCGTTTTTAACGGCTTCGTAATAAATTTCCACTGCATAATCGGTTGTACCTCCGCCAGGTAAAGTAACATTTGAAATTATTCCCGGGAAACGTACTGAACGGGTATCGACACCAAATTTTTTGTAATAATAATCGCTTAGCAATTCGCCGGTTACCTTGGTAATTCCGTACATGGTTTGCGGACGCTGAATGGTATCCTGCGGAGTGTTATCCAGCGGCGTGCTGGGGCCAAACGAGCCTATTGAACTGGGTGTAAAAAGCGCACAGTTAAATTCACGGGCAACTTCGAGGCAATTCATCAAACCGCCAACACCAATCTGCCACGCCATTAGTGGCTTGGTTTCACCCACTGCTGACAGGATTGCAGCAAGATTATAAATGGTATCAATCTTATATTTCTTAACCAAATCGGCAACTTGTTGCGCTTCAGTAACATCAACATATTCGGCAGGTCCTGAGTTTAAAAGTTCGCCTGTGGGTTCGGGGCGGAAATAACCGGCAACCACACTGCTGTTTCCATAAATTTTTCTGAGTTTCATGGTAAGCTCCGAACCGATCTGGCCTACTGCTCCGATTACAAGGATATTCTTCATTAAGATTGACAATTTTAGTGTTATACGATTCACAAAAGTGCGGCAAATTTAATCAAATTTGCTTACCTCAAAGGCTATTTAAGGGCGTGTTCAAAATATTTTCAGTTAACTGTTATTCAGCTATTTAAAAATACAAAATAAGTGTTTTACTGACACTAAGCCACTTAGTTGCGAAACTGGTTCAAAATAGTGGTACAATTTGATGAATTTCCTTTTATGCAGACTAATAATTTTTACCTTTGCCTGCGTTTGAAATTGTATTTTCAACAGTGAAATTATTAAAAATCAACATACTATGTACACGAAATTTCAGGATTACCTTACCAAAGAACTTGCCGGAATTAAAGAAGCCGGTTTATTTAAAAACGAACGTGTTATTGTTTCGCCCCAGGGTGCCGAAATCAAGATCAGTTCAGGTGCCGAGGTACTTAACTTCTGCGCTAACAATTACCTTGGACTTTCCAACAATCCACAACTGATAGCAGCAGCAAAAGAGGCTCTCGATACACATGGTTACGGTCTCTCGTCGGTGCGGTTTATCTGTGGCACTCAGGATCTCCATAAAACACTGGAAGCTAAAATAGCTCAGTTTTTCGGAACCGAGGATACCATTCTTTACGCTGCATGTTTCGATGCCAACGGTGGTGTTTTTGAACCACTTCTGGGCGAAAATGATGCTATTATCTCTGATTCTCTTAACCATGCTTCGATCATTGACGGAGTGCGGCTTTGCAAAGCACAGCGCTATCGCTACGAAAATTCCAATATGGCCGATCTGGAAGAACAGTTAAAACTTGCCCAGGCTCAGAATTTCAGGCTGATAGTTACCGATGCTGTTTTCTCTATGGATGGTAATGCTGCCAAACTTGACGAGATATATGCCCTTGCTCAGAAATATGATGCCATGATCATGGTTGATGAATGCCACTCCGCCGGAGTTGTCGGCAAAACCGGTCGCGGCATTACCGAACTACACAACCTTAAAGGCAAAGTAGAAATCATAACCGGTACTTTAGGAAAAGCTTTTGGCGGGGCCATTGGCGGATTTACAACCGGCAAAAAGGAAATTATTGATATGCTTCGTCAGCGTTCGCGTCCGTATCTTTTCAGCAATTCAATTCCTCCTGTAGTTGCTGCTGCCGGCATCCGCATGTTTGAAATGATGAGCGAAACCAACGAATTACAGGATAAACTGCATGCTAATACCGAATATTTTGTTGAGAAAATGCTTGCTGCCGGTTTCGATATAAAGCCAACGCAAAGCGCTATTTGTGCTGTTATGCTTTACGATGCGAAATTAAGCCAGGAAATGGCGGCCAAACTGCTTGACGAAGGCATTTATGTAATCGGCTTCTATTACCCGGTAGTACCAAAAGATAAAGCCCGTATCCGTGTGCAGATTTCTGCTGCTCACGAACGCGAACATCTTGACAAATGCATCGCCGCATTCACCAAAGTGGGTAAAGAACTTGGCGTGATAAAAAGCCAGGATAGCGGTTGCGGCTGTGGTTGCAGTTGCAGCTAATAAAACAGATTTTCATCAAATTATTACTTCGGAAGGCTGCTGTTAAAGGCAGCCTTTTTTTTGTCAACATTTTCTCTGTTTTTGCTCATATTAATCATCAGGAGACTATAAAAATAATTCAATAATTGATCTAAACAAACGTATACACCCATTCAATTCTCAGGGCAATTCTACCATTTCTCTATGGAATAGCTTATATTTGTTAAAATGAATGTGCACGATACTTGTCGCTTTGTCCTGGCTCGGTTTTCCCATCCCTTTCGTCGCGAAAAAGTACTAATGCCGGTTCAATTTTATAAAAAACCTTTCTGCCATGACAGCTGAAGACAAAAACCTGACGCCTTACGAAGTATTCGAAGGATCGGCGTGGGAAGCAGGACTTTTGAAAAGCATCCTCGAAGATAATGATATTGAAGCGTTTATGACCGAAGCCTACTCCCTTCCGTGGAATAGTATGCCCACCAGAGGCGCATCGGCAAAGTTGTTTGTTGCACTTGAAAACTTCGAACAAGCGAAGGCAATTGTTGATGAGTTTTATACCAATATGCAGAAAGATAATGCAAACGATCCGCAGGGGTAATTGCTATTTAGAAAATCAGGGCAATGGAACTAAAAGCATTCGGGTTACACATTGATTAATATTTCCCTGTTTCGGACAGCAACTTTTTAATGGCCTCAAAATGTTCCTCCGCCGAAAGGTCATCGTCGTTGCTCCAGTACATTCCGGTTTCAACGTCTGATGCAATCTCCGGGATTGAATTGTCAACAGGATACGGACCGGCAACCTGATAAATGACTTCTGTTTC
>Ga0209800_10004384_pt1 | contig 10468 bp, 8 predicted proteins | sample Higcelweek8metaG_FD_187174 | JGI IMG/M metagenome (GOLD analysis project Ga0209800, IMG submission 187174) | Freshwater pond sediment microbial communities from the University of Edinburgh, under environmental carbon perturbations - High... | ecosystem: Environmental > Aquatic > Freshwater >... | reverse complement strand
TTTTCAGCAGTAAACCTTTCCCCTTCGATCTTCCTCAGCTTATCTGTCACTGTTGCCGGTAACCCTTCCCCGGAAAGCTTCTCAAGTGCCTCGGGAGTCAGGATGTAGCGTATTATATTCAGCTCCCGCGCCAGTTTCTCACCAATGAAGACACTGTTCAGCCTGGTGTCAGCACCGAAATAACTTCCGGTTCCGGGTATAAGACGGCCGGAGAGAGTAAACATCTCCTGTTCCTTCTCAAAGTCAATTCCGTTTATCTCAACCGCCGAGCTGCCGGCCGAAGTGGAGGCCATACCCCTTACAATGATCCTTCCGGTAACAGAGGTCACTCCTTCGGTTTGTTCAAGGCGCCGTATCACGGCCGAGGGATCACTTATAAAATCAAGCAGGTCACCGCTGCTCCTGAATTCCTTATTGTTCACCTGGATATGCGACAGCTCCTCATTGACGGCGGCATCAATCCTCTGAACGATTGAGCTGTTGATTGCCGCCATTGAAAAGACCCCGGCAAAGACACCTACTGTGACGGCTGCTATGACCGTGAGACTCCTGGTTTTATTCCGCCAGACATTTTTCCATGCTATGGATGTTATCATGGTCCTGACCTTTTAGGCTCTGAGAGCGTTTATTACATTAAGCTTGAATATCTTCCTCACACTGAAGGCTACTGCCACAGCGATGATGAGCAGGACGATTGCAACCTGCCAGAGGTAATATGTGTCAGGTTGCAGCATCGGCATCACAGCTTCAAAACCGTACTCCTCGTACATCTTTGCCATCTCACCCCTGAAGCGCAGGGGTCTGGCGTTGCCGTAAAACACAAACGGAAGAGATGCGGCCACGCCTGACAGCACACCAAGCAACCCGATCATGAGCATCTCCAGGGAGACCACTTTGGCAAGCCGGTGCTTCTGCATTCCGATAGAGACAAGCATCCCGAACTCGCGGCGCCGCTCTGCAAGCATCATGAGCACCGTGCCGAACACGCCGAAGGCTATTACGAGGTAGAGGATGCCGAGCATAATTGCCCCGCTCTTGTTGTCTGCCTCCATCTGGTTCAGGAGAAGGGCATTGAGCTCTTTCCAGTTTCTGACCTTCAGCTCCTCTCCGGCGGCCGCATTGAGCCTCTCCTGGGTCTTGAAGAGCTCCCGGTCTTCGCTGTTCCGGATATTTACTATGGCTGAAGTGGCCATCCCGGGTGCGGCATAGAGCCAGCGGGCTGCCTCGAGAGGCAGGTAAACGAATATATTGTCGATATCAGGAGTGGGTAGACTCACGATTCCCTTTATGACAAACAGGCCGGCGGCAGATGTCCCGTGGTAGCCCTGCCCCATAAGTACGAGGGTGTCGCCAACTCCAGCCTGAAGGTATTCTGAAAGCCCGCTTCCGATGATTGCGGAGGCTGTATCCGACGGGCTCAGGTAACCGTTGCTGAACGAAGCATGCTTTCTCAGCACAGGAAGATAAGAGGAGGAGTCTCCCGGGGTCAGCCCGAGATCAAGCAGCATCTTCTCCTCATTTGTGTATGATTCGTTGATAAGCAAATCAATGAGTCTGAGGCTGCGAGCCGGAAGGACCTCTTCCTTAAGTGCATCCACAGCCTCGGGAGTAAGCTTGTATCTGACCATCCGGTTCCTCAGGTTAAGGCCCTCATGCTCTTTCCCCGGGTCCATTCCTATGACCATGACCCCCTGCGTACGGCTTCCCGATGCAGCCAGGGCAAAAGACTCCAGCCTCGGAATGACAGAGGTCACCTCCGGGTCTGCCTCCAGCCGGGCTATAAGGGCTTCATCCACTATAAAGCCGTTATCGAGTCCGGGTTCGTCAAGATATTCAGCGTTTTGCAGCTGAAGGTACCCCGAGTAGGATTCAATGACGTCCCTGTAAAGCTTCTGGTATGTGCCCAACTGGAACGATCTCATGATCAGCGACAGGAATACGGCAAAGAACACCGATGCCGCAGTAATAAGAGTCCTTTTCCTGTTACGCCAGAGATTTTTCCATGCGAGCTGATAATCTTTCATTAGTCAAGCCCTTTCGTTTAATGAGTGCCGTTATCTGATTGTTTTCATGTTCTGCTGGGAAAAGAAGCTCTCTTCGAGTTTGACATTGAATTTTATCTCGAGGATCTTCAGTACGGTCTTGCGGCCCGGCTCTTCCGCCGGCACCAGCTCAATTGTGGAGGGTATGAATCTCCCGTCCATTGTTTTCAGGTCAGTGCCTCTCTCAGTGCGGACAAGATATCCGTCTTCATCATATAATTCGGCTTTAAGGACAATGAATTCCTTCTTGTCGACCCACCACAACTGGTGCCCCCAGAGTACTCCGGCATCCTCATTTGCTGTAAGTTTAATCCTGTAACATGGTCGCTCGTCGATATCTTCTTCTCCCTCAAATGAATGCGTGTAGTCGTCAATGACGGATGATTCTCTGAGGATATCATCATTTGTGTAGTCAGAGCCCATCCAGCCCTGTGACATCATTGAGGGCGGGAGTTTTATCAGCCTGTTGATTGCCGGGTTCCAGCTCCACATGCCGGTTCCGCGCTTAAGGAAGGTCTGCCCTTTTTCGCGGGCCGGAGCGGTGATGAGTGTAAGCGCATAATCGTCTTCGAGCGACCATGATTTGAACTCCACTGTTCGCTGCCATGTGGGTCTGACGATTGTCATGCTCATCACGCTGTAGCCTGACATTTCGCCGTTGAATTTTTCATCAGCCTTTGTGATTATCTCTTTGGCGGTCATCTGCTGGGCCGTTGCCGGCTCAGTCATTGCAGAAAGCATCATGAGAGCAATTGCTGACGCTTTGGTCAGCCTGAAAATTCCTTTCATCTGTATTTCTTAATTAAAATGTCAATCATTTTTTCAAAGTAAACATCGGGGTACTGTTTCGGGGCGAAGATATATGTCAGGGCAAATCCCTTAATTGTAGTTGAGAACATGAGCAATTCAGTCATCGGGTCATAATCGGGTCCAGCCGATTCCTGTTTCCGGCTGAAGTAATCAGTAAGCAGGTTCATCATGTAGGCCGAATATTCCATAAGGGGGGTTCCTCCCACCTTAAAGGTTGAGTCGGGGTCATCAAGAAGGTGTTCATATACGCCCCGTTGCAGCATAACCCTGTAGATGAGCTTCCAGAACTGTCTCTTTTCGCGGAAGATGGCAAAGATTTTCCGGATGAAGTGTTCGAATTCTTCCGGTGTCAAGTTGCTGTCGCGGTCAGGGTTGAAACTCTTGTATATCTCGTCAAGCGACCTGTTGATTATGGCTGCCAGGAGTTCCTCCTTGCTTTTGAAATAGTTATAAAGGAGGCCTTTTGAGATGCCGGCATGTTTGGCCAGGTGGCTGATTGTGGTGGAATGGAAGCCGTAGTCTGAGAAGTGTTCAAGGGCCACGTCCATTATGAGGGTTTTTTTCTCCTCCCTCATCTCCTCGAATTTCTGGGATGATCTTGGCGACATAGTTTTTTGACTAAACGTTCATTCAATAAAACCCCCTTTAAAAACCGTTCTTTGATTGAACGGTCGGTCAAAGATAAAACGTGATTTTAAAAGATGCAAATTTTTTTAAGAAAATTAAGCGGTTTGCGCTTTCAGTGTTGCAGAAGATATTGGCAATTAGGAATGCAGCGCTTGCCGGATTGTGGCAGGCCGGACAGTAATGACCCCGTCCTGGTTTAAGGTGTAAGCAAAAAATCAACCAGATTCTGCCATTTTATACCATTTCTTGTGTTGCCATAATGCTTGTCCATAGACAGCACAAGTTTGGGATAATTGTCCCTTACAGATTCGAGAACCCCAAATTCTCTCTCAATAACTGTCTCATCTGAAAGCATATAAGCAACCTGTATATAAGTTGTATCGTTCCCTTTTACTGCAATGAAGTCTATCTCACGTTCATACAGCTTGCCGATATGTACTTTAAACCCGCGTGCAAGGAGTTCGAGATAAACTATGTTTTCGAGCTTCCCGGATATGTCCTGAAGCTTATCACCCAGCAAGGAATGAATAAATCCGATATCACCCAGATAGTATTTATCGTAAAGCTCCAGCTGCCTTTTCCCTTTTATGTCGAACCGGTTCACCCTGTGAGTCATGTAAGCCTGAGAAAGCCAATGCAGATAATTCTGCACCGTATCAGCAGAACTTGTTAATTGCTGTGACTTAATATAGTTGCTTATGCTTTTGGCGGTGGTTATATTGCCAATATTATCAGCAATATAAGTGGCAATCCTTTCAAGCATGGCTACATCCCGAACCTGGTTTCCCGATACCACATCCTTCAGAAGAATGGTGCTGTAAATGGCGCTTATATACTGGCTGAGCACCTCATCAGTAAATTCCATTCTGTGAATCCCCGGAAAACCGCCATATTTCATGAAAATTGCAAACTCCTCCTCCCTGTCTGCACCTGATTTGTTTCTGAAAGTCAGAAATTCGCTGAATACCAGCGTACTCATCCTGAACTCTACATATCGTCCCGTAAGAAGCTTTGCCAAATCGGATGTAAGCAAATCTGCATTGGATCCTGTGATATAAATGTCTGCACTTTCATCAGCAAAAAATCCGGCGATTGCCTTCTCCCATTGTTCAATTTCCTGAACCTCATCAACAAATAGATACTTCCTGCCGTTAAGTGTATTCAGGTTTTCGTTTACAAAAATATGAAGATCAGTGTATGTTCTGATGAAGTCAAATTTTAATGAATCCTTATTGATATAGAGAATATTGGCAGACGGGATCCCTTTCGCTTCCAACTCATTAATCAGCAGTTTCAGGAAGGTGCTTTTGCCACATCTTCTTATCCCGGTAATTACCTTTATTACGGGTTTATCAATATATGGAGCTATACGATCAAGATAAATGTTTCTCTTAATCATTTTCGAGTATATTATGATTATTGCAAATATATATAAAAGATTCGACTATGTTAGTTTTATATAAACATTCTCTCACTGTGGGTATTTTTTCCCCGAGTATATACCCTGACAGGCAATTCAACAAATCAAATTAAGTCAACTCCTTCGTACTGACAGTGTGTAATAAAATCTGTCAACCTGGCCCTTGAACCGATAGTAATTCGTAAAAAATCCGGGAGAGGTTTTCCCTCCCGGATCAGGTTATTGCAGACGCGCCAGCTTAAAATCCTTTTACAATAATCTATTTCAAGGCGAAACTGATCGGAACAGAGTAATATACGTTAACCGGTTTGCCGTCCATCTTACCGGGTGCCCATTCGGGGCAAAGGCTCAGTACCCTTACCGCCTCATTATCGAGCACGGGATCGACTCCCCTGAGTACACTGATGTTCTCCGCCTTGCCCTCAGAGGTTACAATAAACCTGAGGATGACCTTCCCCTGGATGCCATTGTCTTTAGCCTGTGCCGGATATTTGATTGTTTTATATAAAAACTCGAACAGTGCAGCATCGCCGCCCGGAAACTTAGGCATCTCATCCACCATGATATAAACGATCCCGTTGCTTATTTTTTCAGGTAGTTGAAACCTGATCAGTATCTCTGAGGTAAATGGTTCATTGGCTTCGGCGTTCTCCGGACTCTTCCAGCGCGGAGATGACTCCATAACCCTGGTGAGTTCCCCGGCAAAAACCGGATCAGTGTCCGGTGATGGTTTTATCTGCGAGACGGAGCCGTCGGTTTCAACTGTGTAGCTCATCCTTGCCCAACCGCTTATCTGACCGGAGGCTGCCTCCTTCGGATACTTTGCCTTCTTAGCTACCCAATCGGCAAATGCCAGGTAGCTTTCGCCCATGAAAGAAGGAAAATCTGCCTCAGCCTTTCGCGGGTATGGCAGATTTATGCCCGACTCCCTTGCCTTGCTTCTTGTGGTGATCTCGATGGCTCCCCCGGCTCCCTTTTCACCGTACTTTTCCTTTGCTGCCGCAGGGGCGAGGTAAGTTGTTTTGCCATAATCTTTTCCAAGCTTCACGGTAGCATCTTCAAGAGTCAGGTCTGACATTTTACCGTCGATAACGACAAGTCCTGCCCGTGATGAAGCGCCATATGATTCGTAAAGCGGATTGGCCTTCATCGTGACCGTAATCCCTCTGGCAGATTCAGCAGTCAGGGATACGGGCTCGAAGCCTCTTGCAGTGAACATGAGGGCAATATATCCCGGAAGGTCGCTGAAGTAAAATTTCCCGGCTTCATCAGTAGTCACGCTGAGGGCGGTTCCTGTTACATTAACAGACACTCCCTGAAAAGGCGTGCCGTCTTCTTTGACAACTGTCCCCTGAATATCCTTTATCATGCCGGCCGTGCCGCGGGATTCACGACTTTCACTCCTGTCGGAGTATGTATAAACCGGATCTGCAAATGCATAAAGCATAATTGCAATCAGAGGCAGCGCAAGAAGGAGTTTTAGTTTTCTGTACGGAGAATAATTTTTCTTTTTCATCATTTCAAATCTGTTTGTGTTGAATGAAAAGTTGAATGAATTCGAGAGACTGATCAGCCTGGCACTGAAGACCTGGTTAAGAAGAGCCGCCCTGTATCCGGCCGGGTCAGATGTGCTCTGCAGCGCCTCCTCATCGGCAAGATGCTCGTGATTCTGCCTGACCAGTGCTGAACAGATCCATGCAAAGGGATTCATCCACTGTATAAGGCTCATCATTTCAACAAGCAGGAGATCGAACCAGTGTTTTTGTCTTAGGTGCACCAGCTCATGGTTCAGTATCTCCCCGGCCTCCCGCCCGCTCACTGAAGGATTGATGAAAACATAATTGAAAAATGAGAAAGCGGAGGTATATTTTTCTGTTTTAACTACAATTGCTTCTCCGGCACGGCTTACCAGCCCCGTTTTTACAGTGCGGTACAGAGAAACGAAGAAAACCAGGGTCCGTAACAGCAGCAGCGCCATTCCTGCAGCATAGACAAACAGGATCACTGCAAGCGGTGATTTCGACTGGTGCTGCCCGTCAAAAGTCGCAGACTGATTGGCCTGCGAAACAGAACCGCCCTGCACCTCCAGCACCGCCGGTGCCGGCAGTTCAACCCTGTAATGCACTGTTGTCAATGGAAGCAGGAGCGACAGTACAATCCCTGCAACCAGGTATGCTCTCTTAAGCCTGAAGAACCTCTCCTTCCGGAGAAAAAGAAGGTATACCAGCGTAAAGGCCGCCAGCCATGCGGCTGATTTCAGGAGGTAAAACGCAATTGATTCCATATCTTATTCCTGTTGGTCATCGTTCAGCTCTTCCCTGGCCTCTTTAAGTATCCTGTCAAGGTCCTTGACAGAAAGATTATTCTCCCTGGCAAAAAAGGATGTCATTGCCGGGAATGAGTTATTGAAGTATCCCTCAAGCAATCCGAAAAGCTGGTGCTTTGAATACTCCTTTTTCGAAACAAGGGGATAATAAAGAAAGACGTTGGCGTATGCCCTGTGATCAACATATCCCTTCTTCTCCAGAACCTTCAATACAGTGGAGATTGTATTGCGGGCCGGCTTCGGATCATCGAATCTTTCCCTTATATCCTTCACCACACCTTCCTTCAGATCCCATAAAATCTGCATTATCTGCTCTTCAGCCTTTGTAAGTTGCATAATTAATTTTTAAGTAATACCACATCAATGCCCTCTGCGGGACATTGCGTTTCAATCAATCCTTCATTGCAAATATACGACTATATTTATAGACGCGCAAATTTTTATGAATTTTTCGTCTATATTTATAGTTAATAATGTCAACTGATTGTTTTATTGTGTATTACCGGCGTGAATGAGCTCTAAATATTAAACTGTTACTCCCCCGCGCAGAAATCAGAATCTCCGTTTTCTGTCAAATCCTGAATTCCCGGGATATGCTGAAGAACAAGATTTCAGTTGGACAGGCAATGTAATATTATCGTAATTTCAGTGTTTCAATAACCGAACTGTCGGTAAAGTCCTCTGCTCAGAAATAACTCAATTAGCAATTTGTCATGAAAAATTGTCTTTTTGCCCTGCTTGTTTTGTTTATCCCCTCGGTTCTGATCTCCCAGGAAGGTTTTAAAGAAGGATACGTTTTACTGACACGACAGGACACCCTCTACGGCCTTATCGAAAATAACAACGGTTATGAGAACTCAGAAGCCTGTAACTACAAAAAGAGCATTGATGACGCGGTTACCCGTTTCAGTCCGGATGAAATCTTTGGTTATTCTTTCAGTGAGGGCAAATATTATGTTTCAAAAGAATTCGAAAACCAGAGACAATTCTTTGAATTCCTTGTAGAAGGCAGGTTAAGCGTCTATTTGAAACAGGAAAAGGACCTGAGTAATCATTACTATATAGAACGGGACTCGTTGCCCTTCAGAGAGCTTACTTACAAATCAGAAATAACGGTTGATGATGACGGCATCCAGAGAATCTCAGCATCCAAGACACATAACAGCCTGTTATCCTATTACACAAGCGACTATCCACAGCTGAATAAGGCTGCGATGAGTATGGCAAAACCGGGAAACTCATCCCTGATCAGGTTCGCCAAAGAGTACCACAATGCTACGTGTGTCGACGGACCGTGCAAAATTTATGAAAAGAAGGTTAAACCCGTCCTGGAGCTGGAAATTATTGGCGGGGCGAGTTATATCTTCAGAGACACAACCGCTGTTATACCCGAAAAAACATTCGGAGCTGGCGCCATAATGCTGAATGTGATGGTTCCAAAGATCAGTGAATCAATTTATTTCGGCACAGGTCTGGGGTACTTTCAATATCCCGAACATATATTAATTGAAAAGGAATTTCTCTATACTCACTTTGGCGACTCAATTTTCCATTGGGTCTATGAAACCAGGTTCCGACCCAGTGTTCAAATACCACTTACTGTGTTTTATAATAATCATCGTCCCGGATTATCTCCCACACTGGGGCTAAGCACGAACCTTCTTTATGCTTTTGATTTTAAAGCATTCGCCGGGTTAAATTTCCAGAGAAATTTACTGGCTGTTAAGCTTTTGGGTGAATTCAGTATTTTTCCGACAGAAAGTCTCACTGTCAAATCTGCGGGAATAAAAATGAGCGTCTCCTGGTTGCTGAAATAGAAGGCAAGAGGCAGAAGGCAAGAGGGAGTAGGCAAGAGGCAGTAGTGGCAGGCATTAAGAATTGATGGCCAGAGGCTCAGACCGCAAGACCGTAAGACCGCAAGACTGCAGGACCGCAGGACTGCAGGACCGCAAGAAAGCAAGACCGCAAGACAGCAAGACAGCAAGACAGCAAGACCGCAAGACCGCAAGACCGCAAGACCGCAAGACAGCAAGACTGCAAGACAGCAAGACTGCAAGACAACAAGACCGCAGGACCGCAGGACTTTCAGACTTTCAGACTTTCAGACATTCAGACATTCAGACATTCAGACTTCAGAAAGTCTCCAGTATCTTCAGCAGCCTCTCTTTCTCAGTTGGCCCCTCTGTATTTTTCAGCAGCTCAGAGAGCCAGGAACCGTACATCGGGTTGGGAAGTACAATATACTTTGTGCCGAACAGCCGCCGATCGTCATCCACTGAGCCCATGCCAAGATCACTGCCTCGCCGTTCATATGCTCCACTGATATCTGCAAGGTTATCACCCACGAGAAGAATAATCTCGTAATCCTTCTCAATCAGAGCCCGCCTCTCAACCTTTGACGAGGTGGTCTCCTTGAGGAGCATATGAGAAGTGTCGGCATTGGGAAAGCCAAGCAAAGCCATATTTTGGATTGTCGGTCCCATTTCCCGCACTGTTCTGTTGGAGACATAAAACACCTCCACCCCCAGTGAGTCTGCATACCGGGTGAACTCCACTGCACCCGGCAGAGGTTTAGCCCTGGCTAATTCAACCCACCGGAACCAGTCTTCATTATTGAACTCTTTTTTCTCAAGCACCTGCCAGCCCTGGAAAGGACTGTTGTCGAGCAGCGTCTCATCGATGTCAAGCACTACCGCTGCCGGTTTTGTCCGTCCTGCACATGCCATGTTTTCAGCAAGTGTAATCTCCGCAATGCGGAAGCACTGGTAGTAAAGTGCACGCATCTCTGCCGATTTCTGGAACCATATTGTTGCCAGAAGCAGGTGGTCCTGATCTTCCTCCGCCTCCATCACTGCACTCCTGATAACCGCCCCGGTGGAATTCTCTTCCGCCGGAAGCACTGACTGCTTCACCGTGACGCAGGAAGCCAGCATTATAATTGACGTAACAATAATGAGCTTTTTCATCCGTTTTTATTCTGTTGAAAATAAACTAATTGTCAAAAATCGGTCCATTTTGTTTGTTATTGCCTAAGTAACAAATAATTGGCCGATGCCGTTTATATTGTTTGAAAGATTTTTAACTTTAACCGTACCATACCAAAACGTAATCTGCAATGTCAACCTTAAAGCTGATGCTGGGGATGATCCCCTCAACCTCCAAAATTGAACAGGAAGAGAAGGCCCTGATTGCCGAGTATGAGAAGATGATCGCCTTTGCGGGCTCAGAAGCACTGGCAAAATA
>Ga0209800_10004383_pt1 | contig 10469 bp, 5 predicted proteins | sample Higcelweek8metaG_FD_187174 | JGI IMG/M metagenome (GOLD analysis project Ga0209800, IMG submission 187174) | Freshwater pond sediment microbial communities from the University of Edinburgh, under environmental carbon perturbations - High... | ecosystem: Environmental > Aquatic > Freshwater >... | reverse complement strand
AGAGTCAATGGATTCAGCAATCTTTGGCACCAATTCTTCTATTTCTTCATCCAATCCTTCATCTACTATTTCGTCGACATCTTCAATTACTTCCTCTTTTAAGAATTTGAGAATTTTTTCAAGCTTTACTGAATCTTCTTTCATGGAGTATAGTAATTGCAGTATCTCTTCCAAGTGGTTTGATGCATTCATATCACTTCTTTTTTCAAAAATTTTCAACTAAAATGGTAATTCCATATTGAATTTTAAATTTGAATTCCAAAAATAATCATTATGGCAATTTCATAAAATATACGTAAATAATTTGTTCTTTAATTTTTTTTCCAATTTCATTGCTTCCTTTTCGGTTTGAAACTTCAATTCTCTTGATCAAATTTCAGGGAATTCTCCTGCAAGTCGATTGGCTTTGACCTGAATTATGACAGTATAACCTATCAGTAAGATCATTAGTTTGACCATCCCGAAGCAATCGGGATTGCAAACTTTCGCTCCAAAGTATGTAGACATTATGATTCATTTTGGAAGTTGTTTGAGTTTGTCTAAACAAAAAAAGGGAGTCAGATTTCTCCAACTCCCTCATCTTCTTCTTTGTCGGGGCACCAGGATTCGAACCTGGGACCCCCTGGTCCCAAACCAGGTACACTACCGGACTGTGCTATACCCCGAAAATTGCGGAGGGAGGGGGATTCGAACCCCCGGTACCCTTACGAGTACGTCAGTTTAGCAAACTGGTGGTTTCAGCCACTCACCCACCCCTCCTTTGATGGTATGATACCGAATTTCCTTCCGATTAACCGGAATTCTTTCTTGCAGACATAACCAGAACGTATTCAAAAAGCATTTATGTTTTTTTGAATGTGCGTGCAAATATAAACGCTTTCGATGCTTTTGCAAAATAAAAATAAGAAAAATAAGAAAAAAGACCATTTTGTTTTTTAAGATACTGATAAACAGAATCTAACTGAAATTGTTTTTCTTATTTGAACTTTCATCGCTTCTTTATTTTTTTTTCTGATTCAATGTTTTGAAAATCGCTCGATTAAAGGTTAAAGTAATTTTAAATTAGGCTGAAAGCCTTGTAAAACTTGCATAAGTGCTGGTTTAAACTTAATTTTAACTCTTGAAAAACGTTCTAAGAAATGAAAGAAAACATTGACCGCATTAATTTCTGAATTTGGTAAACTCAACATACTAAATGCACTGAGAATGCTTTTGGATGCAATGACAGGCCTTGTAGTCCCGTCCCGATAGCTATCGGGATCGGGGTGAGTAGTTCGCTACCGGTGGAAGTCAAACCAGCCAGGCACTCAAATCCTGTAATACCGGGGTTTTATTCAAATGGAATTAATGCGGTTCTTTTTTTTTTGATTTCAATTCTTCAACCAGAAAAATCATCAACATCGCTGCAAAAAGCATCACGCTGATCCGGGCTACATAATCACCATGTTTCGCATAAAAGGTAATTTTATCATTCCGGTTTATCGTACCCGAAATAGAGGTTTGTTTCCACCATGCGGTTCGTTTTACAATATCGCCCCGCTGGTTGATAAAACAACTGATGCCAGTATTCCCTGAGCGGGCAATCCCCCTGCGAAACTCAATTGCTCTCAAACGGGAATAGGAAAGATGCTGCTTGTATCCCGGTGTGTTCTTCCACCATCCGTCGTTTGTAATAATAAAAAAAACATTGGCTCCTTCCTTAACAAAACCTGACAGGTATTCGCCATAACCTGACTCGTAGCAGATGGGAACAGCAAAGTTTGTCCCATTTTTAGAAAAAACCAGGGTATCCTTTTGAGAGCCCAATGTTCCAGAAATTCCGCCCAGATTGATGATCCATTTTTCAAGGAATCGCAGTTGTTTTTCGAATGGCATTTTCTCAACCCCCGAAACCAATTTCGTTTTATGGTAAAACTCCACCGGCAATTCTTTTTCGATATAACAAGCTGAATTAAAAGCATCGTAAACAATACTGCTATCGGAGCTATACCTTGCGGAACTGGAAATCTCCTCGCCCGGAAAATAGCGCCGTAATGTTGAAGCTCCAACCACAAAAGAGGCATTTGGATATTTTTCATTCAGAAAATTCCGGATGGCAACAACTTGTCGGTTTGGAAACGGATTATTCTCCCATAACTCGTGAAGCGCGGTTTCGGGGCCAACGAAAAAATCGGTCGAATCGGTTCCAAGAGAATCAGAAACCTGAAGTAAGCGTTTCAATTGCTCGCCAACACTCATCCCCGAAAATTTATCGTTGTACGGATCGATGTTGGGTTGTGCAATGACAATATTCACCGGATCTGATTTCTCAGTATACGTTTGATATCTGATGAGTGAAATAACTACCGGGAAGAAAATTATTACAATAACAAGATAAAGTTGAAGCCTGATTTTTTCACGGGGATACGTTCCTGATTTTTGGATCAACTCCCAAACAAGCAGGTTCACAATCAATATCCACGCCGTTCCTCCTAAAACACCGGTGTATTCAAACCATTGAATAATCTTTACATCATTTGCCAACCCATTTCCCAGCGTTAACCAGGGGCACGACATGTCCCAATTGTAATGCAAATATTCAAACGAAATCCAGGAAAAAAACAGGAAGAGGTGTCCGAATGATTTTCCTTTATGCCTTCCAACAACATGGGCTAAACCAAAAACCAGCGACATCAGAAAAGAGTTGACAATGATGGCAAACACAGCTCCAAAGGGAGTTGCATTCCAAACCCACCACAAAGTCAAACTATTCCACACCAAAAAAGTGATCAGTGAAAATAGCCAGAAAATGAATGGTTTATACTGATGTTTGTGTTCCTGTAGATAGTCATCGACATACAAAAGGGGGATAAAAGCAATTAACAGAATTAATCCGGGAAATCCGAGCCATGCCAATGCAAGCAACAATCCCGAAGAGAAAGCAAAAATTGTTAATTTTAATGGACTCATCCGACCTTTTTGTTTTCAGAAAAATCAAAAATAGACTTTTTCTGCCTCTCAAAATGAAATTCAAGTTGACCAAGCATCAGTGCGGCCCAACCAGCCTGATTAATGATGACCTTCTTGCCGTCTGCATTGGAGTATTCGACAGGTTTTTCCAGAAAAGTATGGGAATGCCCTCCCAGTATCAAGTCAGTGCAACGGGTTTTAGCAGCCAGTTTAACGTCGCTTATTTTTTCGTGAGCGTATTCATACCCCAGATGTGACAAACAAATAACCAAATCGCATTTTTCATCCTTCCGCAGATAATGTTCCTGTTCTAACGCGGTTTCAACTGGATCGAAACAAAGGGTTTCTTCCGATTTCTTTTTGTCGACTAAGCCAGAAAGCTCTACTCCAAGACCATATATTCCTACCCTGATCCCTTTCCTCTCAAGAATCAGATTTTTCTTAACATCACTGGCAAGTGTGGTTTGAGAAAAATCGTAATTGGATGAAATAATCGGGAAATTAGCAAATTCGAGCCCTCTTTTCAGTTCGCTTAATCCGTTGTCGAATTCATGATTCCCAACCGTTGAAGCATTGTAGCCCATTTCGGACATGAGTTTCAAAATTACTTCATCTTTGAAAAAATTGAAATACGGGGTTCCCTGCGAAAAATCACCGGAATCGAACAGCAACAAATCGGGTTCTGATTCCCTCAGTTTTTTAATGTAAGCGGCAATACGGTTCATTCCTCCTCTACCTGCAAATTTTGGATCGTCAGCTGAGAATGGTTCAACCCGGCAATGCAAATCGTTGGTGTGCAGGATTAATAGTCGTTCCTCACTTCTTTTTTTTATGGCTAATGAAGGAATGGCTGACAAACCGATACCTCCCAAGGCAATAGTCCTTATAAACGTCCTTCTATTCAACACGGTAAATCCTCCTGTCAGTTTTTACTGATACTTTCAATCCGTTTACTTTCAATTCTTTTAAATAGTTGATAATTACATCACGTATTTTCGCTCCGGTTATTACCCGTTGACTTGCAGTGGTGAGTATAATCATTCCATCACCTCCGTTTGCGATATAATCGTTTGTAACCATCCAGTAAGTTGAATCAAGTTCAAGAGGTTTGTTTTCAATGTTTATGTCCTCGGCCCTGCCCGATCGCATACCAAATGAAATACCCGAAACTCCTTCACCATCGCGTGAAGCAATATGATGAGCCAGTTCAAAAACCTGACTTCCCGTGAGTTTTAATAGAACCAATTCGTTTTCAAAAGGCATCAACTCAAAAATATCGCCTTTGGTAATTTCCCCTTTAGATAATGATGTTCTCAGACCTCCGTGATTGATTAATGAAAATTGCACCTCGATACCCGGTTGGTTTACTGACGTAAAATTCCGTGCATAATTAAGGATCAGGTCGGTGACAAAATTACTCAACAGGCTTTCCGGACGAAAATCAATGAGCGAAGTGTCGGAATAAGAGATGATTTCAGACATCTCGCTTCCCAATTCATTTTTATAAGGCAATAATATTTCAGAAAATACGGGGTCATTTACAGAGTCGGTCAGCACGTTGATCGAGTGATTCTGATATTTATACCCGATCGTTTTATATGAAGTGGAACAGGCGGCTGAAATCGTTAAAACGCCTACAAATACTAATAGTTTGTTCATTCCGGTTATCTTTTTGAAATGAAAATTAAGCTGCAATATCAATCGAAAAAACGACATATCAAATTACTGCTTCGGGTTTTAATCAAAATTTTCACTTCTTACGTTTTCATCAGATTTTACTTCAATTGGAAAAACCCTGTGTTCAGCCTTGAATTGAAAAGCCACAATAAAGCCCAATTTTCCCCACCTGACGTGCTCCCTGACGGATTAACGGCTTTCTTCCCTGCAGGTTTTTCCATTCTATTAATTGTTGGCAAAAAAGAAAAATGAATTGCAACTACACGATTTTCCTCAAATATTCCCCTGTATAGCTCCCTTCACACTGAGCTACCTCTTCGGGTGTGCCTTGTGCCACAATTCTTCCACCGTTTTTACCACCTTCGGGACCAAGGTCGATAACCCAGTCGGCTTGCCAGATCACATCGAGGTTGTGTTCGATCACGATGACCGAATTACCATGAGAAACCAGAGATTTGATTATGCCCATCAACCGTTCGATGTCTGCATTATGGAGGCCTGTTGTGGGTTCGTCCATCACATAAATATTTCCCTTTTTGTGCAGCTCGCTGGCTAGTTTGATGCGTTGAGCCTCGCCACCCGACAGGGTACTCAACGGCTGTCCAAGCTTCAAATAACCCAAGCCAACCTGTTTCATTATTTTTAGTTTATTCAAAACCGAAGAGTCGGTAAGCCAGCTTGCAGCTTCATCGATGGTCATCTCCAACACATCGTGAATGGATTTTCCACGCATTCTAAGTTCGAGAATTTCAGATTTGAACCGTTTCCCTTCACATTTTGGGCAAATCATGGTCACATCGTCGAGAAAACTGAGTTCAACTTTGAGAATTCCGTTGCCCTTACACTCGGGACAAGCGCCTTCGGAATTAAAGCTGAAGAGTGACGCGCTTTTCCCGGTGGCATCGGCAAATTCCTTTCGTACCTTATCGAATATCCCGGTATAGCTCATTGGGGTTGAACGGATATTCCTACCGGCAGGAGACTGGTCAATCACCACAGTATCGGGATATTGAGAGCAGAACTCTTCGTGTATCAGGCTGCTTTTGCCCGATCCGGCCACACCTGTAATACAAACAAACACTCCTGTGGGGATTTCAACCGATACATTTTGAAGGTTATTAGACGAAGCGTTTTCAATTTTAAAGGTCGATGAAAATGGTTTCCGCTGATGAGAAACTTGATTCTTCTTATTCAAAAACCGGGCAGTCAGTGTGTCCGACTTCAACAACTCGTCGTACGTTCCTTCGAATAAAACATGTCCACCATTTACGCCTGCTTCGGGACCAATATCGATAATATAATCTGCATGAGCCATGATGGCATTATCGTGTTCGACCACTAGCACCGAGTTTCCCTTATCCCGAAGTTTGGTTAGCATCAGCTTCAGGTTTGAGACATCGCGGGGGTGTAGCCCAATGCTGGGTTCATCGAGAACATACAACAGATCGACCAAATTACAATCGAGCTGCTTGGCCATTTTAACCCGTTGCGATTCTCCTCCCGACAGTGTTGCTACCGGACGATGCAGACTCAAATATCCTACCCCAATATCAATCAGGTATTGGGTGGTTTGTTTCATTTTACGCACCATGGGCTCTGCAACTTCTCCCTTTACCGATTCAAGCCAATTCATAAAATCGGGCAGTTCGAGGAACACCAGTTCAGGTATGGTTTTTCCTTCAACCTTTACCGAACGAGCTTTGGCATTGATGCGCGAACCATTGCATTCGCTGCACTTTTGATAGGTAAAAAAGGAGGTGTTGGCATCAGTTCCTTCTTCTTTGTTCAGATAATATTTCTTCAAACGGGCAACCACTCCCTCCCAACGGGCAGTGTAATTTTCACCGCTCTGCTCGCTTTCGTATTCCGAATTTTCGAGGTAGAGGAGGTTGTGCAATTCTTCAGAAGGAAGATCTTTCAACGGAATATCGGTATTAAAGAAGCCGCATTTCATGGCATGGCGCCAAACATATCCACCCAGTTTGCAGTCGGGATGGACAAAAGCCCCTTGCCTCACCGAAAGGTTCATGTCGACAATTTTAGTTAAATCGACCACCATTTCTTTCCCCAAACCATGACAGGTTGGGCACATACCTTCGGGGTTGTTGAATGAAAATTCGTTCGACCAGCCTCCAAACGGTTCACCGCAACGTGAAAAGAGCATCCGAAGATTTGTATAAATTTCGGTAACAGTCCCAACTGTTGAACGCAAAGTAGTTCCCATCTTTTTCTGGTCGATGACCATAGCGGTCGAAAGGTTTTTGATTTCATCCACATCGGGCTGGCTAATTTTTGGCAAACGCTGGCGGGCAAACGCGCTAAAGGTTTCGATCAGTTGGCGCTGCGCCTCGGCACAAACCGTATCGAATACCAACGACGATTTTCCCGATCCGGAAACACCAGTTACCACTACAATTTTGTTCTTCGGAATTTCGAGATTAATGTTTTTCAGATTGTGCTCACGGGCACCGCGGATAATAATTGGGTTCTTCATTAATATGAGATATTAGACATTAGAACTAAGATAAAAGATATTTTTCAAAATAATGAAGAACAAGAATTCTGGGATTGTAAAAACGCGACATAATATTTGTTTGCACTTTTTGTGAGTAGATATTTTAAACAGGGCGAACACAAAGGGCTCACCCAAAGAGGACGCCCTAACGAGGGTTTTTCCTCTGGATATAAAATCAGGAATAAATCACGATGTTAAAAAAGAAATTCTTAGTCGCCAAAAACTTTCAAAAATAAATTGAACTGATTATATTGCACTTAATAATCGTTCAACAACCAAGCTAAAACTAGTTTTTAGATCGACGGTAAGATTAACTTTGAAAATATTGAAACCTAACCAATACAAATCGGCTATATGAAACGTATAATATCCCTGATCTTCACCTTTTTTTTGGTGCAAAATTTATCTTTTTCGCAGAATGCCATATTTCTTCACCACTCAACCGGTGGCGCTGTTTATAGCGACGGTAATGTTGAAGGCTGGATTTCAAACTACAATACAACCCATGGCACCAGTTATTCTGTAACTGAACGTGCCTACCCCAATTCTCCCTATCCTTGGGAAAACTATCCTTATGACTTTTGGAACCTCTGGGTAAATGGCGATTGTGATTCAGGACAGTCAGGAATTGAATGCTTGAGCTCATTAACCCAAAATTACAATGTTATTATTTTCAAACATTGTTTTCCCGGGGCAGGTATTGAAGCAGATTTGGGAACTCCTGATGTTTCTTCAAACCGGAAATCGTTAGAAAATTACAAGGCACAATACCGAGCGTTGCGTAACGTGATGGATCATTACCCAAACAACCAGTTTATCGTTTGGACACTGGCACCACTGCACCGAAATGCCACGAATGCTGATGATGCTGCACGTGCAAGAGAATTTGTCGACTGGGTCAATTCAACATGGTTGAATGAAGATGGAAATTCTCATCCCAATATTTACATTTTTGATTTTTTCGACATTGTGGCCGAATCAAATCCCTCACCTTCAAATGGCCAGGTCAATTGCCTAAGGTATGAATACGAAGGCGATCACGATGGCTCAGATTCGCATCCCAATTACGATGCCAACCAGGTTGCCGGACCTCTGTTTGCTAAATCGATCGTTGATTGTATGCAGAGCATGCCAGACATTCAAGTTGACAACATCGACATCTACACAGGGAGCGGTTATGAAAGAATCAACACAAACGATGGACGTTTACAGATGATCGCGAATGTTTATCCCGAAAACGCATCCAATAAAAGTGTAACATGGTCGATTATTGATGGTGAAGAATTTGCTGAAATATCAGCCGCTGGCGAACTACATGCTCTGCGAAACGGAGAAGTAAGGGTACAGGCTGCTGCCAATGATGGCTCGGGGGTGCACTCTCATCTTGATATTATGATTAGCAATCAGGATATTTATGTCGAGTCGATTGACGTCAGGGCTGAAGAGGCGACAAACAACATTGCCACCAATAGCGGAACGCTTCATTTGTATGCTTTTTCTTTCCCTGAAAACCTCAGGTATACAGACGTTACCTGGTCAATTATTTCGGGTTCTGAACATATTTCATTTTCAGAATCAGGTGTTGTTACCGCATTATCGAATGGAACAACCCGTGTTAGCGCCACATTAAACGATGGTTCCGGTATCCATGATTTTTTTGACATTTCTATTTCCAATCAGATAAACATGGTTGAATCAATTGAAATATACACAGAAGGAAACATCAGTTCTATTGATACAGAAGGCGGCTCTTTACAACTCATGGCCAATGTTTTACCCGAAAATACGACAAGTAGTGTAATCTGGTCAATCATTGATGGTGAAGGATTTGCTGAAATTACACCCGATGGAATGCTTCATGCTCTGCACAACGGAATAGTACAGGTACAGGCCGCGGCCGATGACGGTTCAGGTATAACCTCGTTTATTGATATTACAATCACAAATCAACCTGTTTTCGTTGAATCGCTTGAAATCAGATCGGAAGAGGAAACAAACCTCATCTTTTCCGATAACGGAACCCTTCAATTGTATGCTTTTTCCTATCCTGAAAGTGTTCGTTATGAAAACGTAACATGGACGATCACCTTCGGGGCTGAACATATTTCAATCTCTGAAACAGGATTGGTTACAGCCCTAACGAATGGGGTAGCTTCAGTAATGGCAACAACCAACAATGGCTCTGGCATCAATGATATTTTTGACATCGTTGTTTCGAATCAGATTACACCTATTGAATCGATTGAAATTGAAACCGAAGGCGGTATTACAGCCATTGACACAGAAGGCGGCTCTTTACAACTTATGGCCAATGTTTTACCCGAAAATACGACAAGTAGTGTAATCTGGTCGGTTATCGGTGGCGAAGAATTTGCTGAAATCACACCCGACGGAGTGCTTCATGCATTGCGGAACGGTGCCGTACGGGTACAGGCTGCAGCCGATGACGGTTCAGGTGTAACCTCGTTTATTGATATTACAATCACGAATCAACCTGTTTTCGTTGAATCGCTTGAGATCAGGTCTGAAGAGGAAACAAACTTTATCAATACAGATAGCGGGACACTTCAATTGTATGCTTTTTCTTATCCTGAGAGTGTTCGTTATGAAAATGTAACATGGTCGATCACCTTCGGGGTTGAAGTAATTTCAATTTCTGAAACAGGATTGGTTACAGCCCTAACGAATGGCGTAGCTTCAGTAATGGCAACAACCAACAATGGCTCTGGCATCAATGATATTTTTGACATCGTTGTTTCGAATCAGATTATACCTATCCAATCGATTGAAATTGAAACCGAAGGTGGTATTACAGCCATTGAAACCGAAGGCGGCTCTTTACAACTTACGGCCAAGGTGACACCTGAAAATACAACCAGCACAGTAATCTGGTCGGTTATCGGAGGCGAAGAATTTGCTGAAATTACACCCGACGGAGTACTTCATGCATTGCGTAACGGTGCCGTACGGGTACAGGCCGCGGCCAATGACGGTTCAGGTGTAACCTCGTTTATTGATATTACAATCACAAATCAACCTGTTTTCGTTGAATCGCTTGAAATCAGGTCGGAAGAGGAAACAAACCTCATCTTTTCCGATAACGGGACACTTCATCTGTATGCTTTTTCTTATCCTGAAAGTGTTCGTTATGAAAATGTAACATGGTCGATTACTTTCGGGGCGGAACATATTTCAATCTCTGAAACAGGATTGGTTACCGCTCTCTCCAATGGAACTGCATCGGTTATGGCCACAACCAACAATGGCTCTGCTATCAATGATATTTTTGACATCGTTGTTTCGAATCAGATTATACCTATCCAATCGA
>Ga0209800_10004382_pt1 | contig 10471 bp, 12 predicted proteins | sample Higcelweek8metaG_FD_187174 | JGI IMG/M metagenome (GOLD analysis project Ga0209800, IMG submission 187174) | Freshwater pond sediment microbial communities from the University of Edinburgh, under environmental carbon perturbations - High... | ecosystem: Environmental > Aquatic > Freshwater >... | reverse complement strand
TGCGGATGCCCTGCCCGGAACCGTTTCACTGCGTCATCCATCACCTTCCGGTCTGCCTGGTACTTGCCCAGGTCGCCCAGCCCCATCATCATCTCCAGGTAGTCGTTCGGCAGTTCGTCCACCTCCCACGGCCAGATGTTCGTCCCCATCGTCAGGTTGATCTGCCTGGCCTGCAGCACCTCCACCATCAGCCTATCCTTCGTCTTGTGGCCGTCGCCTGCCAGATCACGCAGCGCGGCCTCTACCCTTTTTTTATGCCGCGCCTGTGCTCATTCACCATCAAAATCGTCCGCTCCGCCATCCACATAAACAGCCGCGGATCCGTACCCACCGTTGCCCCCACCAGCTCCAACACCTCCTCCACCGTCCACCCCCACAGCTCCGCCAGCGCCTCAATCCGCTGTTGGCCAACAATCTCTTCTTTCTCTTCTTCCTCTTCCTCCCTTCCCTTTAGGGAAGGGGCAGGGGTTAGGTCAGGGGCAGGGGTTAGGTCAGGGGCAGGGGTTAGGTCTCTGCTCGCTGAGCTTGTCGAAGCGCCCAACCCCATCAACCGCCACATCACCCCCACCGGCGGGTTCACCCACACATCCACGCACACCCCCTCCAGCTCCGGCGCATACCCCGCCAGGTCCAGTTTCCTTATAATCTTCGGCACCTTAAACTTCATTCTGCGTCTCCTTTTTCTTTCGTCCTGGCAGCATACTGTCCGCGGTCCCCCTCGGGTCCTTCACCACTTCCACAATCCGGTCCACCCGCGCGTCATGCAAATACAGCTCCGACCGCAGCCCATTCACCTCGTCCTTCAAGCTCGCCACCGTCTTCACCAGGTCTTCCAGCACCTTGTTCACATTCTGCGCCTGTTCAATATTGCCCGCCGTCAGGTTTGTGAAAAATTCACGCCACAGCCGGTCACGTACGTCGTAACTTTGCTTCGCGGTCGTGTTGCTCTTCTCAATGAACTTAAGAAAGATAACCACAATCGCGATCACCGCACCTATTGGCCCAAAATCCACCAGCCCGGCGATCTGTTCTGCACCCATGATCAGCCTCCTCGTTGTCTAAATCGCGTTGCTGTCGCACACCACCGTCACGCCGATCAAATGCGGCGTGGCCAGGTTGTCGCTGATCGCATGGAAGACCGCCGTATGCAGGCTGTTTCCTTCGCTCTCCTGGGCCATCGGCACGATCTCCTCGTACCGCCCAAACAGGTCGATCGTCAGGCTGTTCGCCGTTCCCGTCCCGATCACCGGCCCCTCCACCTTAATGCGGATCGCCCGGGACGTCTGCGCCCTGAAAGCGTCCCACTCCGTATCCGCAGCCGTATTGCCCTCATACACCATCGTCAAAAGCGCATCGATCACGCCCTCGCCGTGGCTGCTGAAGTACAACTGCCCGTCTGCCATAAACTTAAAGTGGTATCCCGTCAGGATCTCCAGGTTCCATTCCCGCAGCAGCCCCGTCTTCTGTGTCGTGCCCAGTGCCGCCCAGTTCGCATCGATCCACATCTTCACCAGGTTCGCCGTCATCGGCGTCAGTGTCCCCGGGGTCAATGCCGCCGTAAAAGCGCTGTCGCTCACCTGCCGCCCAAAGCATTCCACCTCGCACGTCACGCCCTCGTTCTGCCCGATCTTCCCCCCCAGCCGGATCCGCTTCGCCATAACGTATTCCACTTCGTATTGTTCAACGTCATCCCCCGTCTCCAGCGTGATCGCATCCGGTGTATTGCTCGCCGTCAGGCTCGGTGTAAACGCCCAACCGTAATCCCCCTGTGCCGGTGTCACCTCTGCCGCCGTCACCCCGCCCTTTAACCCGATGCTGAACACCAGCGGCAGCTTTTCAAACACCATCCCGCCCTCTGGTGATTCCAGCATCAACCCGTCCACCAAATACTGGTTCACCTGGCTGATGATCGCCGCCCCCCGCGTCCCCGTCACATACTTCGGGAATACCGGCTTCCGGTCCGCCGGCAGCCTCACCACCCCCGGCCACATCGCTGTGGCGGGTACTGCCGTCCCCTTCGTCACTTCCAGCCCATACTGGTTCTTTCGAAACACAACCTCGCCCATTTTAGCCTCCTCGCTAACTTACCGTAATCGTCTCAACTTCCTTCACAACCAGGTGGAACACCAGCCCGGTCATTTCCTTATCCCCGTAGCGCAAACCGCCCGGCCCTTCATAAAACGGACCATCATCTGGCGGCAAACAATACGCCACGCTCCCGCTCAACGTCACATTCGCTGCGATCGCAGCCCGCACCGTACCGATAAATGGCACCGCCTTGCCCATCGCCTCCGGCAGCACCCCCCCCGCAAAATACATCGTGATCGTCACCCGGTGGATCGCCAGCCCCGGCCCTGCTGCGCTGTAGCTCTGCGTACCCCGCACCGGCATCACAATTGCAGTCGGAAACGCCAAAATCGTCCCCGGCACATCGTCATACGTGTGCACCTGCTCAATCCCGGTCACACCCTCCAGCACCGTCACCAGCTTCTTGATCCAGTTTTCAATCGTCATAATGCCTCATCCGATCTTCTCTCTTTTCTAAAATTTCTCTGCGTTCTTTGCGTCCTCTGCGTTGAAAATTCTTTTCTTCTCTTCTCCGTGTTCTCTGTGTCTCCGTGGTGAAAATTCTTACTCTTACCCCGTTCTTATCCTCTCCGCGATCCTCTTCCCCGCCTCCGCGAAGAGCTCATTCACCCGGTCCTTCACCGCCTCCCACGCAGGCCGCATATACGGCTTCTCCTTCGTACCCGACCTCCCGATCTTATGCTGAATGGCCCGCGCCACACCCATTACCTTGTCATCGCTCACCTGTAATTTCCGCTCCACCCACAGCACCAGCGGTGCCAGTGGCGGGTAATGCGGCACCGATCCATACTCCACCGGCGCCCCATATTCCACGCTCGGCCCCACCGCCCCCACAATATTCGCCCCCACCGCATTGCGGATCTCAAAGTTGATCGACCGTCTCAGGTCCCCGCTCACGCCCACCGGCGCCCGTTCCGTGGCCGCTGCCTGCGTCACCACCAGCGCCTGGTTCATGCTCCGCACCATTTCTTCACCCGCAATCTGCGGGTAACGCTGCATCAGCGCCTGCAATTCTTTTAACCCATGGATCTCCAGCTTCACTTCGATCATCCCATCACCCTCAGCTTCTCAATTCTGGCCATCGCCTCCGGGTGCATCTTCTTCACCCACATAATCTGCCCCAGCTCCGCGTTCGCCCGGCCATCGCCAAACGCCATCGCGCCCTGCTCAAACATCTTCACCGCCTGGATGATCGTCGCCTCCCGCGCCATCGCATCCACCCGCCAGATCTTCACCGCCGTTGAAATCAAGTGGTTCACCGCGCTCGTGCCGTTCCACCCCCCGATCACGCTCACCGTGTCCGGTGTCGGCGTCACGCTGGTGCCGATCGCCACCAGCATCTCATCCTCGATCCGCAGCACGCGCCCCGCCTGAAACACATCATCCAGCCCGTACACATCGTTCAGGCCCGCATCGCTCACCGCGATCGTTGCCCCGCCCGCCGTATAAGCTGCCGCCAGCGTCCCCGCGCTTTCCCAGCACAGGCTTCGGTCTCCCGTGTACCCCCACCACCCGCTGATCTTCACCCCGCGCATCATCGCTGGCCAGATCACCAGGCTCCCCCAGGGCAGCAGCGCCAGCTCCCGGTAACTCTGCAGGTCGTTCTCATCCCCCCATACCCGCCCCACATAATCGCTGCTGGCCAACGCCGTAAAGTTCTGCCCGTCCGTGCTGTACTCGATCGCGTCAATCTCAACCAGGTCAGGCACGATCAACACATCCTCGCCCATCCCGTTGAAATATCGCACCTGGTAATGCGGCACAAAATGCCGACCGCACTCCCGCTCGATCAGCGCGCTCGCATCCGTCAACAGCCGCCGCAAAACGCTGTCATAGCGCGTCGTCGCGCTCTGAAACGTATCCGGCACCAGGCCCTTCAATTCCTCAATCGTTGCCAGCCAGCGCATCTTATACCTCGTATTCCGCGCAAACGCTCGGCGTCGTTCCCGCCACGGTTACATACAGACCGACCGAAAACAACACCCCGTCCGCATCCCCGCTCACCCAGTTTGCCACAACGCCTGCCGCTGCCGCCAGCTTGATCACATCCGTCCCCCCACCGGCTGCCGTATCCTGCACCAGCACCGTCGCCGCGTCCGACCCGCCCGTCAGCGTCAAACTCTTCAAAAACAGCGGACCATCCGCAATCTTTGCCGTCGCCGCCACTGCCTTCAATCTTGTCGCCACATCATCCTCCTCGCCGCTTCTTCGGCTCTCTCACCATCCGATCCCGCTGGGTTGTTTTCTTTTCCGTCTCTTCTTCCTCGCCCACTAAATTCTTACTCTGTGCACTCTGTGCCTCTGTGGTGATTTCTTCTTCCACCAAAACCCCCGGGCTGTCCCGGTTGATCTCGGCAGCCTTGCCCACCTCCAGCTCAACCACCTGGTCAACCAGGTAAACACCCATACTGCTCGCGTAATTCCACTTCACCAGGTACTTAATCTTCATCATGCCTCCGTCGTCTTTCTTCTCTTCTCTCAATTAATTTTTCTTTTCTTCTCTGTGTTCTCTGTGCCTCGATGCTTCATCGCCCTGTAGAGGGCCGTGGTGATTATTCTTCGTACAAGGGGCAGGGCTCGCGTCCTGCCCCACTGCTTCAGTGCCCTGTAGAGGGCTTATTACTAAATCCCTTCCAGGTTCATCAACACCCACAGCACCACCGCCAGGTCCGATGTAGTTCCGTTCCAGGTACCGTCCGAAGTGATCTCCGCCCCCAGGATGTTCCCCGCCACAAACGGCATCGTCCCGCGCGGAAAAACCTTCGTCCCGGTCGCAGCCGTGGTCACGGTCTGCGTAGTGCTCGCGTTCTCCGTGCCTCCCAGCGTGGCCCCGATCGTCAGGCTTCCTGCACTGCCCGCAGCGCTCAGGTCATAGCTCATGCCTACCACCTCACCCGCAAACGGCATCGCATTCCCAGCCACAGCCACAGCGCTGTCCTGCAGGGTTAACTGCACATTCGTCTGGCTCGCTGCCAACTGGCTTTGCACAAACACCAGCGGCACCAACTGCCCTTTCGAAATCTTACGCTCGATCTGCATTCTTCACCTCCGTCATTCCCCACCCCTTCCCGCCCACCTCTTTCCCCTTCCCTTTAGGGAAGGGGTTAGGGGTTAGGTCGTTTAGGTTACAGGCTGATGTCGTAAATCACATCCGCACACTCAATCCCGGCATCCGCACCGGTCGGGCTGTAACGCCCAAAGCCCAGGCGCAGGCTGTAGATCATGCGCGTCTGGTCAGATCCAGGGATCCGTTCGCTTTCCAGGCGCACGCGGCGCCGCCATCCAACCTTGAAGCCGCGGCGATTGAAGGTCAATACCTGGCCCTTGGTATTGTTGCCCGCGGTCGTGCTCACCTTGCCGTCCGCCTCGGTCTTGCTCATCGCAATCGAGCTGATCACCGGGTGCCCGATGATCCGCCCCACCTCGCCGTTCAACAGGGCTTCCTGGCGGTAATTGCGCTGGTTGATCACCTCATCCAGCATCACGATCTTGTCGCCGGTCGCCGGGTCAACCACATACACCAGGTCATTCGGGTCGGTCGGGTGTCCCCAGTCCATCAGGTAGGTCGCGTCCAACATGCGCCCCTTCACGTCCATCAACGCTGCCAGGCTGATCGCCCCCGCCAGGTCCTTGCTGTTCCCGGTGTTATCCACCAGGCCCACATGCCGCATCGCCTCAAAGGCCAGGTAATGCTTGGTGTCCGCCGGATCCGCATCGTCCAGGTTGATGTTGCCAGTGCCAGCGTTCGTGTCATCCCCGTTGATCACCACGCTGTCGCTGTAATGCGCCAGCGAAAGTTCCGCCTGACGCCGCAGGTACGGGATGAACGGGATGATCGAATCTTCTTCCATCTCCCCGCTCCAGTTCTGGTGGATCACGAACTTCTTGGCCGTTACCGTCACGCGGTTCGAGCCCGTCTTGCTGGTCGTATAGGCCGAAGCCCCTGCCGAGGTGCTTTCCGCCACGAACAGCATTTCCGGCAAATCCGCTTCCACCGGGATGTATGCCGTAGGCGCCGTCATCTCGAACGTGTCCAGCAGGCCAAAGATCCGGCTCTCGCGCCGTGCAGCGTCCCACAGGTCGCCCACGTACTGCGCCCCGATCAACTGCAGGCCGTAACCGGTTTCCGCCGTGTCCATTGCGCGCATCGAGCGCTGGTAAGCCTCGGTCAGTTCCCATGCACCGCGGGCTGCCAGGCTGCGATCCTTGCCGTGGAAGGACGAAAGCGGTACGCGCGGGAAGAGATCATCCAGCGCCCGCTTGTCCATCCGCTGCACTTCTTCCATCGGCATATATACCGCGTCCGAAATGGCCTTGAACGTATTGCGCAGCTCTTCGCTCGCGCCTTCATGCACCCCGCCGTTTACCCGGCGCTGGCCGCGCAGGCTCTCCTGCAGGTCAAACAGGAACTCGATATCCGCCACGCTCAACCCCCAGCGCGCATACTTCGTGCCCTGCAGCTTCTGCTCGCTCCCGCCGCCAAAGCGCATCTTCCGCGCAAACGCCTGGTCATTCACCAGGTTGTTCAACGCATCCTGAATCCACCCACGCACCACGCCCTCATTCGGCGCCGTTCCCAGCGCCTCCATGCGTGCCCCGATATCCTTCATCAGGGTTTCCAACGTATTCAAATCCGTAGTCATTCCACACCTCCAAGTTTGTGTTTAATCGACTTTGCCAACTCAACAATTCGCTGCATCGGTTCCTCGTCGCTGCGTTCCTCAGTTTCCTCCTGGTTCGCAGCACTTTCCTTCTCAGCCCTCTGCAGCACGCTCTGGATCAACCGAACCGCCTCCTGCAAATCGCTCAGGTTCCTCGTACTCAGCACCGCACCTGCACGCTTCATACTCCCCTCTTCTCCTCTTTCCCTTCCCTCGCCGCTTCGGCGCCCTGTAGAGGGCAGGGAAGGGGCAGGGGTTAGGTCAAACCACCCCGGCAGCAATTCGGTTTCTCCCTCCAACAGCAGCCCCCCCACCTGCTCCGCCGTCAGCGCGTCCAGGTCAGCGTCGCCCAAAAATTCAGGCGCCGTCTTCCCCAGCTTCCGGTAAGCCACGCACACGCGGTTATAAGCCTTCCGGCGCTGCCCCTCGGGCATCCGGGTGGCCGGGTGCATCAGCCGCATCATCTCGATCGCCGCACGCTCCCACGTCACCTCGCCCGTTTCAGCCTCGCCCTCCAGCGTCTCCGCCAGTTCCTGGCCCAACTCCTCCAGCGCCCGCGCCTGGCGCTCCTTCAGCGCCAGCGGGTCACCAGGCACCGGCACCGCCGAAATATCCAGCAGCTCCGTTTCCACCGACCGCGGCGCGCTCCCCGCGTTACCTGGCACGATCTTCAGCGGGTTAAACCCCACCGAAATCGCGTGCAAAAATCCGCGCCGGTACTTGCTTTCCACCTGCCGCGCGAATTCATCCTCCTGGTCGAATTCTACATCCGCCACCAGGCGTCCCTCCATCACCATCGGCGTCGCCCGGCCAATCGGCAGCCGCGTCCCACCGTAGTCATGCACCCACAAAAACACCGGGTTGCGTGCAAAATTATCCAGCCGCCAGCCCGCCTGTTCCACCACCAGCCCATCCCGCGCCACCGTCTCCGTGCTCGCCGTAAAGCGTATCGGCGTCCCCGCTTCCTCACCTGGCTGCCCATCTGCGTATGCCCTCAAATAGTATTGCTTATCCATTCTCGCCTCTCCTTTACTCATCGATCACCCCGGTCATCGTGCACCTGCAGTTAATATCTTCTTCCGGCGTCCCCATTTCTCCCGGTCCCGGACCGCTCGCATCCCCCACCTCAAAATCCTCATCAATCCCCACCACCTGGCCGTGCGCATCCGCGTGGCTGTCCCGTACCCGGTCGTCCAGTTCCGCCAGCCACCGCTTCCCCGTCACCACCCCGCTCTGTTTCCACGCCATCCGCTTCCCCCCATTCATCGCCCCGCCCACTTCCGTGCGTGCAATGATCTCCGCGCTGCTGTTGATCCGATCTCCCATCACCGTATCCACCCGCGCCATCATATCCGTCAGTCCCTCGCCCGTCGCAATGCCCTCACCCAGGCTCTGCCGCAATTGCTCCCAGGTCGTCTCGTTCACCTCCACCGCAAAGCGCTGCGCCCGCCCCTCAATAAACTGCCTCACCAGCGGCTCATTCACCTGGAACTTCTCCGGGATCCCCAAATCATCCATCGCCTCGTCCCCGCTCTCCTCCACCATCTGCCGCATCGCCACCCGCATCGCCTCTCTAAACTTCTTCACCCACTCCGCCATCACAAACGGCTCATCCTCAATTCCTCTTTCCCTTCCCTCGCCGCTTCGGCGCCCTGTAGAGGGCAGGGAAGGGGCAGGGGTTAGGTATTCTTCTTTTCTCTCTTCTTCTCTAAAATTCTTCTCCGTGTCCCTCGCCGCTTCGGCGCCCTGTAGAGGGCTGGTGTCTCCGTGGTGAATTCCTCTTATTCCCCGCCCACTCTTCACCCGCGCCTTCACACTCTCCAACTGCCGCCTGAATAACTCCTCCACCATCATCCGCATCTGCGCCTCGCGCCCGCTCAACCGGCGCGCATGCAAATCCCACACCGCCCGGTGCATCACCCCCCCATACGCCCACTCATTCTCTTTACTCAAAACTCTTTGCGCCCTTTGCGTCTCTGCGGTGATCTCTTCTTCTTCCTCTTCCTCAGTCGCTGATCCGGTCACTGAGCTTGTCGAAGTGGTCGAAGCATCTTCCTCTTCCCCTAAATTCTTACTCTGTGTACTCTGTGCCTCTGTGGTGATATTCTCTTCCCCATTCAAGGTTAGGTCAGGGCTCGGGTTCCGCTTCGGCTCATCCCCCCACGCCACCGCCTCCATCCCGCGTTCCTCCCGCCACTCATTGATCGTGATCGCCCCGCAATCAATCTGCCCGCGCTCCCGTTCCCACTTCGCATCCTCGCTCTCATGCAGCGCGTCAATCTCGTCATAATTCACCCGCACCTCGTCCGCCTCACCCGCGAACATCGGCACCAAAAACTCCGTGATCGTATCCGCAATATCATCCGCCTCCGGCTTCAGCGTGTTCGTCCAGATCGCCCGCTCCGCCGCCTGCACGTTCTCATACGTCCGCTGCCCGCCCACCATATCCAGCGGCACCCCGTACACCCGCGCCGCCTCTTCCAGGCTGTAGTTCAACGTCCCCAAAAACTCTGCATCCTTCGGCGTCACCGCGTTCGGCTCCATCTGGAACTCATAGCGCATCACCGTCCAGCGGTGGCTCCGATCCACTCCGCTCGACCGCGCCTCAATCTTATTCTCCAGCTCCGACGCCTGCTCCCGCGTCAATGTCGCCCCCTTCGGTGGCAGCACCATACCGCCCCCCATCATCCCATGCCGAAACAGGTTCCGGTTCGCCCCCATCGCGTCATACCCCAGGTCGCTCGCCATGCGCAGCGGCGCCACTGGCGAAAGTCCGCTGAATTCGTCCAGCACATTCGCCAGCGAGAAACGGATCACCTCCCCCGGTGTAAATTCCAGCGGCTTGCTTCCCATCAACGGGAAGTACAAATACCCGTCAATATAATCCACCTCGTCCGTGATCAACCGCACCCGATCGGGCCGCCCCCACCACATCTCCCGCGGCGTCTGCTTGCCGCTCATGCCCCGCTCCAAAAACCAGTACGCCTCGCCCCATATGCACAGGCTCAGCTCCGTGTATTCCAGCAGCTTCCTGAACGTCCAGAACGGGTTCACCTTCCGCAGCAGCTCATACAATTGCCCGCGTTCCACCAGCACCTTCCCGCCCCGCCCATTCCGGTAAGCCTCAAACGGCAGCCCCTTCAGCATGTTCGCCCGCTTCGTGACGCACGTATAAACCGGGCTGCGCAGCAAATACTGCCCATAATCCTCCACCGGCAGCTCAGGCTGATGCCCCCACGCGCTCTCAAACGGCTCCACCACGCCCGGGCCCAAAACAAAATTACGCATCCATCCGCGCACGCTCTCCACAATTTTCATACTGCCAGCTCCCCGACCAGGATGGTTTTCGAAATCATCTGCAGTCCTCCACTCACCGTATCAATCTGGTCGTCATGCCGACCCTTCGGAAAGTCCAACGCCTCGCTGATAAACGCCGCGTTCCACGGCCCCCGCACCAGCGCCAGCTTCCCGATCTTTGCTCTCGCCTGCACCGGCCTGGCGCGCAGCTCCTTATCCCCATCCGGCGCCACCTCTCGAATATCCACGCTCGCCAGTTCCCGATCCGCAATCAACTCCTGGAAAGCCAGGCTCTGAAACGCCACGTTCTCAATTCCCCAGGCCGTGCCCAGTTCTTCCGGCATCAGCATCCATGCCTTCATCTGTGCCTTAAACTCATTCCATTCATGCACCCGCAGCATATCCCGCACATACAACGTCCCGTC
>Ga0209800_10004380_pt1 | contig 10473 bp, 11 predicted proteins | sample Higcelweek8metaG_FD_187174 | JGI IMG/M metagenome (GOLD analysis project Ga0209800, IMG submission 187174) | Freshwater pond sediment microbial communities from the University of Edinburgh, under environmental carbon perturbations - High... | ecosystem: Environmental > Aquatic > Freshwater >... | reverse complement strand
AAGCATTATCACCCGCCGTATGCCCAAATTTATCATTTATCATCTTGAAATTATCAATATCCATAATCAATAGTGTTCCTTCATGACGCTGGTCACACAAGTATGTATTAATTTGTAGTTTTACATCTTCGCGGGTAATCAGATCCGTAAGAGAATCCTTTCTTGCAAGTGACATCGACATCTGTGTGAATTCTGTTATAACACGTTTTAATAATATCTCATTTTCTGTAACCGTATTTACAAACCCAATTGTCTCACTCTCAGCATCTAGCGTACCCTCCTTAATAATTGCAATCAATATATCCACCAGCATAGGATCAAATTGTTTCCCTCTCTCTGCTAATAGTTGAGCGATTGCAAAATCCTGACCTGGGCTCTCACGATATGCCCTATCAGTAGTCATGGCATCAAAGGCGTCTGCCAGAGCTACTATCCGAGCTTCAATCGGTATCTCTTCACCCTTCAGTCCTTCGCTATAACCTGTCCCATCATATCTCTCGTGGTGATATTTTGCCACCTCCACTGCATGTGGTAGCATTGTCAGTCCCTCCAGCATCTCTTTGCCAGCTTCTACATGATTCTGCATAACCCGTATCTCTTCTGCCGATAAAAATCCGTTTTTCTTCAATATACTCTCAGGAATTCTTACTTTTCCAATATCATGCAATAATGCAATATTATACATATTTAAGATGCTTTCATCCTCCCAGCCTAAACGTTCTGCGATATGCACAGAGTATTCTGCCACTCTGACCGAATGCTTCTGCATATAATCACCTTTTTCATCAATCGCATTCGCTATTGCCAGAATTGACTGTGTCGTAATCTCTGCAATTCTCCTTTTATTTTCATAAGAATAACGCCTCTGTAGAAAATGATATAGAGCCACTTCCAGGCGCACAGTAAGTGAAACTAAAAGTACAGAAAAATATGTGAATGGAAAAAGCATTCTCGGAATGATCTTACATGTACGAAACAAAATATCGCCCAATGGAGAAAATTCAATAAAGATACATATAATACCAATACCTATAGAAATGATACTGCCCCAAAGTATACCAGAAGAAGCTATCAGTGCTATCGTCACGAGTAGAATCCATGCCCATATTATTATGGTATCTATTCTTCCGGGCATAATATATAAATAATAAACAATACTTACTATAATCATAATGACAGCGGCAATCAAGATTACATACATGTTTTTCCATTTCACAACCAGCAAACCAGCCAACTGAAATACAATACAAATCGCTATCGTGATTGGCCAGTCTGTTGACTGTCCCTTTACAAGCGAATTGAAAACCGCTACAAGAAGAGTAATGATTACCACTGATTGCATGATAAATCTAACTGCTTTAGCGCTCTGCAATCTAGTAACCGGATATTTTTCTGATTCCAGTAGTTCTTGCCATGCAAATTTTTTCAAAACACACCGCCCCATTTTTATTCTATCTTCTAAATATTTTCCTCCAATTATTTACCCTATCAATCTTATAATTTTCCCTCCATTTTTTTACCATATTATTCTTATTATTTTACCACTTTATGTATATATAGGCAAATAAAAACACACAAAACTCGCGTTTTGTGTGTTTTATACTCTGTTTCAAATTTGTCTGATTATGCTATTTTACTCTTTGCAAGTTCTGCAAGTGTTGTAAAACCTTCAGCATCATTAACAGCCATCTCTGCAAGCATCTTTCTGTTAATATCAATCTCGGCCAATTTCAAGCCATAAATCAATTTACTATATGATAGACCGTTCATTCTTGCTGCCGCATTAATACGTGCAATCCAAAGTTGTCTAAACTGACGCTTTCTTTCTTTTCTGCCTGCATAAGATGTTGTAAGTGCTCTCATGACAGACTGTTTTGCAACTCTGTATTGATTGGAGCGGGCTCCTCTATAACCTTTTGCTAATTTCAGTACTCTATTGTGTCTCTTTTTAGCGTTCATTCCGCCTTTAATTCTTGCCATTTCTTAATTCCTCCTTACACTTTTCTTATAAATATGGACAAATCTTTTTCATGTTAGCTACATTTGTAGAATCTGTAACAACCGCATGTCTGAGCTTTCTCTTCGTCTTAGCAGATTTCTTAGTTAAGATATGGCGCTTATAGGCTTTATTTCTCATTAATTTTCCTGTCCCTGTCACCTTGAAACGTTTCGCTGCTGATCTGTTTGTTTTAATTTTTGGCATTGTACTTCATCCTCCTAAATACTTATTTTAATATCTATTTTAACCTTTGCTGCTGATACAGCCCTATGCTAAAATTAATCTATCACTACATACCTAGCTTTTCTTTTCAGTTAAAAACATAGCCATACTACGGCCTTCTACTTTCGCAGGCTTCTCAATAACGGCAATATCGGAAAGTGCTTCTGCAAATTCATCCAGAATATGCTTACTTGCATACATATGCGCCATTTCACGTCCTCTGAATCGCATCGTTACTTTCACCTTATCTCCCTTTGTGAGGAATTTTCTTGCTGCATTTTTCTTTGTATTAAGGTCATTTGTGTCAATATTAGGTGACATACGAATTTCTTTAACTTCTATAATTCTTTGTTTTTTCTTTGCTTCTTTATCTCTTCTAATCTGCTCGTATCTGTATTTACCGTAGTCTACAGTCTTGCATACTGGCGGCTTTGCAGTCGGTGCAATCTTAACCAAATCAAGTCCTGCATCATCCGCAATCTTCTGTGCATCAGCCACAGGCATAACACCCAGCTGTTCACCATCTTCACCCACTAAGCGAACTTCCTTATCCCTAATCTGCTCATTAATCATTAAATCGCTAATAATCTAACACCTCCATAAGATAGTTGATAAAATATTAAAGTGGATAGTCCATAGACTATCCACATAAGTTCACAATCATAGTTACGATAACTATCGTAATTACTTTAGTATGAACGCCCGGTAACAGTTTCTATCGATCAGTCCCGAGGTGAGAGTGAATACTCTGCTTTCTTATAGTCGCTCGCACGACACTAAACTAATTTAGCATACTTCCTTCATAGTTGTCAAGAGAAAAACTATTTTTTTTATTTCTGTCTGCTAATCAACTAAAGGATTGCCTTTTCCATCTGTACTAATACTGCCTGTCAAAATCATGATGCCTTCTACCAAGCCCCAAATAGCGATACCTATGGTTGCAATTCCACATGTAATAACGCCACCAATAACAGCTACCAAAACCTGTATCAGACCCTTGGTTGTATATCCCAGATAGAAATTGTGTACTCCAAATGCCCCAAGAAATATTCCAAGCAGACCTGCCACCATCTTAGACTTCGGCACTTCTGTCGTAGTTGACTGAGACTGTGGTGGTGGTGCTTGTTCTCCGCCAAATCCACTGGTACCATCCGATACTGGAATACTATTTACTATTTCTGCTGAATTAGTAACATTTTCCATAGCTGGTGCCGTCACCAATGCACCACAAGATGTACAAAATTGTGTTCCCTCTTCTAATTGCGCTCCACATTTTTCACAAAACATATCTTTACCTCCTCATATAAATAATGATTACCACTACAGTATACAATACCATTAAGCTGATTGCATCACTTTTTTTTAAATTGTGACATTCGTCATAATTGACCTAGCAACCTGTCAGCCGTTTCCGAAATTACCTTCTTTATGGTGCCGTCTACAAAGTGCAGTATATTGATTATTACTTCCTAGTACAACCTGCTCTCCACTCCTAATAATCTTACCATTTTCATCATAACGAGCATTGCAATTAGCTCCCTGCCCACACCAGCATACTGTTTTAATTTCTTCCAGGACATCTGCCCACGCCAAAAGCCAAAGTGATCCTTCAAATACTTCTCTTTGAAAATCAGTCCGCAAGCCATAACATATTACTGGTATATAAAGTTCATCAACAATATGAAGAAAAAACTCTACATCAGATTTTGTAACAAACTGTGCCTCATCTACAATAATACAATCATATTTCGCTAGTTGTTCATCTGACATATCTGTCAATTCTTCCACATAGATACAAGGTTTTTCTAGTCCCATTCTTGACCTAATGACTCTCTCTCCGTCACGACTGTCTACTTTCGGCTTGACAAGCAATGCTTTCTTACCACGTTCATAATAATTATGTTCAACCATTAATGCATTTGCTGTCTTAGAACTCCCCATTGCACCATATCTAAAAAACAATTTTGCCATGCCCGTTCATATCCCTTTCCGCGACTAAACTATAACAGTTAATTCTTATTCTCTTCTTGCACCTTTTCTTCTTTGATCTCTCTAGAAGCAACTTCTGCTTTGACTGTGCAGATGAAGTCTGACAATTTTTTTTGCCCTTCATCTCCCTCAAATCTGCTTCTTACGGATACCAGACCCGCAGCCTCCTCTTGGGCTCCCACCACAAGCATATATGGGACTCTCTCAAGTCTTGCTTCACGGATTTTATATCCTATTTTCTCTGCTCGCTCATCCATTTCACAACGGATTCCGTTCTTCTTTAACTCTGCCAATACCTCTTTTCCATAATCAAAAAACTTCTCAGAAATTGGCAGTATTTTTACTTGTACTGGTGCCAGCCATGTAGGAAATTTGCCAGCAAAATGTTCTGTCAGAATTCCAATAAAGCGTTCAATCGAGCCAAATACAACTCTATGAATCATAATAGGATGATGTTTCATATCATCCGTGCCAATATACTCTGCCTCAAAACGCTGCGGCATCTGAAAATCAAGCTGAATCGTTCCACACTGCCATGTCCTGCCGATAGAGTCTTCCAAATGAAAATCAATCTTTGGTCCATAGAACGCGCCATCACCCTCATTAACTACATAGGGCAATCCAAGCTCATTCAGTGATTTCTGCAAACCTGCTGTTGCTTCTTCCCAGTCTTCATCGCTTCCCATAGAATCTTCAGGTCTTGTAGATAATTCAACATGATATTTGAACCCAAAAAGAGAATATACTTCGTCTATTAAGCGGACAACACCTTTTATCTCCTCTGAAACCTGTTCCGGTGTCATAAAGATATGTGCATCATCCTGATGAAAGCAGCGCACTCTCATAAGGCCATGCAAAGCGCCTGATTTCTCATATCTATGTACCAATCCAATCTCGCCCATACGAATCGGTAAATCACGGTATGAATGAGGCGTAACCTTATATACAAGCATACCACCAGGACAATTCATTGGCTTTACACAAAACTCTTCCTCATCTATCTGTGTCGTGAATATATTGTCTTTATAGTGTTCCCAATGTCCAGAAGTAAGCCACAAATCTTTATTGAGCATGATAGGTGTAGATATCTCTACATACCCCTCTCTTGCATGAATCTCTCTCCAATAATCTAGCAAAAGATTCTTTAAAATCATACCCTTTGGCAAGAAAAATGGAAAACCAGGTCCTTCATCCGCCATCATAAAAAGGCCTAATTCTTTCCCTATTTTTCTATGATCACGCTTTTTTGCTTCTTCCATTCTCTGGATATACTCTTCTAAATCAGTTGCTTTTAAAAATGAAGTACCATATATTCTTGTCAACATTTTATTTTTTTCGTTGCCTCGCCAATATGCACCCGCCAGCTTCAAGAGCTTAAATGCCTTCACTTGCTTCGTGGACATAAGATGTGGACCAGCACACAAATCAGTAAACTCACCCTGACGATAAAAACTGAGTATGGCATCCTCTGGAAGGTCTTGGATTAACTCGACTTTATAGGACTCATTGCGCTCCTGCATAAACTTAATCGCATCTGCTCTGTCCATAGTGAACTGTTCAATCAGCAGATTCTCTTTTACGATTTTCTTCATTTCAGCTTCAATTTTATCAAAGTCTTCTGTCGTAAGTACAATGTCACTGTCTATATCATAATAAAATCCATCCTCAATAGAAGGACCGATTGCAAGTTTAGCATTGGGATATAATCTTTTAATCGCCTGTGCCATGATATGTGATGTCGTATGCCGATACGCATCTGCTCCCTCTTTATCTTGAAAGGTCAAAATACTGAGTGAACAATCCTGATCAACAACCGTTCTAAGGTCAACTCGTTTTCCATCTATCTCACCCGCGCATGCCATTCTAGCAAGCCCTTCACTAATATCGGTTGCAATCTCGAGCACTGACATTGCCTTCACATATTCTTTCGTGGAACCGTCCTTTAATGTAATCTTCATTTCATTTCCTCCATCAGATCTTTACATTGCTATATTACCTACAGCAACCTTTTTTCTTTGACTTATCTCTTTCGTGCCCCATAGTCGTAACGCCAGTATTTTCAGCCGAATTATTACTTCCTATCGTAATAGAAATGCCCTTCGTGAACGGTGCTAGCAAAAAACCGATTGCAATCCCTGCCAGTATACATACGAAAACAATAACCCAAAGCTTATTTGCCTCCATTGTTTCTATCATTGCATTTACTTTTGATTCCATAATAAATCTCCTCTCAATTAGGTTTGGCTTTAATGAAACATAGTTCTTACCTTAGTTACTTATACAGCTTTCCCGCAACACTTCTTGTATTTTTTACCACTTCCACAGGGACATGGATCATTCGGGAATACTTTATCACCCTTCACAACCGTTGTTGCTTTTTTTTGTTCTTTAAATAACTTTTTCAATTTATCCTCGTCAAATATATCTTTCCACTCTTCCAGTTCATAGAGCCAATCTGCTTTTGCATCAACCATATTCTTATACAAAAGCTCTTTGTCAAATACTAGGCTTACTTCCGTATTCTCATCCAGTTCCTCTATCGGATTTTTCGATACCAGACTATCATTAATTCCATCTAGGAAACCAACCATAGTAAGCAAATCCACTTCATATTTTTCAGCCAGCTCTTTTACGGTTCCCGTTATAACGTCATCTGGTTTTTCCAAAAGCTTTTGATATATTTCTTTCTCTTTTTCAAAATAAGCAGCCCAAAGTCGCTGCAGATCTCCCTTATTTGCATTTGGCGAATACGCCATTTCTCTCCATTGTTGTAATAAAGCCATCTGTGTTTCCCTTTCCATTTTCCATTATTAAGCTACATTTCAAAATACAGCATATATTATTATATATCACTCTTATCATAATTTCAAAACATTTCTTTCCATTATATTGCCCACTATATATAATAGAACAATATGTATTGGATAAAATACATAAAAGAAGTATTTGATGCTGGCACCCCGCTTCTGGTTATAGCAAAGCATAATAGGCAAAGCAAAAATCATCATCCACTGATAATTTATGAACCAGACGTCTTCATAAGCCAGATCCGGAAGGCACTTTGCTAAAAAAAACAAACTGAAAAAACAATAGCAAACTGACATTACTATTTTATTATCTTTCGTAAAATACATTATAACACCTAAAATGATAAAAAATAAACTCCCTTCATTCCAAATTATATTGGGGAGAAATGCTCCCATAAAATTATTGATACCATATAAAGGAATCCATGATCCTACCAAAATGCATACAACTGTAGAAATGGCTTGCAGTATGAGAAAAGCGACTGCCAGTTTAATCCCTTCTTTTCTAAAGTTTATTAGTTTTTCAATCACATGTATTATAATCCCTATCAATAGAAAGGTAATAAAAATATTATTGGTTATATATCGATATGGCTTATCTATTATATTATTAAGGCACAAATCAAGCACTGCCATAATAATACCAGCCACGTATAAGCGCAGTAAGTATTTAACTCTATCATGTGTATAATGCAGACTCCATATCACGCCAAACAAAAACAATGGAAATGATAATCTTCCAGCATAGCGAAAATAAATGCTGCTTCCAGGAAGAAACTCTCCAACATGATCTATTACCATTAAAAAAAGTGCAATCCATTTTATTATATTTGATGACATGCTATCCTCCAGATTAAGATACTATTATAGTAGCACAAATTGAATTGCAAAAACATATTATTTATATTGAAAGGAAAGGTGTTTTTTATCATTATTTTGTATTAATATGACAAAACCATCTTGACATTCTCTATTTTTAATTATAAAATTATGTGGTCTTAATTAATTGATGATGTAGTTTTTGTTTCTACTTGTTCAGGGCATTTTAAAACCATCAAAATGTGCCCTTCCTATTATGAAAATATAGTATGAAAGGATAGCGAACTTATGATTAGAATTATTACAGACAGTTCTAGCGATATCACCCAGGAACGTGCTCGCGAGCTAAATATCGAGGTTATGCCACTTACCGTCCGTTTTGGCGAAGAGGTGTACAAAAGTGGAATCGATATTTCAAACCAGGTCTTTTATGAAAGACTTGCCAATTACAAAGAATTGCCCTCTACTGCGCAGGTTAATCCTTTTGAATTTGAAGAAAAATATCAAGAAATTCTGGATCAGGGTGATGAAATTATCAGCATCCATATTTCTTCTGAAATAAGCGGCACTTTTCAATCGGCTGTTATTGCAAAAGAAAATTTAGCCTCTGATAAAATAACTTTGATAGACTCTCGCAATGTATGCAGTGCTCTTGGTTTAATTACAATAATAGCTGCCAGGTTGCGTGATGAAGGCAAAGATAGAAATACCATTACCTCAATTATTAATTCCTATATTCCAAAGCTTCACTTATTTGTTGTATTAGAAACACTTGAATATGTTAAGAAAGGCGGACGTATTTCACCTACCGTTGCATTTGTCGGAACTGCTCTTGGTCTACATCCGATTGTATCTTTAATTGATGGCAAAATTGAAGTTGTAGGAAAAGCAAAAGGAAAAAAATCTTCTAATAAGTGGTTGTCAGAACAATTGCAGACTAAGCCGTGTGCACCCGGAATTCCCATGCTAGTGGGTCATGCAAATGCACCTGATAAAGGTGAACTATTAAAAGCACAACTAGAAGAACAAGGAATTACAACTATTATTGGAAATGTCTGCATGGGCCCTACTATTGCTACCTACAGTGGTCCAAATGCAATTGGTATTTTTTATATAGCAGAATAATAAAGCTGTAGATATATTTGTAGGAAATAATAAAGCTTTCTATAACAGGTATGTTATAGAAAGCTTTAACTATATTTACATATACTATTTTCACACTGTCTATTTATTACCGGTACTCATAAATACGATTACCGAAAATATCCTTACATAGTTTTTCACAATATTGATATGAAAACGCACTATCATGTAAAATCATCTCATTACTCTCTGCCAGTCTCTCTGAATAATCACTTAGCTTATAGGTCGTAATCAAACCAGGTCCTGTCAACATCTGCGTCACGAGAGGAATTGCCGCATATTGTGAAATTATTACCTCTCCCTTTTTATCTTTTGAAATCGTTATCTTTGCCATCGCACCAACCGCCTGTGCTGCCACGCCATCTCCTGTTCGGCTTGTGGCATTAATATAATTTCCAATTGAATAGTAGACTAACATTTTATGTGGCTCTTCTTGCGTCGCATCCTTTGGAACCGTACTTTCTATCCAACTAATCGGTTCTATCACATGTGGATGTGTCCCGATAACCAGATCAACTCCTAAATCGGCAAATAACTTCGCGTATTCTTCCTGCTGCTTTGAAATACCAAGATTATACTCTGTCCCCCAGTGCGGACACACAATAATAAAATCCGCTTTTTCTTCTGCTTTCATAACATCTTCTTTGATTTGGTCTTTATCAAGCAAATTCACTGCAAATGGCATATCCGCTGGCAGGGCTATCCCATTTGTTCCATATGTATAATTCAAAATTGCAATCTTAATGTCGTCTTTCTCATATAGAAATAAATCCTTCTCATGTGCTTCTGCGGATTCATATATACCGAGTGCTGACATCTCAGGATGATTGGTTTCCCAATAACGCAGGCAATTTAGCAAGCCCTTCTTTCCCTTATCCAGTGCATGATTGGTCGCATGCAATACAACATCAAATCCAGCATCGCAAAGTGCATCACCCACCTCAAACGCACCATTAAAGGCAGGATAACCAGATAAGCCCAGCTCAGTTCCACCTAAAATCACTTCTTGATTAGCGATTGCTAAATCGGCATCTTCTATGTCTGCCCTTACATTTTTAAAGAGATGTTTATAATTATAGGTTCCATCCTCCATTTCACCGCTTTCGTTGACCGCCGTATGTAACAAAACATCCCCCACCATAACAATTGTAATAGAAGGATCCGGCTGTTGCTGTACTTTTACTGGCTCTTGTGGCTTAATTCCATCAGAAGCACTTACTGATTTTTCTGCAGCCATCTTCACAGGTAGTTCTTGTGCTGTCTCGCGCGGCACGCAACCAATCAAAAGGCAGACTATTAACTCTATCACGATATACTTAATTGCCTTTTTGCACATGCCCTCACCTCTCTCACATTTTCTATTCATTTTATCACTTGCACACCAATTCTTCAATATAACTCGCCGTGCAAAGTGGTAAATTCACCTTGACACAAAGTGTCTTCAAACTATGAAGGGTCTGAAAACCTTCTACAAATAAAAATACCACAAACAAT
>Ga0209800_10004379_pt1 | contig 10474 bp, 5 predicted proteins | sample Higcelweek8metaG_FD_187174 | JGI IMG/M metagenome (GOLD analysis project Ga0209800, IMG submission 187174) | Freshwater pond sediment microbial communities from the University of Edinburgh, under environmental carbon perturbations - High... | ecosystem: Environmental > Aquatic > Freshwater >... | reverse complement strand
GAACATGTCGCCTGTGAGCCAGTGTATGTTGCCGTAGAGATCAATATGTCCCTGATGAATTTTTCTGGTCCAGTCGTTTTTGACATAATCACCGATAAAATTTCTGTCAATAATTGAATCACCTGTCGTTCTTGTTGTATCGCGCTTCCATGAATAATTGTCCTGCCTGCCGAATTTGTAATACAGGGACAGACCTAATTTGATTTTGTCAAGCGTTGCGGCCGCGACAAGGTCAAGCGCATACAGTGGGCCCACAGAATAACTGTTTTGGAGCCAGGCATCACCCTCTGTTCCGCGGATACCGAAAATGTGGTTGCATCCCACGGTTGACCATCCCCAGAGAGCACGATCTGTTGATACCTCCGAGCTGTCTTTTGTGAAAGTAAAGTCACTTTTAAGTGCAAGTGTATGTTCCATGCCAAAGCTCAGTTTCAAACCTACAGGAATATTGCGGAAAGGAAATCCGAACACCCCCTTGAGTAGATAACTGTTAAGTGTGTGCCTAAGAGAGTAATCAAAAGGAATATAGGTATCGGTTGTATCATTGGTAAAATTGCCTTCAGCCCTGTCACGAAGAGCATTCAGAGTATAGTCGAAATCAATCTTGGCTGTAAAGAGATCATGAGGCCTGTATGAATAGGCGAATTGATTTATTAAAGTACGCAGTTTCGCGCTTTCCTTGAAATAAGCGGGCGGCTTTGACGTTTCAGATCCGGTTATGGTATAAACTGCGCGTGGCGGTTTATTATTTGGTTCGTCAATATCACCCCACCAGGGAGATTTACAATAGATAGGATAGAATGAAAGCGCATTGGAGTTCTGAGCCCTGAGATCCTGCGGGAACAGATCGGTTGAGAAATATGGGTTCGAACCATAGTCTGACACGCGGGTCTGAGCCGATGCAGCAAATAATACTGAGCTAAACAATAAAGATGCGATTATGTGTGCTGTTGTTTTCATAATGCTGCCTTTACATGAGCAAAAGATATCTATTGCATCTTCCGGTTTGAACGCAAATTTCTGATATTGTCAAATCCTGTTGTCACAAAAAGCCCGAGTTTGACACCTGATTGCGAGACCCACATGTTTTCATTGCGTTTCTCATAAAGTATAGTTTTACCGCCTGCGTCTGTAACACGCGTGCGGGGGGTAAGCGAATAAACCATCGGTTCAGCTACGTCAAGGCGGTAAATGAAGCCGTTTCTGCGGTAGATGAAATTTATTACAGAATTCAGCCATGTTTCATGATCATAATTTTTTCGGATATTATCCGTGACAAAATCAATATCTGATCCGGATATTCTGTTAGTTCCATAATATTTATTTGTCCATTTGAACCGTGTCCAGATCATTGCCATGACTCCGATTGAAAGGCTTTGATTTTTGTTGCCGTAAACTGGAAAAACTGGATTTATGTCAAGAGCTATCTCAAAAAAGTTCTGATTCCAGTAGGAGCAGTTTTCCCACCAGTATTCATTTCCGATGTTGACACTGGAATTGACATGAGATTCTTTCTGTCCTCCTGCAACCCAGTAAGGGTAGTCATGATTGAAATGAATAAACGAGTAATTGATAAGAATCGCGGCATCAATAAAGGTCTGCCTTGTGCGCCAGGGATACAGACTTATATTGGGATTTATCTGCAGGACAAAATTCCTGGATTCGCGTACATGCCCGCTCTCAACATCGCTGTTGTCAACTGCGTGTTGTGTTGTGTCAAGTGAGGTGTAACGGGCAAGGACCAGTGTCGCAAAGCGGTATTTTTCACCTTCAGACCAGATATAGTTTCCATAAAGGCGATAGGTTTTATTTCGTACTTTATTGGCCTCATTCTGGACATAATCCCTGGCGGTTTCATCATAGTTGTAAGTTTCAAGATTCCCGAAATTATACCTGAAGCGTCCGCCAAGAGCCAGTTTTGGAAAAGTCGCGCCGGCCTGCAGATCAAATTCAAACAGTGGTCCAAGTGAGTACTGGTTCTGTTCCTGCGCATGCGCAAGTTCAGGAAGAATCGCAGATCCATCACTTGCCGACCATCCCCAGTACAGACGGTTTGGATCAATATTACCCGATGTTTTCAATTTTGGCTCAGTAGTTCCGATACCACCCAGTCCAAGTTTAATTCCAACAGGAATATTTCTTACAGTTTTAGCGAAAATTGAATTCAGGTAGACTTCGTGAAAGGAATTTTTTTCCTTATAGGAAAATTGACTGCCGCCTGCATTTCCGGAAGCATCGGAATGCATTGACCATGCTGAGTAGCGAAGGTCAAAACGGGTTTTAACTGATTTTTTTAACGTGTAGCCGAATCCAAGATTATTCTGAATTGCATTGATTGATGATTTGTGTTCGAATGAGTTCCCGTCCTCATCAACAATATGTTCACCGGTTGCCAGATAGGTATTATTAGGCCTGTTTGCTGATTCATTGACCGGTTTATTCGGAGGATCATCAACGTCGCTCCACCAGGGCTTATTTTCGTAGGTTAAATAGTAAAACAGGTAATCATTCTGAAATTTCAGCAGATCCTGGGGAAATGCAAGCAGTGTAAGGCTTGGATTTGAGCCGACAAGAAATACTCTTCCCTGGGTTTGTGCTGCCAGCATAAGGAAAAAGAATAGAAAATATACTGAATGTCTGATTTGCATAAAGATTTTTAGTTTCATATTGAATGATTTTACCACTAAATCCGGACAATTCAATAAACATTAACAGTTTTTATTAAAATAACAATAAGCGCAGCATTTTGTAAACCGGAAAAAGAAATTTAATTGTGGTGATAAGAATAAGAATGTAAAGGTGATCCTGAGGCAGACCATAAGTATACAAAAGGGCAGAAATATTCTGCCCTGTCAATATGTTTACAAACAGTACGATATGTGCTGTTTATCGCCCGATCATTATCTGGCGGTTCACTGTGCCGCCGGGTGTTGTCAGGCGCACAATGTACATGCCGGATCGCACTGCTGCCGCAGGTTCAAGCTCTGCGCTGTAGTCTCCGGCAATACGGTGATCTCTGACAAGTGTGCGCACAAGACGGCCTGTCAGGTCGTAGAGGGACAAGGAAATATCACCGCTCTGGCCGACACGATAACTGATTCCTGAGTTGTCAGGAGTAATTGCATCTGCATTGAAGTTGGTGGCGCTTACTGAGCCCATTGAGCGTGGAACAACCGCATTTGGACGTTCGATAAAATAATCGAGCAGGTGGATTTCATCAAGCCAGAGTTCACCGGAAGAACCCGTTTTTGCCTGTATCTGCCACTGCAGTTTGTTGATTACCTTTGTATCAAGCTTAACCGGTTTTGTAGCCCATTTCGGCTGCTGAAATTCCGCCCAGGTAATACTGACTTCCTTCCATACTGTGCTTGGCTTGAGAAAAAAGCTGTAATTCGCACCGGCTTCAGTTACGGCCTCGGATTCGATCTTCAGTGCGCAGGTGGTATCGCCGAAGGTACCTTTGTAATAGAAGCGAATTCCGGTTGATGCACTGATGTCAAGGGCTTTACCGGTTGTAAGCATATTGAATCCGATTCCTACAAAGGGATCGCCGCTGAAACTGCCTTTGTCAAGTTTGTAGCTGATTTTGGCAGCAAAATCGGAATTATATCCGCCTTCGGTCATTTCGAATGCTGTTTTGCCTGTAAGCGGAGTGACAGTTGATTTGCCATTGCTTGTCGAATCGTTAAATGTGAACCAGGCTGTTTTAAGAAATGTACGTGCATTGCCGTCTTCGCAGTCGTCAACAAGGTCCTGCGCGGCGTTGTCTTTAAAGGTCGCGGTAATGACCTGATCACATGACATTGTTACAGTAGCGCTTGCTGTGCTGCTTTCGTAATCTCCGCCCCATGCAACAAAGGCATATTGGGCAGTATCAGAACTTGCGGCTGTGATTGTAACCTTGTCACCTATCGAATAACTTGTTTTTTCAGGAGATATGGTGACTGTTCCGGCGCCTTCAGGAACAACTTTTATTGTGAGTGTGGCTTTTGTTTTCGGTGTTGCTTTAGTGAGGTCAGGCATGTTTCCTGATAAAAGCAGCATTGTGAGAACTTCGATACATTCGTTATAATATCTATCATCACTGATACCGAATGATCGCAGCCGTGTGTATCCGTCATCGACCCAGGCCTGATATTTGGAGTCAACCATACCGGCGACAACAAGCGGGCCAAGGAAGGTGGGAATATTATCAGTACTGCCGCCGGCACCAGTGTTGATTCCGCCGTTTGTATTGTATACCTGTCCGATTTTTCCCGGTGTATCCCCGGTGTTTGTTTTGAACCAGTCAACGATTTTGGAGCAGCAGGTTTTGGCATCCGCATGTCCGTACCACAGATATGCCCATCCAAGCCGCCATGGAGTTCTGGCTGCATCGAATCCGTAGCATCCGGGACAGTTATAGCCCGGCGGATTTCCACTTGTCCAGTTAGGCCACATACCGGTAGTCCCGTTCTGATTGCTTTTGAGGTGCGAATAGCAGCTGGATTGTATGGTACTCCAGCCGCCGCTTGGGTCAACATCCTGGAAAATCTGTGTGGCCACCATGCTCATGTATGATGGGTTGATCGGGTCCCACTGATCGCCGCCGTCAAGAAGGTTTCCTGAGACATCCTTTTGTTTAATTGCAGAAATCATAGTTTTGGCACCGGTCAGATATTTTTCATCACCCCACTGGGATGCTGCAAGCACAAGTGCAAGTGCTACGTCTATATCACCGTCAGTAGCGCTGCCGCTTTCCACAGTACTGCTGAAGCCGCTTGTTTTCCAATGCATGAGTGAGCCGCTGCTTGGAAACTTTTTCCAGTATTCCCAGAGTTTATCGAATTTTGACTGAGTGTTATTAGTGGCATTGTCCATGTAAACCATAATCAGCATTCCGTAACCGATACCTTCACTGACAGTTTGTGCCGGGGTATCGAATTTGATCCTGGCCAGACTGCCCTGTTCTTCATAGTAACCTTTATACCAGACATCATAAGCCGTCTGCACATGCTTGTAACTGATTCCTGCGGGAAGAATACCATTTGAATAGGCAGCCTGTTGTGGGAATGGAAATTTAGCCGCTGAAAAGACGTTTGATAGTGCGATAAGCAAAAAAAGAGATAATCCGATGACTTTGCTCACGATTGTTCCTCCAGATATCTTTAAAATAAAGCTGATAAATCAGCGGGTTTGTTAATTCAATTTAAAAAGGCAGGGGACTTGGATAAATGAAATTCTTCCTGTGATTTTACTCCCTTGCCGGACTTGTACGCAGATAAAAATAATAAACTGAAACGGGCATTATTAAAATATGTGGGAAAATATTCGTGATAGGTTCAGTTGCGATGTCTGAAAAAATCGATTTCCGGGGAAAGACGGTTTTCAGCTATAGGTTGTGCGCCGGTTAAAAAAACGGCAAAAAGACAAATGTTTACATTGTCTGAATAATGGTTTTTAGAATTGCTGTTTTACCGTACTGAAATGTACAAAGTAAAGATATGTATGGAGGTGATAAATCATAATGTTGACTTTTTATAATCTATTTCACGGTCACCACCAAAGCATCCGACCAGGGGGATAAAATTGTTGTGTCAGTGATGCATCTTGTCTGCGCCCGTATGTATGCTGTTCCTGCGGACGCCCATACGATAGTTGTCTCCCTGTCAGGCGGATAAATCCAGTTTGTTGTATCAGGGGATATGGGATTCTGATATGATACGGCATATCTGATTGAAACAGTGTGCCCGAGGCTGCATTCTGAGATATTGCGTGAAATATATGAACCGATGTTTGATACGTTTACAAAGGTGTTTCCCTGCGGGACCGGGGGTTTGCCGGCTGTATGGTTTATATAAACAGTTATTGACAATGTATCGGAATATTCTGATTGTAAATCAGGCAGCAGACGCGATCTGGCCTGGCTTTGAATGAGATAAATCCCCTCTTTGTCTACTAACAGGTCGATTGAAGGGACTGAATACCAGGCTGTAAAGTATATTGAATCTGTTGCAGTATTGATAAGTCGCAGCCGATATTCAACGATGTCGTTCTTAACAGGTGATATGACCGATGAGAAGCTGAAATTGTAGCTTGCAGCCATTGCGTTTTCAGGCGGGCCTTCAGGACGGGATGGTTTTGGAATGGAATAAAACAGATAGGGATTTTTCAGACTTGTTTTCTGTATTTCAGAAGGTGATGAAAAATCACCGAAACATGATTTCGCCTTCGTATAGTAGAACACGCTGATCAGGCTGTCGGTAACATTTGGAAATATCCGGATGGTATCATTAATGATCGAATTGAGTTTTTTTGCTGCGATCGCCACATGCATTACGAAACTGTCCTGGTCGTTTATGGAGCAATAGACAAAAACAGAATCTATCCATTCTGCGGGCAGTATTGATCCATGAACTCCGACAATCATGCAGCTGTCAACAATTGACAGTGAACACAGAGGAGTGGGTGGAGTTGACGGATGTTGAAATACTGATGTTACAAACGGGGTGAAACTGCTTTTAAATCCAGTCTCGATATCTACCGATTTAATCCGAAATTTAAGGGTTCTGTTTAAAAAAGATGTTTTGTCACTTGACTCAAGGAAAAGAGTATCAATGAATCGCGGTTCATATAGAGTGCTAATTTCGCCGTCTTCAACATCGTTAAATTTTGATGGATCATTAATATGCAGACTATATTGACAGATGTGTCCGCTGACAGAATCCCATGTCACTGTGACGATACCCGAAAGTGTATCATATGCGACATTCATGTTTTTGGGAGGCAGTGGATCTGCTTTTGGATTTATATGTAAAGTTATTGCTTCAGTGGCAGTGGTTCGGTTGGGCAGAACAGTTACCTTCACTCTTTCCTGAATGTAAAAATCCTTCGATATGACGATTTCATATTCACCAGGCGGCACGTAGAATATGTTTGCCTCACCGTTTTTGTCCGTAGATCCTATTAATGATGTGCCTGAAATGAAAACTTTTATCTCCTCGAGTGTTGTGTCATCAGAGTCATAAGCGAGCCTGACTGAGCAGTGAATTGTCCCTGTTCTCTCGAGTTGTATGGTAAGGTTTGTATCGGGCAGAATATTATTCTTTACAAAACATAGAGTGTCCTTGAGACCCTGCAGGGAATAATATTTGTTGTCTGTTACTGCCTCGAAGGAGAAATAGCCAGTGGTATCGGTATAAACAGAGTCCAGTGTGTCTTTTGACTGCGGATCAATCAGGTTTACTTTTACGCCTGACACCCTGACATTCTGGTAGTTTACAGTTCCGTAAATTTTTCCTGTAGACTCTGAACTGCCGCCAATGCTGCAGTTTAAAAATAGATTTATCATACCGGTTAAAAGGACAAGGTTGAGGTTCCTCATTTAATTTCCTTTTCAGTTGATTTTGTCAACGGGAAGAGCTGAATCCCCATGGTGTAAAGGCGATCGGCAGGTAATGAATCATGGCTTACAATTTCGCTTACCTCACTGCAGAACTCCTGGATCTTTTTCTCAAGAATTTTGTATGCCTGGCCCGACATACTGATTGTCAGGTTCTTGAATATCCTGATATCCGGAGAAACCGTGTTTATTATCTGTACTGCATGTTTCATGTTCTGCTGGAGCATAAAAAAGGTGAGGGGGTTTTTCTTTACCTGGCGGATATTATGGCTGGTACGTCTGAAATTACCATTATTATCCCGCTTAATGAATTGAAGCTTTTCAAGAAGTTCAACCGCGTTATATACCTGTTCTTCAGAAAGATCAGGGTAGAATCGCTCAGCGAGTTTTTTTCGCTCCAGGGCACTGCTGTTTTTAAAATCACCATAAAACAAAAGGAGCTCCCTGATCGCTGAAATTTCCCAGCTTGAAAAGTAGGCCAGTTCATTTGGGGTAAGGAAATAATTTTCTGCGGTTTTTTCTTTTGTATGCTGTATCAATTGCTGATAATAATGATTTCGCTCAAGCTCTGTTCTGGCCTGATTATACCCTACAAGTGCGATGAAAAAATCGGTCTCATTCTGATTGAGTTTCAGGAATGCCGCAATCTTACGCGCCATGGCAATTCCCATGTTCTTTTTAACGTCAACTACCACTTCCTTGTAATAACTTGGTGATGCGCAGCCGATGCGCCGCAGTATTTCACGCATTGACAAGCTGCTGTTTTTCTTCTGCAGGTCATCAAAGGCCTCCTGAAGAAATTTCCGGTAATCTGTGAATGAGTAGATGTTCATAGTTTTACTAAAGTGGAAAATGATTACTGTTAATAACTTGTCCCTTTTCTTTAAATATAGCATCTGTTTTATGAATCAGGTATTAATATGCTGTTTTTAAAGCAGACTCCTGTACTCCAATGAGTACAACCATTATTGCAGTCAATTGACATTCTTTCTGTAGGACAGTATGTTATTGATAGTCAGGCAGTGTCCCGTCACTAAACAGGAGGATCCATAATGTTAAGAGGTCTCGGTTTTCTGGTAATAATGTTGATTGTTTTCACGTCAATATCTGCAAATTCTCTTTTAGAGGATTTTGAGGACGGAAACGCAAAGAATTCTCTTGGGCAGGAGTGGTTCTATTTTTCTGATGTCAAGGATAAAGGCAATTCAAAAATACTCAATTCCGTGCTTTTACCAGATGGAAGCTATGAGAAATTTTCCCCTGGTACACCTGGATTTTCCTCCGGATATTGCGGCAGGGTGGACTTCATTCTTGGAGATACAAGCCCCGAATTACATAACTGTACTGTAAATTTCATTGGAATAGGAACAGATATTGCAGTCCCGGGTCATACTTTTGATATGCGGAATTCGCGGGGAATCAGCTTTTATGCACGGGGCACAAGCGGGTTGACTCTCTCCTGTGAGTTTGTAACAAGCAACGTTTTACACTACAGTTATCCCCGTGTTTATGTAGAATTATCAAAAGACTGGCAATGTTATACAGTGCACTTTTCAGATTCCGGACTATCGACTGAGAATAGTTTGTATTTATACAACGAAATTGATCTGACAAAGATTCAGAAAATAACCTGGAAGGTATTCGATAACGTCACTGGTTTTAATGACAGTGAGTCTGCAATTCAGCAATCGGGTTTTTATGAAATTGATAATCTGTTTATAATTGATGATAATACCGGCATATCGCAAAAAAAAGTTCTGAATAATATGCAGCGTCAAGTTTCGCCAACTGAACCTGCCGCGGTTCGATACACGGTAAATCTTACCGGCAGATCAATATCTCCAATTAATCAAATACTGCCTGCAGGTGTTTATTTAAGAAAGTCTGATGACAGGAATCAGACTGGAAAAGCGGTTTTGGGCATTAGTAATAGCAGAAAAATAACCCGATAGAAAGAGGCTTTTACAATGAATAGCAAAATTTTAATGCAATTAATATCAATCTGCTTTACGCTCAGCGCATTGGCAAGCCAGGGTAGATACGAATGGAGTGTTGTTCCCTATCCGTTCAAATCCGACAATAGAATAATTAATAATAATGATTGCAGCCACATTGAAGTACTTAATGATCATGAGGCGGTTTATTTCGATGGCAGCAGATCGGTTGTACTTATTAAGAATGACGGCGATTCGATTCAGACAAAAATCGTATGCGATACGGCGTTGTATGGAAATGAATCATCCGATACCCTGTTTCCATTTAAGTCAATTAGTTTCGCTGATACTCTGAATGGATACATTGCAGGAGTAAACTCCAATATTTACAAAACTACTGACGGCGGCCAATCCTGGGGATTGTGTCTTCGTGGTGTACAACGAGGCGGGATGGGTTGGTCAAAATGGGAATCCACACTATTTTCAATAGCAGCATATGATTCAAACACTGTCTGGGCTGTTGGCAAAGAGGGATACATTGTGCATACTGAAAACGGTGGAAAGAACTGGAATGAGGCCAAGTACGACAGCGTTCAGTTCAGCGAGGATAACGTATATCAGTTGTATGATTATGATTTTCATTCAATCGCAGTAGTTAATGACACAATATGTTTCATAGCCGGGAATCACGGGGCGCTGTCAATTCTTCTTGAAACAACTGACGGAGGAAGCCACTGGAAGGAAGTTGTTACCAGAAGATTTGGTACGAAAATTGTTTCAATTGCTTATTCGGGCACAACACTGTGGATATCAACAGATCACATTAATTACAAAGGTACATTCGACGCCGGTTCGAATATTCTCACATGGAACGAAGAATGGGCAGAATGTGATAGTATTCAGAAAGCAATTGTTATCATTGATTCGACTTGGGTCATGTCAACCAGTACATCAGGCGGTTTTTATAATATATGGAGCAAGTATACTACCATTTATAAATCAAGTACAATTTATGCATTGCAGATAAATACGATTTCATCGTCAAAATCCGGTGTACTCTGGGCTGCATCGAAAAACGGGACAATCTACCGGTCCACAGACCATGGTGAATCCTGGTACAGCTCGGTTCGAAATGGGTTTTATCCCAGTGTCAATCTCA
>Ga0209800_10004376_pt1 | contig 10476 bp, 8 predicted proteins | sample Higcelweek8metaG_FD_187174 | JGI IMG/M metagenome (GOLD analysis project Ga0209800, IMG submission 187174) | Freshwater pond sediment microbial communities from the University of Edinburgh, under environmental carbon perturbations - High... | ecosystem: Environmental > Aquatic > Freshwater >... | reverse complement strand
TTTGGATCACTTTTATGCATATCAATGATTGTTTTTATGCCAGGCAGTCCCTGCGGCAGGAGGAAACATTTATTGGCATCAAAAAGCATCCCCACAAGGCGGGCACGTCTGGCCGTTTTTTTAGCATTTCGCTGCTCGAACCAGTCGGCAAAATCATCTGTCAATGCATCTTTTTCTAAAAGCGCATTCAACCCTGATTCTTTACCCGAATAAAAAGCGAGCGAGAAGTTCCATCGATCGGTATAGCGAATGTATCCGTCTGGGCAGAACCAGGTGATCTTATCGTAGCGCAGAGTCACTTCCTCTATGTGTACATTGTGTTCGAACCGCCTGTCATTTACATTTGGCATTAACGGTCCAATGGAAGAAATTTTTACTCTTTGGAGAATGTGCTGCAGATAGATCTCATCTTTCTGAGTTTTTTCGTTAAACTGATACCAGTCAATTGTCACAGAATCCAGTATTGTTCCGCGGGTCATATACTGGTAAAGTGTAACCGATTAACTATCGAGTTGCTTAGCGAATGTGAGGGGGTGATGTTCACGAATGGGATTGTTTGTAAAAAGTTCCAGTTCCTTGAAGAAAACAGCGTGTTTAAAGGATATCACAAGTGATGAGCCGTCTTTACCATTTTGAATAGGGGAGCCTTTAAGTGCTTTACTATTCACAACAAAAGAAATATAGGCAGGTGTTACCATTGGGCATTCCTTTCAATAAAGAACTGCGCTATCTCAGAAGTTGACGTAATGATTCATATAATATAGCGTGAGATACCGGTTGTATGCAAGAACTGATTTCATTTTTATCAACATTCAGAAGTTAAGAGAATACATTTTCTGTGGACATACACAGTTTTATTTACCTCTTTCCCATTAAAAAAAGTAAATTACTATAGAACTGAGGTGGTATGTTTTTTCATTATGATGGATCTCCTGATTTTCTATGTATCTTCGAACGGTATCGATATTGTTTTTACCAACAGAAAAGGCGCCATATCCATCCTGCCAATAAAAATTATTGAGATCAGAAGCTTTTGATTTTATCCAGATTGACGAAACACGTTTTAATTCTCCAATGATTTTTGAAATTGAACTCGATTTGGAAATTGTGGATAAAATATGAACATGATCTGCAACGCCTCCAATTATTACTGGAGAACAATCTAATTTTTTGAGTATACCTCCTATATGGAAATGTAATTCTCCACGTAGCTTTTTGTCAATAAGGAATGGGTATCTGTACTTTGTTGAAAAAACAATATGTGCATATTGCTTTACTAATGATTGCGACAAATTATCTCCGTTTTGTTGGTGTGTGTGGTGTGATTATTCGACGATATTGTATGGTGGTATGTTTGGTCGCACGGGGTAGGAAACCACCGTGCTGACGTAACGTAAACCCTTCGGGTTAATATGGCTCTTTTACAAATAGAGAAATTGTATCAGTCACGTTTTTCAAGTTTCGAATTAATTTGGCCATGTCTTCTTCCGGCAGTTCTGAAAAATAATTTTTTATATGCCGCGCCATCAGCTTCTCGATTTTGCGGCCCAGTTCGAGACCCTTTTCTGTCAGATTGCAATTTATCTTTCGTCGGTCATACTGATCATTTGTGCGTACTACAAGACCATCTTCTATGAGCGAATCAATTACGCGTGTAAGTGTACTTTTTTCAAGCCCAACATGTGCACTCAATTCTTTCATATTCAATTCAGGCATTTTTGCAATAACCATCAGCACCCTTTCATTTGTAGTGCTGATAGATTGACTAAGCTCACTTGTGTCAAGTGTTCTGATAATATCCCTTCGGCACATAAAAATTTTATCTAAAAGTACCAGAAGTTCTATTGTCAAGGTTCCGTCTTTTTTATCCATCCGGAGCACTCCTTTTATCATGCAATTGATTTGCTGTGATATGCAACCGCTGTAAAATTCAGCTAATCACATTAAGTATAATTGCTGCAAATTGAATAATTACGAACTAAATCATTGAATTTGATGAAAATCACCAGTCATTAAAAAAATTAGCACCTTTTTTGAGCTGCCGGAAATTATCTTGGAGTCCAAATAGTTGTAAAAGCAACAATTGTAAAAACAACCTAATTATGCATCAAGGGGGCACATTATTATACGATTGATTTCGATTATGCTTGTTATGATTTGGGTACCCATTGTCTTTTCTCAGCCAGAAAATAAGCTGCAGATTCCGCTTGACTCCATTTTTGTTTTATTGAATCAGAATAATACAAGCCAGAAGTTATTTCGGATTAAGGTTGAAACTGCCAGAAAAAATGTATCTATTGTGAAGAGTCTGCGGTTACCTTTTGTCAATATCGGCATTTCAGGAAGATATATAGGCAGGGCCCAGCTGATTGATCGTGATTTTTCTCACTATGAAACAGTAGATATCCCTCATTTTGGAAACAGCTTTTCTGTTGAGGCATCATATTTAATATTTGATGGCGGTTCATTATCACGATTACTTGATCTGGAAAAGTTGAGTGTTGAAACTTCAATTGTCAATGACCGAAAAAACCAGATCGATTTGAAGCTTATCACTGCAGGATATTACCTTGACTTGTGCAGATTTCAGAACCAGCAGAATGTGTTTATGAAAAATATCGAACAGACTGATAAGCTCATTGAGATGATTCGTGCCCGTCACAAGGAAGGCATGGTACTTGCCAACGACATAACACGAATTGAACTTCAGCGTGAAAATCTGCGTATCGGGCTGCTTGAAATAGAAAATAACATGAGCATATGCAATGATTTTCTGGTGACAGCTGTTGGTTTACCAAAAGAGACTATTGTCGCCGCAGATACGTCTGTAAACAGATATGTTCAGTATGAAATATCAAAATGTCAATTACTTGATACTGCCGCTAAATATCGTCCGGAGCTGCAGGTCGTTTCAGTTCAGAAGAAAATTGCCCAGGAGCAGTTAAAACTGGCAAAAGCAGCGCGGTATCCGTCTGTATCAGTATTTGCAGGTAATAATCTTGACGGTCCGATTTTAAATGAAATCCCGCCAATCAACAGGAATATTAATAACTGGTGTGCGGGTGTCGGACTGAACTATGAACTGTCAAATATATACAAAGCCGGTAAATCAATTAAAAAAGCGCAGAGTGTAAATAATGAACTGTCAGTTGAAAATAAAATAGTGCAGGAACAGGCAGCATTGGCACTTCATGCTGCTAATACAAGATTTACCGAGGCAATAGAAAAAGTCAGGATGTATGATAAATCGCTACAGCTGGCAGAAGAAAATTTTAAAGTTATTGATAATCGTTACCTCAGTGATATGGCACTGATCACCGATATGCTTGATGCCCTGACAATGAAACTTAATGCACAGCTGCAGGTTGTAAACGCCAGGCTTGATGTCACATACACATATTTTAAACTGCTTCGTGAACTTGGTAAAGATTTTTAATTAAAATTTAAACAAAAGAGACAGAAAATGAAAAGTAAAAAATTGAGGCTCTTATATAATATTTTTGTTGTGATTCTTATTATCGGCTGTATTTGCTGGGTATTTTCCCGTTTTGTTCATCCAGGCAATGTTGAATTCACAAATAATGCACAGGTGAAACAGCAGATTGTTCCTATACAGACCCGTGTACAGGGATATGTGAAAAAAGTAAATTTCACCGAGTATCATAAGGTTGACAAAGGTGATACACTTCTTGTCATTGAAGATGCTGAATATCGGTTACGGCTGGCACAGGCTGAAGCGGATTATCAGAATGCAATAGCAGGGAAGAAGGCGATGGGTACAACTATCCTTACGACGCAGAGTAATATCTGTGTTTCAGAAGCAGCAATAGAAGAGTGTCGTATTCAGATGGAAAATGCAAAAAAAGAATTTGACAGGTACAATACACTGATATCCAGACAATCTGTGACAAAACAGCAGTTCGATGGTGTCAAGACCGCCTATAATGCTGCGAATGCACGCTATGAACAGATGCTTGGTCATAAGAATTCAGCGACACTTTTGAAAGATGAACAGACAATCAGGCTGAATCAGAATGACGCACAGATAAAACTTGCTGACGCAGCATTTGCACTTGCAAAGCTCAATCTGTCTTATACAGTAATTACGGCCCCATGTAATGGTGTGACAGGAAGAAAAAATGTTGAAGAGGGACAGCTGCTTATTCCCGGTCAGGGTGTGGTCGATCTGGTAAATGTAAATGACAAATGGGTGATTGCAAACTACAGGGAGACGCAGACTGCCCGTATGGCTGAAGGTCAGCCTGTGAAAATTTCTGTTGATGGTGTTCCTGGTGTCAATTTCAAGGGAACTATACAGGCAATTTCCTGGGCTACCTGTGCAAGCTTCTCAATTTTCCCGCAGGATAACTCAAGCGGAAATTTTATCAAAGTGGCGCAGCGGATTCCGGTCCGGATAACATTTACCGATGCTAATAAATCTGAAGATCTGCAGCGCCTTCGTTCCGGTATGAATGCTGAATGTGAGGTTCAGTTTTAATTTATGCATAATAATCATGCAAAATTTACAATTCCGGACATACGCAGTTTTGTTCCGGAAAAACTTAAACCATGGATCATGATCGCGCTTGTCATTATTTATCAGTTGTCAGGAGGAATATATTTGTCCTCCGCAAATGAAATGGCCGGATCACTTGCGCTGATGCATGAGGATATAATGATGGCCGGATATTCTATGCTTTTAGGTGTGGCTCTCTGCATTGTGATAATGTTCCGCCTGAAATTTCGTTTTTCCACAAAGAACAGTCTGCGAATAACAGCGGTCGGACTTATTATCTGTAATCTGATCTGTATGTACACTGCATGTGTGCCAATACTGGTAATTGCATGCTTTGCATCAGGACTTTTCAAGCTGTGGGGGACATTGGCCTGCAACACTACAATTAACTTATGGATAACTCCTACCCGTGATTTATCGGTTTGGTTTACATTCATATTTCTTGTGATAATTTCAATGATTCCGATCACAGGAATTACGACAAGTTTTGTATCGTGGTTTGGCGGAAGCTGGGAATGTATGCACTGGTTTATGATATGTCTGTTGCTTTGTGTTTTGCTATTGACATTTGTCATATTTCGTCATTTTCGTTTTATGGATAGAGTGCCGCTTCTGGGGATTGATTTTACTGGAATGGCTTTATGGACATCAAGTGCTCTTTCGGCAATTTTCATTCTGAACTATGGTGATTATTACGACTGGTTTCAATCTGGATGGATCTGGGCGGGTATTTGTATATGTCTGGTGACGCTTGTTTTAAATCTCTGGCGGGCAACCTGGGTCAGTCATCCGTTTATAGAGTTTGAAACATGGCGGCGTCCGGTAGTCTGGTTGACAATACTGATGTATGGTGCGGTTACACTTCTTCTAAGTCCGTCAAATTTATTAGAACATATTTATCTGAAAAGTTTACTTGGTTACGACTCGCTCAACTCAGCATCACTTAACTGGGTGGTTTTTGCAGGGACTATAGCTGGATCAATTTTCTGTTATCGTTATTTAGCTCTGAAAAAATGGACTTTTAAAACTATGACTCTGATTGGATTTTCTCAAATCGTTGCCTACCTTTTTCTCTTTTATTTCATTATCGACCGCTCTATTCCCAAAGAGATACTGGTCTGGCCGCTTTTTACCCGCGGTTTTGCATTTGTTGTGATTGTCACTGTTTTTCTTACCTCTTTGGCAAGAATACCTTTTGAAAAGCGTTTTCAGGCTGTAGCTGTAGCAATGGTTATCAGCACATGCATAGGGCCTCTGTTTGGAAATGCGCTTCTGACATGTTTTTTTAAGGCTGTTATGCAGAAAAACATGATACTTCTGGGGGCGAATCTGGACAATGTTAATAGGGTTGTTCAAAATATCCCGGGTGTTGAATTATTTAACAGGCTTCGGGCTCAGGCGATGATTGTCAGTATAAAAGAGCTCTATGGCATCATGTCGATTGCAGGAATTTTCATCCTGATGATTCTTTTTCTGAAAACCAGTATAGTTGTTGAAATTACAAATATTCGCAGATGTCTGATGAATGCATTTAAAACAGGTAAATCATAGATGCAGGAATAATAAATAGTGTGGCAATAGCTATGTTTCGACGTTATTCTCAGGGCTGGATGTCGGTATTTCTGGAAACAGCAGGGTAAATGTTGTTCCCTTTCCGAGCTCTGTTTCAACGAATGTGGCGCCTTTATGGTTCTTTACAATACTAAATACCGCCGCCACTCCCATTCCAGTACCTTTGCCCTCTTCTTTTGTTGTAAAGAATGGCTCGAACAGATGTTTGACAACTTCCGGTTCCATTCCGCTTCCGGTATCAGTGACTGAAACTCCGGCATAGGAGCCAGATTCGCAGGTGATCTTGTGATTATTGCAATATTCCTGGGTGACATCAACTTTTTTAGTGGTGAAAGTAAGTGTTCCACCATCTTTCATCGCATCACGGGCATTGATGCTGAGGTTTAAGAAGGCGCTCTTTATCTGTTCTGCACCTCCCTGAATAAGTGGCAGCTGCGGCTGAGCAATATGATTTATGGAAATACCGCGTTGAACAGCTATCGACAGAAGGGGGAGCATCTCCCTGATCAGGTTATTTAAGTCGATAGTTTGTACTGTGTATTTCTTTTTTCGTGCAAATTTCAGTAGCAGCGATGTCAGTTCTGATGCAGTCTCGGTTGTTTTTTCGATGTTCAAAGCATAGCTGTATTCAGTGGAGTTCCTGTCAAGCTTTTTTGACAGCAATGCACTGTAACCGATAATGATACTCAGAAAATTATTAAAATCGTGGGCAATACTGCCAACAAGGAGACCGATTGTTTCCATTTTTTCAGCCTGGCGAAGCTTATCATTCACATTTTCAAGTTCGCGCGTACGTGTTTCCACCCGTTCTTCAAGTTCGTTCTGAAGCTGCCTGAATGAAGCCTCTGCCTTTTTTCTTAACTCGATCTCCTTTCGAAGATTTGCTGTAAGTCTCCCTAAATAACCCAGCACGATTGAAGTTCCGATATTTACAGAAAATGAAATTATAGCTTCCGCTGAAATTGTTTCAGTAAACTCGGGGGCCATTAGTTTGAAAGTTGTCGAAACCCATAAATAATTACAGATTGTCAGTATGATTCCAAATGCAGTCCCTTTTATCCATGAAAAAATGCCGACGAAAACTAAACTTATAAGAGGTGTGGCATCAGAATGCACAAATATGAGGAGAATGCAATGTGTGATTGCAAAGATACATGAAATAAGAAATATCTGTGCGATATTTTTAAGCATTTTAATATGAGTCCAAGTTTTAAAAATTACCCGGTTATCGCGTATTTATCCGGAAACAGATCGATTTTAAGTCAGCAATTGCCACAATATAATATCCTTATCATCTAAAAAATACTACATAAAAAAGAACAGTACCTTAATAACTCCTGTAAGTTCATAATTTTTAATTTCCTGTTTTGGTTGCATAAACAACAAGAATCAGTTGAAATTTAATAAATAATCAAAAAAAAATGAGTTCTTTGAAAAAGATCGATAGGTATTCTGAGTGAAAAAAATGTATTTTCAACCATGACGTCCAATATCTTTTCCAACAATAACAGAGTAGGGGTCTAAATGTCTTACAAGTTCGAAATGTCGAATGTTACAGAATCGCTGACGCAGTTGTATCGTTACGTTTCTGAAACAGTTCATGAAAACGCATGGAAAAGTGATCCGGTTATTTCTGATTCTCCTATGGGTACATCAATTAAGTTTCCGCATCCAAATTCTGCAATTAAAGATGTAAAGGCTAAAAGTGAGCCGTTTTCAAGTATTTGTATTCATCTTTCAAAACCTTATGTTCCTCAATTGAACTTTGAGGTTGCGTATGACAGTAAAAAAGCTGCAGCCCGTTTTTCTGATATGCTTCAGGGATGGAATAAAAATATTTGTGATGAATTTTTTGCGATGTTACTTAAACTGGACGACTTCAGCTTTAAACTTCAAGTGACAACCATCTTTAAAAAAACCTCTTTAGCAAAAAAACATGAACATGTATTTATTGCGCCTGCAACTTCGGTAAGCTATGACGATGTTGTTGAAAATTTTAAAAAAGTCATTGAACTGTGCAACAGTACAGATATGGTGAAGGATGACAAGGAAGTAAAAAGCAGAGTTGCACGTATCTCGATTTCAAGAGATTTTTCAATTGATGATCTTTCTGTTGAAAATTCACCTTTTGATAATATGATTAAAACTCTCCATAAATTTATGCTTTTGGAACCGAAAATATTATCGGAAAAGGATGCTAAAAAGCCTGCAAAAGTTCAAAAAAAGATCGGTGAAAAAGATAAGTTCTACACAATTCTTTCAAACCGTGCGGGTGAAGAATTTTATTGCCGGTTGACTAATGCGGAGTTTCAGAAAAAACCCGAGTTTTTCGGTATACAGGTATGGAACAAGGAAAGTCTTGAAGAAAAGAAATATATCAGAGCGGCTTTAAAACTGGTCAGCGAGCTGTAAATATAAATATTAAATGATAATATATAAACGTTGCTTTATCTTCGGGGTAAGGAATTGGTTGGAATATTCTCTACCCTGAAGAGGCTTATGTTTACAGCGTCGGGTCAGGTACCCGATGCGAATGCTATTTTTTGTCAAGAATATCCCGCACTTTTAACAGTATTTCCTGAGATGTAAATGGCTTACTGATAAAGTTAAAACCATCTTCAAGTATGCCTTGCTTGTCAATTATTTCTGCTGTATAGCCTGAATTATAAAGTGTTTTTATAGCCGGACGAACTCTGATAAGTTTTTCAGCGGCAGCACGGCCATTCATTCCAGGTAAAATAACATCAGTAATAAACATATCTATCACTCCCGGATAATTTTCTGCAACAGTCAAGGCCTCTTCCCCCGAACACGCTGTCAGTATTTTATATCCACTGCGGCTTAGTATGATGCTGCTGAATTCCAGTACCTGGACATTATCTTCTGCAATCAGAATAGTTTCAGTACCTCCCGAAGCAGTCTTCTTTTCAGGTTGTTTAGTTTGTTCGATTTCAGTTTCCTTTGATACTGGCAGATAAAGTTTGAACAAAGTTCCATTGTCAATCTCAGAGTACACCTCAATTGATCCGCCGCTCTGCTTTACAATTCCATATACAGTTGCAAGACCAAGTCCGGTGCCGTGTCCCTGTTCCTTTGTGGTAAAGAATGGTTCAAAAATTTTGTCCTGAATTTCTTTACTCATACCGCTGCCGGTATCTCCGACTGCGATCATGACATAAGGACCGGGAACTATATTTACATGATTCATTGCATAGTGTTCATCAAGAAAGGAATTGGAGGTTTCTATAAAGAGTCTGCCGCCGCCAGGCATCGCATCGCGCGCATTAGCCGCAAGATTAATTATTATCTGCTCAATCTGACCGGGATCGGCTTTAATAGTTTCAAGGTCAGGCGTACAGACAATATCAAGTTTTATACTCTCGCCGATAAGTGTCAAAATCATTTTTCTGATACGTTCGAGTACATTGTTTACATTTACAATTTTTGGTTCAATAACCTGTTTGCGTGAAAATGCAAGAAGCTGCTGTGTAAGATTTGATGCACTTTCTGATGCCTGCATTACAGTTTTCAATCGGGAATAGGCTTTACTATCAGGACTGATTTCTTCCAGAGCCATTTCAGTATTTCCCATTATTGCCATAAGTTGATTGTTAAAATCATGGGCAATTCCCCCGGCAAGTCTGCCGATTGATTCCATTTTCTGTGAATGAAGCAGCATTTCTTCAAGATGGGATTTTTCTGATTGAATTTTTTTAAGCTCTGTAATATCGAGAATTGAAATAGTCATTTCAGTAGATGGATCTTCAATGTTAAACGGACTCAAAAAAACCATTGCATTTATCAATTTACCACTGTTGTTATTAAAACTTGTTTCAGCAGCACCAATACCCTGATTTGAGATCTGCTTCAGTAATTCCTGCTTGACACGATTAAATTCATATGCGTTTTCCTGAAATAAACTACCTATACTACAGTCAAGAATCAGGTCTTCAGAATACCCCAGAATGCTGCATAATGCATTATTAACTTTTGTAAATTTGTTATTTGTTATCAATCCCAGACCGACAGGTGTGGTATTAAAAAGACTCTTCAGCGCCGCTTCATTTTTCTTAAGTGTTTCCTCATCTCTTTTCCTTTCGGTAATATCCAGAATAGTCCCTACAATCGAAACAAGTGTACCGTCTTCATCATACTTACCCCGAAATGTTGACTGGTAATACCCGGTACTTTTATCAGGCATAAGGAAACGCTGCTCATAACTGCTTGTTTCATGCGATTCCATTGCTTTACGGATTAACACTTTGTCACGTGCATGATCCTCGGGCCATGGAGATAATTCAAGTATTGAATCTATTTGCGGAATAAATGTCGCAGGATCAAGATGAAAAATCTTAAACACCTCATCAGACCATGTTACTGCCCCGGTT
>Ga0209800_10004375_pt1 | contig 10483 bp, 13 predicted proteins | sample Higcelweek8metaG_FD_187174 | JGI IMG/M metagenome (GOLD analysis project Ga0209800, IMG submission 187174) | Freshwater pond sediment microbial communities from the University of Edinburgh, under environmental carbon perturbations - High... | ecosystem: Environmental > Aquatic > Freshwater >... | reverse complement strand
TCCATCATCTTTGAACTTGATCCATTGATAAAATTCAACAATATTGGCATTCAGCTGACGGAAAACGGAGCTATGTACCCTAATGCATCAGTATGCGGAATATACTTTGCTCACCCACGCTCGAAATACTTCATGATAGGCAAAATCGACGAAAATCAACTGAATAATTATGCCGCGCGCAGGGGGAAATCTCCGGATATAATCAGAAAATGGCTGGCATCCAACCTGTGATTGCAGCATTTTTTGTACTTTTGCGTTTAAATTTACAAAGATGCGTATCGATATCATTTCTGCCGTTCCCGAATTACTGGACAGTCCGCTGAATTTCTCCATCCTGAAAAGAGCACAGGAGAAAGGCCTGGTAGAAATCTGCGTGCATAATCTGCGCGATTCTACCACCGATAAGCACCGGCATGTGGATGATTACGCCTATGGTTTTGGAGCTGGAATGGTTTTGCTGATTGAGCCTGTCGACCGGATAATTACGCAATTAAAATCGGAAAGAAACTACGACGAGATCATTTACACTTCGCCCGATGGAGAAAAATTCAATCAGCCCCTGGCCAATCGTTTGTCGCTTACCGAAAACCTGATAATACTGTGTGGGCATTACAAAGGTATCGATCACCGCATCAGGGAACATTTCATCACCAAAGAAATCAGCATCGGCGATTTTGTACTTACCGGCGGCGAAATTCCTGCAGCCATGATGGCAGACGCCATCGTCCGACTCATTCCCGGAGCCATCAGCGATGAAACCTCAGCTTTGTCGGATTCTTTTCAGGACAATCTGCTGGCTCCTCCTGTGTATACACGTCCGGCTGAATACAAAGGATGGAAGGTTCCTGAGATTTTGCTTTCCGGTCATCAGGCAAAAATTGAGGAATGGATGCATGAGCAGTCGGTGGAGAGAACAAAACTTTTAAGACCGGATTTGATGAAAGACTGAATTCAATCCCAATCTGTTTCTTGCATATTTCAAACAAAACACTTACCTTTGGCGTTACTAACTTAAATCGACAGTATGATTGCATCATTTGGCTCCAGAGATACTGAAAAAATCTGGGAAGGAAAAAAAGTTAAACATATTCCAACTGATATTCAACAAATTGGACGACGTAAATTAAGAATGCTCAACAATTCTCAAAATATTACTGATTTGAGGATTCCTCCTTCAAATCACTTAGAAAAACTTTCGGGGAAATTGAATAGTTATTATAGTATTCGCATCAATAATCAATGGAGAATTATTTTTAAATGGGAAAGCAATCACTCTTTGGAAGTAGAAATAATTGATTATCACTAATAAAACAGATCAATATGAACACATTAAATAACATACATCCGGGTGAAATTTTAAATGAAGAGTTTTTAATCCCGATGGAAATTTCTGCCTATAAGTTATCAAAAGATCTGGAAATTCCACAAACACGCATTTCTCAGATTATCAAAGGAAAACGAAGAATAACTGCTGACACTGCTTTACGTTTAAGTCTGTATTTTGGCAATTCAGCAAAATTCTGGCTAGGATTACAGGATGACTATGATATTGAGGAAGAAAAGGCTGCACAAACAATTGTATTTGAAAGAATCAGGAGCAGAAAAACAATTCACGAAGTTGTATAATTTTTAAACAGATTAACTATCTCATGAAAATAATAAAAACAGGCGTCATCGGCGGCGCAGGTTATACCGCCGGAGAATTACTGAGGATACTCATCAACCATCCGAATGTTGAAATAGTGTTCGTAAACAGTAGTAGCAACGCGGGTAATCCGGTTACTGAAGTACACAGCGGACTCATTGGTGAAACTGACCTGGTATTCACTTCTGAGTTGCCGTTAAAGGAAGTCGATGCACTGTTTCTTTGTTCGGCACATGGCGACAGCAAGAAATTCATGGAAGAAAATGATATCCCGCAAAACGTAAAAATCATCGACCTTTCGACCGACTACCGTGCAAAAAGTCCAAACCATGATTTTGTATACGGATTGCCGGAGTTGAATCACGAAGCCATACGTAAAGCTATGCGGGTTGCCAATCCCGGCTGTTTTGCGACTGCCATTCAACTGGGCTTATTACCTCTGGCAGCAAGAGGTATATTAAATGATGAAATCCATGTGAATGCCATCACCGGTTCAACAGGTGCAGGTGTTAAGCCTTCCTCAACTTCACATTTCAGTTGGAGAAACAACAATATTTCCATCTATAAACCTTTTGAACATCAACACCTACAGGAAATCGGGCAGTCGCTCAAGCAACTACAACCTGCATTTGATAAAGCACTGAACTTTATTCCGGTAAGAGGTAATTTTACGCGTGGCATTTATGTTACGACTTATACCAAATGTGATTTATCGCTGACCGAAGCCAAAGATCTTTATCATCACTTTTATAAAAATGCTGCTTTTACTTTCGTTACCGATAAAAATCCGGATTTGAAACAAGTGGTGAACACCAATAAAGCAATTATCTATCTTGAAAAACACGGAGATAAACTGCTCATTGTTTCCATGATCGATAATTTATTGAAAGGCGCCTCAGGACAAGCTGTTCAGAATATGAATCTGATGTTCGGACTGGATGAGAAAACCGGTTTGGGATTAAAATCCATTGGATTCTAATCCCATACCAACTATTTCCATGCAGTTTTGTTGGCAATTTTCACTAACGCCAGCATCACCGGCACTTCCACCAGTACGCCCACCACGGTAACAAGCGTGGCTCCCGAATTCAATCCAAATAGTACAATTGCAACTGCCACAGAAAGTTCGAAGAAATTGCTGGCACCGATAAGTGAAGCCGGAGCAGCGATGTCGTGTGGTAATTTCCAGCGTTTCGCCCATCCGTATGCAATGAAAAAAATCAGGAAAGTCTGAATGATGAGCGGCACAGCAATCAACACAATGTGCAGGGGATTTTGCAAAATAACATCCCCCTGAAAAGAAAAGATGATGATGAGGGTGAGCAATAAGCCCGTGATGGTTATCCCGGTAAATTTCGTCAAAAATACATTCTCAAAGTATCCTTTCCCGCGATGAGCTATCACCGAATTTCTTACAATGTAAGCCAAAACAAGAGGAATCACCACGAATAATACTACCGACATAATGAGTGTATTCCAGGGAATTGAAATACCTGAAACTCCCAGTAATAGCGTCACAATAGGAATAAATGCCACGATAATAATCAAATCGTTGATGGCTACCTGTACCAGCGTATAAGCGGGATTTCCTTTCGTGAGATGACTCCACACAAACACCATGGCCGTACAGGGAGCAGCTCACAGCAATACCGCACCGGCAAGATATTCTTTTGCCAGATCTTCAGGAATCAAGAGTTTATAGATCACAAAAAAGAATAACCAGGCAATACCAAACATGGTAAAAGGTTTAATCAACCAGTTCACCACCACAGTCACTGTTAATCCCTTCGGCATTTTCACTGCATCCACAATACTTTTGAAATCTATTTTCAGCATCATCGGGAAAATCATGATCCAGATGAGTACGGCAATCGGTATGGAAACATTGGCATACTCAAATTTCCCTAAAGTTTCGGGAATAACCGGCAGCAATTTACCAATTGCTATACCCGCAATTATACACAAAGCCACCCAAAGTGTCAAATATCGGTCGAAGAAGGACATTTTTGCTGATTCGTTACTCATAATTTTCTATTTCTTAGCTGAAACTGTTACACTGAATAATCCTGTTTCTCTCTTCGTAAAACTGATAATTTCTTCTTCAGTCAAATATTTTTCAAGAATTTCTTTTGGAATTGAAATCAGTTTTTGTTTGTGAATAGTTATATCCTCAAATCCTTGTTGTTCAATAATTTTCAGGTATTCATTGATATCCATTGCCCCTGCAACACATCCGGCATACATCACCGCATCTTCCTTTAAAGCTTGAGGCAATTCACCTTTTATCACCACATCTGACACACAAAAATGGCCGCCGGATTTTAATACGCGCATAATTTCCGAAAATGCCTTTAATTTATCCGGCACCAGATTTAATACGCAGTTCGACACAATCACATCAAACTCATCATCTGAAAAAGGCATGTATTCAATATCTCCCTGCACAAACTCAACATTCTCATAACCAAGTTTTTGATTGTTAAATTTGGCTTTTGTTATCATTGCCTCTGTAAAATCCAGTCCGGTTACCTTACCACTTGCACCAACAATGGCTCTGGCCACAAAACAATCGTTTCCGGCGCCACTACCCAAATCCAGGACCGAATCCCCTTCGCTGATATCAGCAAACTGAGTCGGCAATCCACAACCCAGTCCCAAATCGGCATCGGCATGATGACCGGCAACACCGGTATATTCATCACCTATCATACTGAACTCCAACTCTCCGCAACACGGGGATGACCCACAACAAGAAGATTGTGTCTGGATTAGACTTTGTTGAGCAATCTCGCTGTACTTTTCCTGAACGACTAATTTTAACTCATCCTTTTTCATAATTGTGGTTTGATTTGTTCAGTGTAAAACGTAAAAAATCCTTCTTTTATCTCATCTCTTACCCTAATAAATTCGCTTCGGATAAAATCTTCGGTTCCCACGGCATGGCTCGGGTCATCGAAGCCAATATGTAAACGATGTTTCACTTTTCCTAAAAATGCAGGACATGCTTCGTTTGCTCCACCACAAACGGTTATTACATAATCCCACTCATCTCCGATATATTTTTCTACAGAATCAGATGTATGGTGACTAATATCAATCCCAGCTTCCGCCATTACCTTTACTGCACTGGGATTGAGCTTGCCGGATGCTTGAGTGCCGGCCGAACAAACGGTCAGGTTTTTATCGAAGGATTGTAACCAGCCGTGCGCCATCTGGCTGCGACAACTATTTCCTGTACAAAGAATTAATACTTTCATATTATAATAAATTTTATATTTCTTTATTTGAAAAAATTTAACAACATGAGCCTGACGAACCACTGTTACATCCACAAGATGAAGCAGGCTTTACCATGGTGAAACTACGTTTTCCTATTTTTGTTGGCAATCGGTCCATGGTCCATGCCATGATTCCTCCCTCTAAATTATAGATGTTCTCAGCATCCCATCCCTGTATGACGAGAAATTGTGCTGCTCTCAAACTACGAACTCCGCTATGACAAGCCAAAATAAGTTTCTTATCTTTTGGAATCTCCAGATAATGCTCATCAAAAATGCTATAAGGTATATTTTGAATGTTGGAAACTATATATGTCTTTTCTTCCAATTCACTCTTCTCTCTTACATCAATAAATAAGGCGCCAGCTTCAGCTAACTCATTGGCAATCGCCGGACTGATTTCTTTTATATCTATCATATCTTTGTTTTTAATTGTTTTTTATTTACAAGTATCTACAGCACAAACATTGCCTGCACATTTAACTGATCCGAAAAACCGATCGAAAAGTGCTGATTTTTCTTCAATACAAGTTCCGCATAAGCAGTAATTAATTTTTAATCCGTCAATTTCACCATGAATCAATCCTGCATCTCGTAATTCTTTCAAATGCTGCGAAACTGTAGTACGGCTCAATGGCAAACTATCCGAGATATCTCCCGAAATACAGGTTTTAGTCTCTGCCAGATACTTCAAAATAGCCAATCTGGCGGGATGTGAAATTACTTTGGCAAATGCCGCTAATTCTTGCAGCTCTGAATCAAATACTTCCGGTTTTCTCATTACTCAATGTTTTATGTCGCAAACATACGACATTGTTTTGAAATGACAAAATTTTTGAAATTACATTTTAATGAATATTTTCTCGCTTTGCTTATTTGATAGAATCATACTACTTTTGATATTGTCAAGTGACATTATCAATATAAAAAAATATTCACCCCCGATGTTATGTTTCAGTTTTTTATTCGTCATAGCAATACATGAGTCAGGAACGATTTAAGGCAGAGATACTGCCCATACGCGACAAGCTCTTCCACATCGCTCAAAAAATACTGGTGGAGGAAGAGGATGCAGAAGATGCCGTGCAGGAGGTTCTTCTCAAGCTCTGGCACACGCGGGATTCGTTGGACAAATATGATAATGCAGCAGCTTTTGCAACGACGGTTACAAAAAATCATTGTCTGGATAAACTGAGGGTAAAGAAACGAATTGAATCTCTCGACGACTCACATCATCTCCGGGAAGCAAATGATAATCCTTATTTACAACTGGAGCGAAAAAATACCGAAGAGGTACTTCGAAAAATTATCGGGCAGCTTCCGCAATTGCAACAAGCAATCATCAGGATGAAAGATATGGAGGAGTATGAAGTGGAAGAGATCGCCGAGATTACAGGAACAAAGGTTGACGCCGTCAGGGTAAATCTGTCGAGAGCAAGAAAAAAAGTACGCGAAGAATATATTAAATGGACTACAGCATGAACATCAGGATGAAACACAAAATGACTTTCGAACAAGTTGATCAGCTGATTGAAAGGTACTACGATGGACTGACCACCGTGGAGGAAGAGAGAAATTTGTTGAAGTTCCTGTCGCAACCTGACTTGCCGACACGATACGAACCAGAACAAGCGATCATAGGATATTTTAAACCACATCATGAGAAACAGCATTTCAGCATACGCTCTTACATGCGTTGGGCAAGTGTTGCAGCAGTTTTGCTCATGGGTGTTTTCAGCATTCAATTGTTTATTACCGATGCACATGCAAGTTATGCTTATGTTGATGGACTGAAAATAACGGATATGAATGAAATAAAATTGCAAGCGATGGCCACACTGAAAGATATTCCATCTGGAAACGAAGAAGTAGAAGCAGGAATTAATAGTCTGAACAACAAAGATATCATCCAACAACAACTGGAAATGTTTTCAACATTTGAATAAAAGAAAATAAAAAAATTACAGATATGAGATCAATTAAAATGTATTTAGTGCTGATATTGTTAATTGGATTCGCGGGAATCGGAAACTTGCAAGCACAAGACGATTTGGAAATAAAAAAAGCTTTTGATCAGTATGGCGAGAAAAAAGGAGTGGTAATGGTGGAACTTACCGATGAAATGCTCGACGGTTACGATTTCTCGCTCTTTAAAAGCCTGTTGATTAAAGACAATCCCGAAGCTGCCAATTATATTCGCAAGTGTCTGAAGAGAGACGAGGTTGGAGCAAAAAAAGTGAAACAAGTCGTTGCCAATGGAGTTCCGACTTCCATCTACCTCCAGTTGCCACGCAAAAAAGAATTGTACCGCCTGATTTTATTCAACGAGACATCGAACCCGGAACATAAAATCACCTTAATTTATATTGAGTCAAAAAATGACTCCGAAGATGTGCTAAAATTAATTTTAAAGAAAAAATAAGTATCAACATTTAATATTCAATCAAAATGAAAAAATTCATTCCTTTTCTGCTGGGATTGTTCATGGTGACTCCTACTTTATTTGCTGCCGGAGAAGCACAAAATGACACCACCATTCAATTTAATAATAAAATTATTCAACTCGAGGACAGCATCGGGCAAATAAAAGTAAAAGTTTTTGATAACGATTCAACTGCTTTCAAGCCTGTGTATGAAGGCGTTTTCACAGATGGAAAAAGTTACGAGAAATGGACGGTGATTGAAGAAATCGGGATCCAACTGCCATTCATGACCAAATCTAAAAGTCATCGTAAATACACCATGGAACCTCATTGGGCAGGAATAGGTTGGGGCTTTGCCAACATTTCAGATCAAAATTACAACTTCAATAATATTGATGGAGTATCGCTGAAATCAGAATCTTCCAACGAATTCTTTTTCAACCTGATAGAAAAGATTCTTCCGATTTACCGGAATAACTTGGGTTTAACGACCGGAATTGGGTTCAACTGGCGTAACTATTTCTTAGATATGAATAGACATTTGGTAGAAGATGTAAATGGAGTTACCGTAGTTTCCGCTGCTCCTGCAGGTGTAAACTACGAATACAGCCGCCTGCGGACTTTTCACATCACTATTCCTCTCTTACTTGAGTGGCAACCTACTTTCGGTAGTAGTCGGAAATTCTTTGTATCGGCAGGGGTTATCGGAGGTGTGAATACTTTTGCATCTTACAAAGTAAAATACACAGATGCAAACGACAATACCATCAGGGATGTTGAAGGAAAAGGACTGAATGTTGCTCCCGTTTCTCTTGACTTTCACGGGCAAATCGGTTACGGATCATGGAATGTATATGCCAAATACTCACCATTCGGCATCTTCCAGTCGCAGAAAGGGCCGGCTGTCAGGGCGGTATCTATCGGAGCAATGCTCAATTTTTAAGGCTTTAATAATATAATATAGCAAGGGATGTGTAATTTGATATTTACACATCCCTTTTCTTATATGTATTAATGCGAATCAGGACTTGAAAAGTGCTTTCTTCTGCTTCCGTAGGAAGCAAAGTTTAGTAACCAGTAAGCTTGCTTACTGGAAAGAACAAATTCTCAACAACCCTCTGCTGCCGTAGGCAGCGAACACATAGCTTCCTACGGAAGCAGAGAGATAAGTAGTTAAGTATTATCCGTATCCGAGTAAGCAAGCTTACTGGTTACAAAACTTTGCTTCGTAAACGAAGCAAGAATACATTCGCTCATGTTTCAAATAATTCTGATAATAACCTTTCTACTACTGATTCGCATTATTAATGAATGGTTATGGTATTAAATTACAAATTCCTTTTTTGTAATGAGTTTAATTATTAATTTCTTTTTGTAATGGGAGAAAATATGTGGAAAAATAAACTATTTTTGTTGATTATTCAAACAAGAAATTTGATAAATTTCTTCAGCAAGTAAATCTATGAAAAAAATAAAAGACATCCTTTTCTCAATGACCAGCAGCGTCGTTTTATTAATCATCTTTGCAGTATGTATCGGTTATGCCACTTTTATTGAAAACGGACAAGGAACTGACGTTGCCCGAAAATGGATTTATGATGCCTTTTGGTTCGAAGCATTACTTGTTTTACTGGCTGTAAATTTACTTGGAAGCGTTGTCAGGTACGAAATCTTCAATAAAAAGAAATTCAGTATACTCCTTTTTCATCTGGCATTCATACTCATACTTGTCGGAGCAGGAATTACGCGCTATATCGGGTCGGAAGGAATGATGCACATTCGTGAAGGTGAAACGTCGAACGAAATTAGTTCAGATAAAACTTCGGTACGCATTGAGGCTGAATACAAAGGACAAAAAGTAGAAAAAACTACCGAAGCCATTCTTTCGAAAGATGGATTAACTGACTTCTTGGAAACGCTCGAAATCGGAGGAAAAACCTTGAAAATTGACAATGAACTCTTTGTTCCGAATTCGGTTGAAACGATTGTTCCTGATGAGAATGGTGAACCTGCATTATCCCTTTTTGTAATGAATGCAGCAAACAGGAGTACTGATTTTATTTTACTGAATGGCGAGTCTAACCTATTCGAAAAAACTTCATTTGCTTTCGAAGATACAACTCAACATGCCGACATCCTCTTTTTCAGGCAAAATGATGAACTTTATTTCAAAAGTACTTTACCCATTGCCAAAATGGGAATGATGAATAAAAACGAAAGCATGATCATGCCGGGGTCAACAAATCTAACCGAACAAAAAACCATTTACAAAACTGGGAATTTACTTTTTGTATTGAAGACATTCATACCTAAGGCTCGTAAAAACCTGACACAGGTCACACCCGGCATGGACAACTCAGGCATAATAAAAGAAGGAAAAGATGCCCTGGTTTTCAGCGTAAATGATGGAAATTCATCGCAACGTGTTAATCTTCTTATTTCCTCTGATGGTGTTTCACTACCGGCAAGTTGCAAAATCAATGATGTAGAAGTTACCCTTTCGTATGGCATGTTGACTCAAAAACTTCCATTCAGCATTTATCTGCGCGACTTTATACTCGAACGATACCCCGGTTCAAACAGTCCATCATCCTACGCCAGTGAAATTACCGTGACCGATGCTGAAAATAAAATTGAACTGCCTTTCCGCATTTATATGAATAATATTCTAAAATATCGGGGCTACAGGTTTTTTCAATCATCGTACGATACCGACGAAAAAGGAACCATCCTATCGGTCAGCAATGATTATTGGGGGACACTAATTACTTATATCGGTTATTTTCTGATGATATCAGGAATGATTCTTACCTTATTTAATAAAAACAGCCGTTTCCGTACTGTTTTGAAACTGAGCAGGGAATCGCAGCTAAGAAGGAATAAAGGACCGTTGGTTACATTGGCAGTTTTACTCTCGGTTTCGGGTTCATTATCAGCATTAAATGCTGAAAAACAAGCTCATATTAAATCACTGAACAGCTTAATGATTCAGGATGAAGTGCAGGGAAGAATTGAGCCTTTCAGTACTTTTGCGTCGGATTTATTCCGCAAAATAAACAAACAGACTTCGTACAACGAAATGTCGCCAACTGAAATTATTCTGGGGATGATTTCCAACCCGGGCAAATGGCAAAACG
>Ga0209800_10004366_pt1 | contig 10500 bp, 6 predicted proteins | sample Higcelweek8metaG_FD_187174 | JGI IMG/M metagenome (GOLD analysis project Ga0209800, IMG submission 187174) | Freshwater pond sediment microbial communities from the University of Edinburgh, under environmental carbon perturbations - High... | ecosystem: Environmental > Aquatic > Freshwater >... | reverse complement strand
GTCGGCATGGCCGCGCTGATCTGTTCCAAAGACAGAAAAATGGCCCCATCTATCGAAAGCATGTCGGCAGGAACTCGTATGCGGGGATTTTATGAGGATTGCAGGGACTGCCTACTCCCCGTGAAGTTCCAGAGGATTCCGGCCCTGGCCTTATAATGCAGCCCTTTTGGGCAACGTTGTCTGAACGGTCCTGTACGATTGCGCAGGCACTGGCCAATGAATAGTCCCGGAGCAATGGTTTTGAACGGGCTAAGGCCTTGTGCTCCGCCTCTGGAGAACTCAAGACGGTGATCACAGGGCCCCCGGTGTCGCAGTGTAAGTTTGCCACGTTTGCGACATGACGGATGTTTTTGGAGTTGCCCCTGCTGAACCGGACACCCTGCATATGTAGATGCTTCATGCGGGCACCCCTGACGTCCAATGTTTCCATCACGCTTGATGCAGATGAACAGTCATGGCTCGGCTACTCTGTGGCGGCCGGGATTTGGCTTGGTTCCCTGCTTCTCTATCTTTCTTGACGCAAAACATACACATGGTAGTAGCATTCATTCTTGGCCACAATATCCGAGATCAGTGCGTCATTATAGCAGATAAAGGGATGCATCAGGTCGATGACCGGCAATTCTTGAAAGAACGCATCGACAACCAGTCCGGAGTCCTTGCATAAGCGTTCCATGCTGGCGCGGGTGAAGTAGTGCAGGTGTCCGCGTGGATAGATGGTGGGCGTAGTGATCCCCAGGATCTTGAAGGCTCGACTGAACAGATTGGGCACCAGCAGGATGATGCGCCCTGACTTGTCAAGGATGCGTCCGCATTTCTCCAAGACACTGCCAGGCGTCACGAGGTGCTCCAGTACGCCCCACAGGGTGATAAGACCGAAGCGTTTGTTTCCGAAATCAACATCCTCAATGCGTTGCCGATAATAGTAGTTCTCTTGGCCGATGAGCGAGACGATGAAGTCGAAGGAATCCTCGCAGAAGTCCAGCCCATGCAGCGTGTAGTCGGTAACGTCCTTGCAGGTGTTCAGAAAGTTGCCTGCACCACAGCCTACGTCCATTACGTTAGGGCAGGTGCACCCGCTGGTTGCGTAATAGCTCAGATACTTGGAGTGCATCCTGCGCAGGTATTCCGTGTGGAATGCGCTGGCGCGGATGCGCCTGTACAGCTGTTCACTGACCGAGGCGGCGTAGAGTCCTTGCAGATACTCCTCGTTGATGCGGTTCTTGACATACACATGGGTGCACTCCGGACACTGGACAATGAGGAACCCGGAGCGCACAAAGATTTGATCGCCTCCTGGGTCGCCGCAGATAGGGCAGGGGACGCTGCTCACAAGCTTGGGGTCCACCACGAGATTGCCCTCGCGCGGCAGGTGCTCCATTTCTTCCAGGATTTTGGCAAAGAACGCGTTGGTGTCCGGAACCTCTTCGCGCAGGTTGCGATTGTCCATGAGGATTGGCTGGGTGAAGTCCATGCGTGGGTCCTGTCTGGTGTTAGACTGTGTATGGGGGTCTGAGCCCGACGAGCCTGCGTGCAGCGTGCAGCAGCCGTTGCCTGGGGCGTAGCCGCTTGTAGAAGCTGGGCGGAATGTCCGGCTCGAACAGCCTGCGCACAGCCTGGGTGCTGCCCCCCGGCGAAGAGGCGAACTCCTCTGCACGGCCCTCCATAATGGCCAGGAGATGACGGGCATGCAGCGCCAGGGAGTCTGGCTCCCCGGCCGCGCGCGCGCCCAGGGGCATGGTGTAGCGTTTGGCCTTGTCGTAGACCTCGTCCGTGTGCAGCAACGGCCATGCAGAGCGTAAGAATGCCCCCAAATTATCAAGGTCGTCAAGATAAACGGAACACCCCTGCGTCATCTCCACCAGGAGGTGATGCCAGGGAGCGTGGCGGCCCGAGCGGGGCAGATAGATTCCGGGCTTGCGCCAGAAGGGCAGCTCCAGGCCCATAGATGAGCCACGCATGATTCCCGCATCGCAGAAGGCCAGGGCCCAGGAGCTGTCGCGTTCGCTTATGGCCTTGGCGCCCCAATGCCCGGCGCTGGTATTGCCCAGGCCATAGGGGTCGAAGCCGTGGCAAATCTGCTTGTATTCCCATGGGTGGAGCTTCACCATGACGTTCATGCCCGCCTGGCGAACCTGCTCCAGGACCCTGCCGTAGGCTGCCTTCAGGCCGTCTTCGCGGTTGGGCAGCCACAGACAGGTGGGCTTGTCTGCGTCGGCCTCATACTTGGCCAGAAATTGCTCACGGGTGCGGATTTCACTTGTCCAGGTGTTCGGCAGCGGCTCGTAGAAGATGTTGCCGGAGAAGAAGATGCCCTTGGCCTGGGCAAACTCTGCGGCGCGGGGTTCCCGAGAGTAGTCGAATACGAACCACAGAGAAATGGGGTGCTGGATGAGGAGGTAGTCCGCGCCATGATAGGTGTAGTCAGCGAGAAGTGTGCTAATCTGGGCGGTGAGGGAGCCAATGTCCTTGCACAGGCGGATCAGCAGGCCCACAGTTGCGCAGCTGTGGGAGTCGAAGACGCACAGTCTTGCCCCGGCGCTTTGCAATGCGTCACCCATGCGCTCCAGGGGGATAATGTGGATGTCGTCTTGGCGAAGGGCCTCGATCTGTCGCTCGTCCAGGTCCAACCCGATCTGCAGGCCCAGGGGGGGAGAACTGTTGAGCAGGACCCTGCATGAGAGGCCCTCCCTGCGCAGACGGTCGCGCAGGTGGAGCAGGGCATGGTAGCTGCCGCCGTGAACGGTGACCCAGCAGAGGACGATGTCGACGTGAGTCACGGTTACTCGCAGATCAAGAGGGTTGTTGCGTTTCGTGGCGGCATGCGTGTTGTTGCGGGTCGGCAGGCCAGGGTCGAGCCGCTCCCCGACACAGGAGGCCAGGCAGCTTCGCGGCCACGATGCCGGGAGCAAGGCGTTCGCCCTTGGGCTTCAGGTGCACCACGTCGTACATGCATTTCTTGCGCGGAGCCTTCTCGGAACGGTTCTCACAGCCTTCGATCAATGTCGCTGCTCCATCCGGGGAGTGCGCGCGGTTCTCGCCGCGCATTTAACAGCGTGCATAGTCGGGGGGCAAGGGCGTGTCAATGCGTGGCGCGCCGCGCAAACGGGCCTTCGGCGCAAGTCCCGGGCGCCTGGTCAAAAGGGGTGCAAAACGAGCCCCGGAGGCTTCCGCCCCGCCAGCCTGCGCAGCCGTTCCGCGCCGCATGGCGTTACGCGGGAGGCAAGGCTCGTCGGAGCTTTGCGCCATTTTTTGGGAAAGTTTCGGGACCGCGCTTGACAAGCGCTGGTCGCGAGTTTAAATAAAGTTTCAATTTGTGTTTAAAGTTATGTTTTGTCGACCGCTGACGGGAGGACTGCATTGAAAACCTCAAGCCCGCAATGTACGAAAGCCCGGCTGCTACAGGCCGGCCGGCAGGTCTTCGCCCAGCATGGCCTGAAGGACGCCACGGTCCGCGACATCTGCGACCTGGCCGAGGCCAACGTTGCTGCGGTGAGCTATCACTTCGGCAGCAAGGAGAAGCTCTACATGTGCGTGCTGCGGGACTATCTTGTGGAGGGGGAGAGGCGCTACCCGCTGGACCAGGGCCTCACGCCGCAGAGCACCCCGGAGGAACGCCTGCGCGCCTTTGTGCGCGGCTTCCTGCGCCAGACCCTGGGCGACGGCGATGCCGAGAGCGAGCGTCTGGGCAAGCTGATCCTGCAGGAGATCATCGAGCCCTCCGAACTCTTTGGCGAGCTCTTTCTCAAGCATTGCCAGCCCCGGCGCGACCGGCTGTACGAGATCGTGAAGCTGATGCTCCCGGGCTTCGACGACATCACCGTGGGCCGTTGCGCCTCCAGCATCGCCGGTCAGTGCATGCTCTTCGACTTCGCCAGGGCGACCATGGCCCGCATGACCCCGGAACTCGTGCTCAAGGCCAGCAACATCGACAACATCGTCGAGCACATCTTCGAGTTTTCCCTGGGCGGCATTGAGCTGCTCCGTTCGCAGAACCCGGCCACGGCCCTGGCCACGGCCTAGCTTTCCCCTTTCGCCTCAACCCCAGATCAACTCTGATTAGGAATCCCCATGCGCATGCACACCAATTTCCTGGTTTCGGCCCTGACCGTTCTCGCCTTGGCCACTCTTTCCGGCTGCAGCCAGGGCCAGTCGGCCAGCGGCCCGCCCCCGGCGGGCGAGCCCGAAGTCACCGTCAGCACCATCGCCCTGCAGCAGGTGACCCTCACCACGGTGCTTGCCGGGCGCACCTCGCCCTTCCTCGTGGCCGAGGTCCGGCCCCAGGTGGGCGGCATCGTCCAGAAGCGCCTGTTCAAGGAAGGGTCGGACGTCAAGGCGGGCGAGCTGCTCTACCAGATCGACCCCGCCACCTATCAGGCCGCCTACGACGTGGCCAAGTCCGCCCTGGCCAAGGCCCAGGCCAACGCCCTGCCAGCTAAGCTCAAGGCCGAAAGGTTCGCCTCGCTGTCCAAGGTCAACGCCGTGAGCAGGCAGGACAACGACGACGCCCAGGCCGCCAACGGGCAGGCCCAGGCCGAGGTCCTCTCCGCCAAGGCCGCCCTGGAGTCCGCCCGCATCAACCTGTCCTACACCCGCGTCACCGCGCCCATCGCCGGGCGCATCGGCAAGTCCGCCGTCACCCCCGGCGCGCTGGTCACGGCCAGCCAGGCCCTGGTGCTGGCCACGGTGCAGCAGCTCGACCCCATCTATGTGGACGTGACCCAATCCAGCAGCGAGGTCCTGCGCCTGAAGCGCGACCTGGCCAGCGGCAAGCTCAAGCAGGCCGGCACCGGCGGGGCCAAGGTCAAGCTGCTCTACGAGGACGGGACCCCCTATGCGCAGGAAGGCGTGCTCCAGTTCTCGGACGTCACCGTGGACCAGAGCACCGGGGTCATCACCCTGCGCGCGGTGTTCCCCAACCCGCGCCACGATCTTTTGCCCGGCCTTTACGTGCGCGCCGTGCTGGAGGAGGGCGTGGAGGACCATGCCCTGCTGGCTCCGCAGAAGGCCGTCAGCCGCGACTCCAAGGGCAACCCCCTGGTCATGGTGGTCAAGGCCGACGGCGTGGTGGAGGCGCGGCCCATCGAGACGGGCCGCGTGGTGGGCGAGAACTGGCTGGTGACCGGCGGCCTGGCCGCAGGCGACAGGATCATCGTCGAGGGCCTGCAAAAGGTCCGCCCCGGCGCCAAGGTCAAGGCCGTGGAGGCCGCGCCCGCGCCCGCCCAGGCCAACGCCACCGCTCCCCAGGGCGAGCCCCAGGCCCAGGCCGCCGCCCCGGACCAGGCCAAGCCAGCGCCCGCCGCCAAGCCCGAGGCCAAACCGGAACCCAAATCCAAGCCCGCGCCCGCCGCCAAGCCCGCCGCCAAGCCCGAGGCCAAGACGGAGGCCAAGACGGAGAGCGAAGCCGTCAAGGTCGTCAAGATCGCCAAGGCCGTCCGTCCGGCCAAGGCGGAGCGCGCCAAGGCGGCCCTCGGCCCGGACGGGCTGGCGCGGCCGCGCAAGGGTGAGGTCCTGGTCTACTCGCCGTCCAAGGACCAGTCCTGGTCAGGATCTGAGCCGGGGTCCGAGTCGAAGCCCGAACACACCGCCGACCAGCAGTAGGGAGCCGAGCACACACCATGGCCAAGTTCTTCATCGACCGCCCGGTCTTCGCCTGGGTCATCGCCATCATCATCATGCTGGCGGGCGCGCTGTCCATCGTCAGCCTGCCCATCTCGCAATATCCCCGCATCGCGCCCACTGCCGTCACCATCAGCGCCTCGTACCCCGGCGCCTCCTCGAAGACCCTGGAAGACAGCGTCACCCAGGTCATCGAGCAGAAGATGAAGGGCATCGACAACATGCGCTACATGTCCTCCACCAGCGACTCCTCCGGTCAGGTGGCCATCACCATAACCTTCGACTCGGACACCGACCCGGACATCGCCCAGGTGCAGGTGCAGAACAAGCTGGCCCTGGCCACCCCGCTCCTGCCCCAGGAAGTGCAGCGCCAGGGCATCGCCGTGAACAAGAGCGGCGCGAACTTCCTCATGATCGTGGCCCTGGTGTCCGATGACCCGAACATGACCGGCCGCGACCTGAGCGACTACGCCGCAGCCTATCTGCTGGACCCCATCAGCCGCGTCAACGGCGTGGGCGAGGCCAACGTCTTCGGCGCGCAGTACGCCATGCGCGTCTGGCTCGACCCGGACAAGCTGAACAACTTCAAGCTCACGCCCGCCGACGTGAAAAGCGCCGTCACGGCCCAGAACGCGCAGATCTCCGCAGGCCAGATCGGCGGCACCCCGGCCGTGCCCGGCCAGCAGATGAGCTTCACCATCCTTTCCCAGAGCAGGCTGGAGACCACGGGGCAGTTCGAGAAGATCCTGCTGCGCGTGAACCAGGACGGCTCCACCGTGCGCCTCTCCGACGTGGCGCGCCTGGAGCTGGGCAGCGAGAGCTACGACACCGTGTCGCGCTTCAACGGCAAGCCCGCCACCGGCCTGGCCATCAAGCTGGCCACCGGCGCCAACGCCCTGCAGACGGTCACCCGTGTGCGCGCCGCCATGGACGCGTTGTCCCAGACCTTCCCCCAGGGCATCCGCGTGGTCTTCCCCTACGACACCACGCCCTTTGTGCGCGTGAGCGTGGAGGAGGTGGTCAAGACCCTGATCGAGGCCATCATCCTGGTCTTCCTGGTCATGTACCTGTTTTTGCAGAACATGCGCGCCACACTCATCCCGACCATCGCGGTCCCGGTGGTGCTGCTCGGCACCTTCGGCGCCCTGGCGGCCTTCGGGTTCTCCATCAACACGCTGACCATGTTCGGGGTGGTCCTGGCCATCGGGCTCCTTGTGGACGACGCCATCGTCGTCGTCGAAAACGTGGAGCGCATCATGACCGAGGAGGGCCTCTCGCCAAAAGAGGCTACCAAGAAATCCATGGGCCAGATCACGAGCGCCCTGGTGGGCATCGCCCTGGTGCTCTCCGCAGTGTTCATCCCCATGGCCTTCATCAGCGGCTCCTCGGGCGTCATCTACCGCCAGTTCTCCCTGACCATCGTCTCGGCCATGCTGCTCTCCGTGGTGGTGGCCATCGTGCTCACCCCGGCCTTGTGCGCCACCTTCCTCAAGCCCGTGCACAAGGGGCACGCCCTGGCCCAGCACGGCTTCTTCGGCGCGTTCAACCGCGTGTTCGACCGTGGCAACAAGGGCTACCAGACGGGCGTGCGTGGGCTTCTGAAGCGCGGCAAGTCGGTCATGCTGGTGTACGTGCTGGTCATCGCGGCCCTGGTGCTGCTGTTTCTGCGCCTGCCGTCCTCGTTCTTGCCCGAGGAGGACCAGGGCATCATCTTCAGCCTGGTGCAGCTGCCCACGGGCGCGCCGCAGGAGCGCACCCTGGAGGTGCTGCGCGAGGTGGAGCACCACTTCCTGGTGAACGAAAAGGCCACCGTGGACTCCCTGTTCACCGTGGCGGGGTTCAGCTTCGCCGGGCGCGGCCAGAACGCCGGCCTGGCCTTTGTGCAGCTCAAGAACTGGGACGAGCGCAAGGGCGAGGCCATGCGCGCCCAGGCCATCGCCGCCCGGGCCATGGGCGCCTTCTCCAAGATCAAGAGCGCGGCGGTCTACGCCTTCACCCCCCCGGCGGTGATGGAGCTGGGCAACGCCTCGGGCTTTGACCTGTACCTGCAGGACCGCGCGGGCCTGGGCCACGAGGCCCTGATGCAGGCGCGCAACCAGCTGCTGGGCATGGCCTCCAAGGACCCGGCCCTGGCCGGCGTGCGCCCCAACGGCATGGAGGACACCCCGCAGTACCAGATCGATATCGACCAGGCCAAGGCCGGAGCCCTGGGCCTGTCCATGGGCGACATCAACGACACCCTGTCCACGGTCCTTGGCGGCTCCTACGTCAACGACTTCATCGACCGGGGCCGCGTGAAGAAGGTCTTTGTCCAGGCCGACGCGCCCTTCCGCATGATGCCCGAGGACATCAACCGCTGGTACGTGCGCAACGGCCAGGGCGGCATGGTGCCCTTCGGCGCGTTCTCCAGCGGCCGCTGGACCTACGGCTCCCCGCGCCTGGAGCGCTACAACGGCATGTCCGCCGTGGAGGTTCTGGGCGCCCCCGCGCCGGGCAAGAGCTCGGGCGAGGCCATGCTGGCCATCGAGAACATCGCCAAGAAGCTGCCCGCAGGCATCGGCCTGGAGTGGACGGGGCTGAGCTACCAGGAGCGCATGAGCGGCTCCAAGGCCCCGGCCCTGTACGCCATCTCCATCCTGGTGGTGTTTTTGTGCCTGGCCGCGCTCTACGAGTCCTGGTCCGTGCCCACGGCGGTCATGCTCGTGGTGCCGCTGGGCGTGCTTGGCGCGGTGCTGGCCACCATCGGCCGGGGGCTGAGCAACGACGTGTACTTCCAGGTGGGCCTCCTGACCACCATTGGGCTTTCGGCCAAGAACGCCATCCTCATCGTGGAGTTCGCCAAGGACCTGGTGGAGAAGGGGCACGACCTGCTTGAGGCGACCCTGGAGGCGACCCGCCTGCGCCTGCGGCCCATCCTCATGACCTCGCTGGCCTTCATCCTGGGCGTGCTGCCCCTGGCCATCAGCACGGGCGCGGGCTCCGGCAGCCAGAAGGCCATCGGCACGGGCGTCATCGGCGGCATGATCGCGGCCACGGTGCTCGGCATCTACTTTGTGCCGGTGTTCTTCGTCATCGTGTACAGCTTCGCCATGCGCAACAAGCAGCCGGATGCCGCGCCGGAAGGCCCGGACGGACCGCTGGACCCGGGTGCGGCCGACGCGGAAGAGGGCCAGTCACCGGCCCAGACCCAGGATCAGGCCCAAAATCAGGATCAGGCCCAGGATCAGGCCCAGACGGACGGCACGCAAGCCGCCCAGGCCTCGCAGCAGGAGGCCCCCGCCTCCGCAACCTCCCAGGAGCAGAAGTAATGCGCCGCACAGCACATGCCCTGACAGCTCTCGGCCTTGTCCTGGCCCTGGCTTTATCCGGGTGCAGCATGGCCCCCAAGTATGAACGCCCGCAGCCGCAGCTCCCCGTGGACTGGACCAGCGGCACCCCGTCCCCGGCCCAGGCCAACGCGACCCTGGCCGACTGGCGGCAGATCGTCGTGGACGAGCCCATGAAGCGCGTGGTGGAGCTGGCCCTGGCCAACAACCGCGACCTGCGCGTGGCGGCCCTGAGGATCGAGAAGACCCAGGCCCAGTACCGCATCGCCCGGGCGGACCTGCTGCCCAAGATCAACGCCACGGCCGGGGCGAACATGAACCGCACCCCGGGCACGCTCACGGGCACGGGCTTTCCCGCCACCACGCGGGCCTACAGCGTGGGCCTGGGCTTCAGCAGCTTCGAGCTGGACCTCTTCGGCCGCATCCAGAGCCTCAAGGACGCGGCCCTGGAGGAGTACCTGGCCACCGAGGAGGCCCGCCGCAGCGTGGAGCTGAGCCTCGTGGCCGAGGTCGCCACGGCCTACATGACCCTGGCCGCAGACCGTGAGCAGCTGGCCCTGGCCCAGGAGATCCTGAAGACCGAGCAGGACTCCTACGAGGTCATCCGCCAGCGCTTCGAGTTCGGCGTGGCGGGTGAGCTCGACCTGAGCCGCGCCCAGACCACGGTGGACACGGCCAGGGTGCAGGTGGCCAAGAGCACGGCCCAGGTGACGGCGGACGAGAACCTGCTGGCCGTGCTGGCGGGCATGCCCCTGGCGCCGGAGCTTTTGCCCGCCAAGTCCCTGGCCGAGGTGGCGCCCCTGGCCCCGGTTCCGGCCGGGCTGCCCTCGGAGGTGCTGGCGCGCAGGCCGGACGTGCAGAGCGCCGAGCACCAGCTCAAGTCCGCCAACGCCAACATCGGCGCGGCCCGGGCGCGGCACTTCCCGTCCATCGGCATCACCGGCTCCTTCGGCACGGCCAGCAACGCCATCAACGGCCTGTTCTCCGCCGGCGCCGGGGCCTGGTCCTTCGCCCCGCAGGTCACCCTGCCCATCTTCCAGGCCGGGGCCATCAGCGCCGGGGTCAAGGTGGCCGAGGCCGACCGCGACATCCTGGTGGCCCAGTACGAGAAGACCGTGCAGACCGCCTTCCGCGAGGTCTCGGACTGCCTGGCGTTGACGGCCTCCCTGAACAGCCAGGTCCAGGCCCAGGGCTCGCTGACCAAGGCCACGGGCAAGAGCTATGAGCTCTCCAGCCTGCGCTACGACGCCGGCGTGGACGGCTTTTTGTCCAAGCTCGACGCCCAGCGCTCCTACGCCACGGCGCGGCAGAACCTCATCTCCACCAACCTGTCGCAGCGCAACAACCAGCTGACCCTGTACAAGGCCCTGGGCGGGGGCTGGAGCGCCAAGGCCGAATAGCTTTGACCCCGGCCTGCCCGGCCTGGAGCGCCCCAAAGAAAAAGTCCATGCTGGCGGTGTGCAGCATGGACTTTCTTTTTCCTTGGTTGGCGGCATTCCCCCGCCACGGCGGCGGGAGCGTCTCTTCCCGCTACAGCTTCACGCCCAGATGTCGC
>Ga0209800_10004365_pt1 | contig 10501 bp, 8 predicted proteins | sample Higcelweek8metaG_FD_187174 | JGI IMG/M metagenome (GOLD analysis project Ga0209800, IMG submission 187174) | Freshwater pond sediment microbial communities from the University of Edinburgh, under environmental carbon perturbations - High... | ecosystem: Environmental > Aquatic > Freshwater >... | reverse complement strand
AAGTACCTGCTGGACAAGGCCGCGACTCTCGAGAAGATCCGCGGCTTAACGGGGAAAGGTGTCTTCAAAGACGCCGGTTCCTTCAGTTTTCGCGCCATTCAAAAAGGAAAAAGCGAGGTTGTGGACAAGCTGGTCGGCGGCGTTTCCGCCTTGCTCAAAGCCAGTGGCGTAACCCTTGTGCGAGGCGAAGCGCTTTTAACTGGAGCAGGGAAAGCCACCTGCGATGGAACGGAATATACTGCCGAGAATGTGATCATCGCAACGGGCTCGGTTCCCGTCAGTATCCCGATACCTGGAGCCGAATTTGCTATCGACAGCACCGGAGCCCTTGCTCTCCAGAAAATCCCCCACAGACTCGCCGTCATCGGCGGCGGCGTAATCGGACTTGAACTGGCCAGCGCCTTCGCTTCCTTCGGTTCAGAAGTCACCATCGTGGAAATGCTGGATTCCCTGCTTCCCTTGGAAGAAAAAACGGCTGCGGATTTCCTCGTGAAGTCACTGAAAAAACGCGGCATGAAGATTGCCGCGGGATCGCGAGTACTGAGCATCGAAAGGAGCGGTGCGGCATTCAGGGTATCCTTCCAGAACAAAGATGGCGTGGGAGAAGTGGAGGCCGATATTGTCCTGATGGCGATTGGCCGCAAGGCTTCCTTCTCTGGTCTCGATACCATAAAACTGGGCCTCGAGCTGAGCGAGCGGAAGTATATCCAAGTCGACAAGCACATGAGGACTAACCTGCCTAATGTATATGCCATAGGCGATGTGGCCGGCGGGTATCAGCTGGCACACGCAGCCTACGCCGAGGCGGAAACCGCCGTCGCCAACATTCTGGGTGTGGAACGAAGCCTCGATGTTCGCGCCATTCCGCGCTGCGTCTACACGCTGCCATGCCTCGCGGCAGTCGGTTTGACAAGCGTTCAGGCCGAAAAAGAAGGTATTGAAACTATTACCGGAATTTTCAGGTACGAGGGGAACGGTATGGCACTCGCCGAGGGAGCCGCGGGAATCGTCTGCGTCGTCATGGACAAAAACGAAAAAACTACTCTCGGCGTACACATAGTGGGCGAAAATGCCTCGGAACTGATTTCCATGGCGACTGTCGCCGTGACGAATCGCATGAAACTGGAAGAATGGGAACATCTTATAGTCGCCCATCCTTCCTTGTCGGAAATGCTCCGCGAAGCGGCGCTCGACGCTTTCGGCAAAGCCATCCATACGATAAAAGTTAAATAAGGAGCATCTTCCGTGTTGACTGAAATTTATATTGTTAGGCATGGCGAGACGGACAATAATGTAAAGCACCGATTTATCGGTAGCACCGACAAACCCTTGAATGAAAGGGGCATGAGACAGGCCGCCTGCCTCAAAGCGCCCATGGCCAAAGTTGCCCTCGACAGAGTCTACGCGAGCCCATATAAGCGGACTATGATGACAGCCGAACAGGTGAGGGGGGGTAGACCGCTGGAGATTATCACGGACCGCGGGCTCTGCGAAATTCACTGCGGCGGCTGGGAAGATCTCAACAGAGCGGAAATAGAAGAACTCTGGCCGGGAATGATTGACTTGTGGCAGAATGCGCCCGACAAGCTGCAGATGCCCGGAGGCGAAACTTTCCTTCAGGTCCAGGAGCGGGCTGTGGCGGCCTTTTCGAGAATCGTGAGGGAAAATAAAGGCAAACGCATAGCGATCGTCACGCATATGCTCACCATCCAGTTGATCCTGGCCAAGCTCTTCGATATTCCCATCAAGGACGTCTGGAATATGAACAGGCTTGAAAACACCTCCGTGTCCAAGATGAATGTGTGGGATAATGGCGATTTCGAAATTGTAGAATGGGGGAAAGAGGATCACCTGCTGCCGGAATTGAAGAATCCCGATGTGCGCATCGCCGGTTTCGTCCAGCAGGGATTTCGTCCTACCTATGATGTCGATAGCCTCAAAGGGAAACATCATTACGAGGCGTTTGCGCGATAATGCCGGAAATGCCGGAAGCTGAGGGAGCCATGCAGAAAACCTTCGTCATCGCAATCGACCAGAGCACGCAGAGCACCAAGGCGATGTTGTTCGATAGGGACAGCCGCCTGGTTGCCCGCGAGGACATCGCCCATCGCCAGATCGTGAACGAGATGGGCTGGGTGGAGCATGATCCGGCCGAGATAGCCGCCAACGTGCTGACGGTACTGAAGCGTCTCATTAGGAACAGCGGCGTCGATCCTCGGGCAATCTCCTGTATCGGCGTGGCGAACCAGCGCGAAACGGTGGCGGTTTGGGACCGGAAGACCGGCAAACCCGTTTATAACGCGATCGTATGGCAATGCAACAGGGCCTCGTCGTTCTGCGCCCGCCTCGAGCGCGAAGGTCGCGCTGATTATATAAGGAAGACGACGGGACTTATTCTATCGCCCTTCTTCTCGGCTCCGAAGATCTCCTGGATCTTCCAGAACGTGAAGGGAGCCCTTGAGCGCGCCCGGCGGGGCGAACTCTGCTGCGGCACCATGGATTCCTGGGTAATTTACAACCTCACCGGCGGAAAGGTTCACAAAACCGATGTCTCCAACGCCTCGCGGACGATGCTGCTCAGCTTGGAAAAGCTTCGCTGGGACGAGAAAGCCTGTGAACTGTTCGGCATACCCATGGCCTGCCTGCCCGAAATCTGCGATTCCGACGCGCTATACGGATATACCGACCTCGATGGCATGCTCGAGAATCCGATTCCCATACATGCGGCGATAGGCGACTCGCATGCCGTCCTTTTTGCCCAGGGCTGCCTGGAAAAGGGAATGTGCATGACCGGCTTCGGGACCGGCTCCTGCGTGATGATGAATATCGGCGACATACCCCTGCTGTCGAACCATGGTGTCCTCAGTTCCGTAGCCTGGAAAACTGCATGCGGATTGCGGTACGCCTTCGACGGTGTAATCAACTACTCGGGCGCCGTCGTAACCTGGCTCTGCAAAGATCTGGGGTTAGCCGCTTCACCCGCTGAGACCGACAGCCTGGCGCAGGGCGCCAATCCCGCCGATCGCAGCTATCTCGTTCCGGCCTTTACTGGCATCGGGGCGCCGCACTGGAAAAATGAGGCGAAAGCCGTCCTCTGCGGCATGTCGCGCACGACCGGGCGCGCGGAAATAGTCCGCGCCGGGCTGGAGAGCATAGCCTATCAGGTGGCCGATGTCGTGCGCGCCATGACGGCCGACTCTGGCGTCGATGTCCCCGCCATGACCGTGGCAGGCGGGCCTACGAAGAATCATTACCTCATGCAGTTCCAGAGCGACATCCTGGGCTGCCCCGTGCGGATTCCCCATAACGAGGAAAGGACCTGCCTGGGAGCCGCGCTCATAGCCGGCATGGCCACAGGCGTATTCGACAAGAAATCCTGCGAGGACCTTGCGGAATGGAATGAGTACAGGCCGGCTATGGCTGAAGCCCTCCGCGCCGAAAAAATCGCTGGATGGAACAAGGCAATCGGTATGGCTTTGGGGATTGAAGTCCCGGAAATATCGAAATCCAATGAAGCTGAGCATAAGGAGTAAATCGTGAATCTGCTGGATGGAAAAGTAGCCGTCGTAACGGGTTCGGGGCGCGGAATCGGCGAAGCGATCGTCAGGACACTCGCCCAGTACGGCGCGAAGGTGATCGTCACCGATATCGCCGAGGAGAGCGCAAAACAAGTGGCCGATGATCTCGTTGCCGCCGGTTTCGCGGCGAAGCATAAGGTTTTCAACGTCTCCGATTTCGGGAGCGTTAAGGCGAATATTGCTGAATTGAAGGCGATGTACGGCAGGATCGATATTTGGGTGAACAACGCCGGCATCACCGAGGCCGCGCCCATCGAAAGCATCAGCGAAGAGAAGTGGGACAGAATGCAGGACATCAACCTGAAAAGCGTATTCTTCTGCACTCAGGCAGTGTTCGAAATAATGAAAACGCAGCGCTACGGCAAGCTTGTCCACATCGCTTCGATGGCGGGTGAACGGGGAGGCCGAGGCTCATCGGCCAGCTATTCGGCCTCGAAGGCTGGAGTGCTCAATATTTCCAAGTCCTTTGCCCTCAACGGCGGACAGTATGGCATCACATCCAACGCCGTGTGCCCGGGCAGGACGCTCACCAAAATGGCTGAAGGTCTTAGCTGGCTTCACGACCCCAAGGACGATCCCAAGCTGACCATCCCGATGCAGCGCTTCGGCAGTCCGCAGGATATCGCCAACGCTGTGCTCTTCTTTGCGAGCGACTTGTCGGGGTATGTCACCGGAGACACCATGGACGTGAACGGCGGACTCTATATCAGCAGATAAGCCGCGTTTTAAATGTCGCGGACGCTTTTCTGTTCCGTGAGAATGGGCGGATAGATGATATGTTTTATCGGCAGGTTCGGATTCTTTAGCCTGTCCAGATAGAGCATGGCGGCGGCTACGCCCATGGTGTGCGGGTCCTGCTCCACGGAAGTGAGCTTGATCTGCTGCGGATGCAGCTTGTGCGAAACGTCGTTGCAGATGACGCTTATATCCTGTGGCACGTTGATATTGTTTATCCTTAGCGCTTCCAGCATTCCGTCGGCCATGAGTCCTGCCGTGCAGTACACCGCGGAGAAACGCTCGGCCGGATCCATTTCGATGATTTTCATACCGAAGCTGTACCCATCGTCGAAGGTACGATCGGCGTAGTAAATCCCATTAGCGGGTATATGGAGGCCTGCGTTCTTCATCGCGTCCATATAGCCGAGCGTACGGTTCGTGCAGGTTATCGAGCTCGTTGGCCCGGCCAGGTGGGCGATGTTCCTGTGGCCGTGCTGAATCAGGTATTCGGTGGCTACATAGCCGCAGCGGTAGTTGTCCACCATGACGACGTCGTTGTCCATGGAACGAAGGTAGCGATTGACGAGAATCACGGGGATGTCGATCGACTTGAGCAGCTTGATGAGATTGTCGCACTCCATGGCGTTGAGCATGAAAATGCCCGCGAATCCGCGGGATTTGGCATACTGGATGCTGTCGGTCTCCACCGTCTCGGAATAATCGCTCAATGATATGAGCACCCTTTTCCCGGAGGAAATGAGGGTCTCGCGTATGCCGTCAATATAGGAAACGGTGATTGGATTGGTGATCTGCCCCGCGATGATGAGCACGGTATCGGCGTTCTTGCTTTCCACCGATCTTCTTCGCGCTCGATACGTATAACCGTTCGCGGAAAGCGCCTCAAGGACCATCTGTCGGGTTTTTTCGGTGACATTTTCTTCATTATGAATGACGCGAGAAATTGTAGCGGTAGACAGACCAGTTTGTTTGGCGATATCGGCAAGGGTCTTTTTCATCCAGCGCAACCTCCGTACAGCTTATGGGGTGTGACTGTGTTTTCAAATGTATTTACATAGGACATTCTAAACTTCGAACATTAAACACTCATAGACCAAGATTTGTCAAGTAAAGTATATTTCTTGCATAAGTGCCTTAGCTGAGCAGTATCCTCTCGGGTTTAAACAGTTTTTGTGAGTATTTAATGTAATTACATATATAATTGTTAAGTAAGTTTTTCCTTGACAGTATGACATTACTCAACTAGAATGAGATTAAGCAAGAATTCTTGGATATATGCCAGCCAAAATGAGGCAATTTACAGGGATTTAGGGATTTAGGCAGTTTGCCTGAATGTAATTACAATGCTGGCCTTTATGTCAGGTACTTGACGCAGGATGTTTTTAGCATGAAAGAGCGTAGCAGGAAGATGAAAAGAAGCAGCCTGAACCGCGTGACGCCGACGCCTTACCTATTGCTCGTGCCCACGCTTCTGCTGTTTGCCATCTTCACGTATTATCCATTCTTCAAGACGATTTTCCTCTCTTTTTCCGTCACCGACAAGACTGGAGCATTTTCAAAATGGGTCGGACTGCGCAATTGGGTCCGTGTTCTCGGCAAGGAATCGTTCTGGACGACTGTTGGAACAACTCTTAAGTTCGCGGGCCTCAATCTCGTATTCACTTTCGCCATCGCCATGTTCTTCGCGCTTCTCTGCATGAATAAAAAACGGGGAAGCAAGATTTACGAGGTGCTGTACGCGATGCCCCTGGCCATTGCATCCTCCCCGGCCGCCGCAATCTGGCTCTTCCTCTTCAGAAAGGAGAGCGGTCTCCTGAACTACTTCCTGGGCACCGCTTTCGCGTGGACCGAGGATGCTTCGGTGGCCTTGATCGCGACATCTATCGTGACTATCTGGATGCATATCGGCGCCAGCTTTATTTTTCTTCTGGTCGGCTTCAGGAACGTTTCCGAAGAATTGGTTGAAAGTGCCATCATAGACGGCGCGGGCCCGATACGGAGGATTTTTTCCGTACTTATCCCGATTGCGTCGCCGCAGATATTCTTCGTGCTTTTCCTTAATATCACCAATTCCTTCAAAGCTTTCGCCCAGATAAAGCTGCTCACCGGCGGCGGCCCGTCGAACTCCACTAAAACCCTGATTTTTTCAGTATACGAGAACGCCATCATCAATGGACGGTTTGAAACGGCCTGCGTACAGGCGCTTGTATTGTTCGCCATCATCTTCCTGGCGACCCGGGTGCAGTTCTTTCTCGAGAAAAGGACGGTGTTCTACCAATGACCATTCAGAAGCAGAAGAAAATATTTTTGTCAGCCCTGTCCTTCACGCTGAAAGTGGCTTTGGGACTGCTGTTCATATCGCCGCTGATCATCTGCGTACTGTTCAGCTTTCAGCCTGAAGAGCTGATCGGCAAGACGCCGCCCACGTTCTTCACGAATCGACCAACCCTGGACCACTATCGCTGGGTCTTCCAGAATATCTCGGTCCTAAGCTACATGAAGAACAGCCTGGTGGTCTGCTTCATCACCATCACCTGTCAGGTGTTCTTCGCGAGCCTGGCCGCCTATGCCTTCGCGTTTTTCGAGTTTCCCGGCAAGAGCCTTCTATTTACGCTCATCCTCGCGAGCATGATGATTCCGGGCGATATCGTCATAATCACGAATTACGCCCAGATACAAAAATGGGGAATGACCGACAAATATATCGGTCTCGTCCTGCCTCATCTGATATCCGGAACCGCGATATTCCTGATGCGTCAGTGCTATATGACCCTTCCAAAGGACATAAAGAGCGCGGCGACGATCGACGGCTGCGGCGACATAGGCTTTCTGTTCCGCATTGCGATGCCGCTTTCCATACCGTCAGTCGCTTCATTGAGCATTTATCTGTTCATCCTCATCTATAACCAGTACTTCTGGCCCTTGCTCGTGACGAACAAGGACACGATGCGCACCATACAGATCGGTATGGCGATGCTGGTGAGTTCGGAGCGTCTGGAATACGGCCCGCTTCTGGCCGGCGCGGCGACATGCATTCTTCCCGTGGTCATCATTTTCATTTTCGGCCAAGACTACATCGTGAAAGGTATGACCGCGGGGTCGGTTAAAGGGTAGCTGTTGCTTCGCGGTACCGGGCACCCGCGCGGGCAGGTCTGTGAGGCATTATCGCTAATATAGGAAAAGGAGAAGGGGACATGAAGAAAATCGCGTTGCTTTTGATGGTATTATCGGTCGCTGTCATGCCGTTCGCGGCGTTTGGACAGGCTGCGCCTGCCGCGAAGGTGGCGGTGCCCGCGGGGCGCACCGAAGTCATCTGGTGGAGCAATTTCAGCGGATCGATGCAGAAATCGCTGCTGACTATGATCGAGAAATACAATGCCGAACAGAAAAAGTATTTCGTCAGGTTTGAATTCCAGGGTGGCGCCAGCGATCTGATGGCCAAACTCCAGGCTACCGGCCAGTCGGCGCTTCCCGATATGTTCTCCGGCGCCGTCGAGCACACGGGCTTCTTTGCCGCATCCAGCTTCTGCAAGCCGCTCCAGGATTTCATCGATAAGGACAAGTGGGACTATTCCACCACCTATCCTCATCTTATAACCGCGTACAGCGACGGCGAGGGGAGGCAGATGGGCTACCCGGTCGGCAACAGCTTTGCCGGCATCTACGTCAACATGGACATGTTCAAGAAGGCCGGAATCGATCCCTACAAGGAACTCAAATCGCTCCAGGACGTATACCGGGTCGCCAAGATCATGGTCGAAAAGAAATACGCCAAGTATGGCGTTGCCTTCCATAACAACGGTTACTACGTGAACGCGGCGCTCGCGGTAGAAGGCGTCGATTCCGTCAATGCCGGTAATGGATACAAGGGTCGCGCTGACGCCAGCCTCTATGACAAGGGCGCTACCTACAAAGCCATGTACAGCATGCTCGACGCGTATCAGAAAATCTACGCCGGCGGCTATGGAATTCCCTACGGCACCGACTGCAATGGTGAAGTCGTTCCGAAATTCGCCAAGGGCGAACTGGCTATGTTTGTCGGTGTCATTTCCTTCCACAACCGCATCCTGACCTCAGGCGGCGACAAACTCGATATCGGCATGGTTCCGATGCCCGGCTGCTCCGAAAACAGCAGATCCACCGGACTCCCGGCCGGCGGCACCGGCAGCTTCATCGCCAACAACGGTAAACCCGCTTCCCAGGCCGGCGCCTACGACTTCATAAAGTGGATGGCCGAGCCCGAGCAGGCAGCTTACTGGGCGGTCAGCACAGGCTATCTCCCCGTATCATCCAAGGCCGCGGCCACCGAAACCTACCAGACCTTCATGAATAGGGTTTTCCCGAGAGCCAAGTACTGCCTCGACGCTCAGATGAAGGGCGACAAGATCACGAAGACTCCCTACCTGCCGATCGCGAACGAGCTGCTCAAAGCTAACCTTCTCTCGATCGAGCGTGTGGCGAACGATCCCAAGTACAGCATCGATAAAGCCATCAAGGAAGCCACCGCCTCTGTCAACGAGGCTCTGGAGTTGTACAACCTCGCGAACTGATAATCAGTTTTGAATGTTGAATGTATGTGTCCATGACTGGACTATGGAAGGTGGCGTGGAAAACGCGCCACCTTCCTATTTTTAAGCCCTGAAGCCGCCTATGCAAAAAGCGGCTCCAAAGTGAAGCGATGCCATGATGAAAAAATTCCTGCTGTCATTGTGCCTGCTCGCGCTTTTATTCGCGCCTTCCGTCTCGGGCGAATTTATTGCAGCCCAGACAGCCCCCCAGGCTGACGCGCAGGCCGGCGTTAATACCGCCAACTATGCTGCCCGGGTATTCGATACATCCGGCGATGCGGGACGTATGACCTGCCGCTACCTTTACCTCACGGAACAGTATCTTCGCGACACCGAAAATGTCAGGGCGGGCGACAGCAGCGTCTACACTTCCCCCGAAGGCCTGGTGATGGTCGTGGATTGCGGCAACCAGATTTCCGGAGGCCAGGTTGTGGAGAGCCTGCACGCCATGGGTGTCCGTAAAATCGATATTTTCGTCGCCTCGCATCCGCACGCCGACCACATCGGCGGCTTTGCGCTGCTGGCCGACGCGTTCGATATTGACCACGTCTACATGAACAGACATGAATACGATAGCGGCACCTACCAGGCCATGCTGGGCATAATCGCCGAAAAGAAGATCCCCATGACCAGGCTCGTGGAAGGCGACAGCTTCGATTTCGGGCCGAGCGTGAAGGTGAAATGCTACAATCCGCCCGCCGATTTCGATTTCAGCGCCGCGACCCAGACCGCGTCGTCCATTGCCAACGAAGGATCGCTCTGCCTGAAGATGAGCTTCGGCAAATCCTCATTCTTTACGTCGGGCGACATGTACATAGGTTCAGAGCGCCGCGTGGCCGAAACCTACGGCGCGGAAATCGCCGCCGACATCTCCAAGATGAACCATCATGGGGACTCGACCTCCAACTGCACCGACTTCATTCAGGCACTTCGCCCCAAACTTGCGGTCGCGATGAATGAAGGTGTTCTGAGCCTCGTCGTGAACATGAGATACCAGAAGGTGGGCGCGCGCACCTTCTACAACTGCATCGATGGCGCGATAAAAGTGTCCACCTCGGGCGACGGAACCTATGAAGCCCAGACTCAGTTCATCAGGGAACTCGTAAAGCTCGGTCAACCTTCTCCCGATGGACGATATTCACTAGAATAAGGCAAGGAAACAGACAATGAAGAAAAGACTTTTAGTGTTTTCGGTCGACGCGATGGTCCGCGAGGACGTCGAATATCTCAAAACCCAACCGAATTTCAGGAAGTATTGCGAAGGAAGCAGCGAGGTTAAAACCATCCGGACTGTCTATCCATCGGTCACGTACCCCGCACACGTGAGCATGGCCACCGGCTGCTATCCGGACAAGACCGGCATCTCCAGCAATTTCGCATTCACTATCGGCAGCAAGGAAGAAACCTGGAACTGGTTTCACGATTCAGTGAAGGTTGACGACATTTTCACCGCGGCCAAGGCCGCCGGATATTCCACCGCTTCCCTCTTCTGGCCGGTGACCGGCTGTCATCCTGACATTGATTACCTGATGAATGAATACTGGATGCCGAATCCGGACGATACGCTGGAAAGTTCTTTCAGGCGCGCCGGCTCGAGCGACGAGATGATCGACATCATCA
>Ga0209800_10004364_pt1 | contig 10506 bp, 4 predicted proteins | sample Higcelweek8metaG_FD_187174 | JGI IMG/M metagenome (GOLD analysis project Ga0209800, IMG submission 187174) | Freshwater pond sediment microbial communities from the University of Edinburgh, under environmental carbon perturbations - High... | ecosystem: Environmental > Aquatic > Freshwater >... | reverse complement strand
TGTCAATATCTTCACTGTATACAAAATCCATGAAATTGCGGCCGATCAGTTCACTGACAGGATATCCAAGTGTTGTTTCCCACTCCCTGTTAAGCCTGCGGAAAACCCCTTTGATGTCGCAGATGCAAAGCAGATCAAGCGAACTTGAAAAGTACCTGTCAAGTTCGTCCAGACTCTCCCGCAGACGGAATGTCATTGTGTTGAATGCTGTAGCGAGAGTCATAATCTCACGGGGCCCGCAGACCTCAGCCTTAAGCCAGATTTCTCCTTCGCCGATTCTGCGGGCAATACCGGTGATCTGTTCAATGGGTTTTTTCAGGATCATGTTGAGGAGTATGACTGTGAAAAAACTCAATCCGATTATAAGTGCAAGCGCCTGGATAATTGTCTGAAACAGAAGCTTTGAGAGCATTGTCTGAATTGACTCATCAGTAGTATAAATTACCAGTTCACCAAGCTCCCAGTTTTTACCACTGTTGTCTTCATGGTATATTTTAATCTTCGGTTTTTCTTTTCCGTCCAGATTTTCAGTATTTTCATTATTCCGGCCGCTTAGCGCATGTATTTCACTTTGGCGGTTTGCGGCAACGCCAGTCCAGAGTTTACCATCCTGTAAAACGACGATGCCTGAAAGATAGGGGTTTTTTATCTCCTGCAGCAGCAGATTTTTCACCACATTTTCATCAAGATTCCAGAATGGAAGCGATATCTGAAAGGCAAGTCTGCTTGAAATCTGTTCAATTTCACGGTCCATCCGTTCAACTTCCCTTGACCAGATGATCCTGTAGGAGATGAAACCATTTACCGCCATGATCACTATTATTGCTATAATGTGAACAAAGATGATACGCTCATAGATTGTCGATGTCTTCTTACGCATGATTCAACAGCACCCATAAAAAGGATGTATTCTTAGCCGCCGGACAGGTTCTTCATGTTAATGTTAAGAGTTGAAAATGTCAAATAAAATATCTCCGTGCAGTGCAATGCTGACCGTGAGTGATACATATTCGTCTAAAACCCTGAAAATGCTTCCGCTGAACAAACGGTATTGAATTGCTGTATCAGGGAGTATATAATTAAACTTTAACCGGGATATTCGTTTCTATGCTGCGGCTGTTTCAACAATTGACATCTGATATAAAGTGCTTCAGCGGAAAGATTATTTTACATGATGCTTCTTTATTGCTCCAAACAACCGGCTCATTAAAATTATAGAAAGAAACGGCCATGAATAAACTGTATTCACATATTCTGTTACTGTTGTCTATTCCGTGTATTCTATTTGCAAGAGACACAGTAAGAGTCGGCACGTTCATGCTCCGTCCATTCATGATGGAGGGACAGGATAAAAGACAGACGGCCGGTGTTGCCGTTGATTTCTGGGAAAAATATGTGGCGCCAGAGATGGATGTCGATATTGATGCATCAGGGCCTTTTCCGATAATGAGGACACAGAAGATGCTTGAGGACGGGGATATTGATGTAATTTGCAATATGACAAAAATTCCCGAGCGCGAAGAAAAATTCATTTTCTCGGCGCAACCGCTTTCCGAGATAGCGATCAGTATTGTTGTCCTTAAGGAAAGCCGTCTGAAGAAAGTCACCTGCCGGGATGATCTTTACAATTTAAGAGTAGTCTCACTTGAAAAAACATTCATTCCACCTCTTCTTGCAAGTGAAAAAATAAAGATCGAACTGGTTTCCGGCGCGGATTTTTTCCAGAGGTTTATTGAAATGCTTGAGGCCGGGCATGCAGACGCATTTCTTCATATCAACAATTACTCTCTCAGATATGAATTGGCGCAGTTCGGAAAAACAGACTCATACAGAATAATTGCACTGCCGGTGGATAAAGTCAAGGTGTACTGTGTATTTACTAAATCAGAAAGAGGTTTAATGCTTTCCAAAAAATTTGATGCTGTAAACAGATCTCTTTTCAAAGCGAGGGTATACGACAGCCTCGCCGAGGAAACGATAAAATAAAAAGTGATTTCCAGGAAATTATACACGGCCTCCGAATCAGGCATCACCGCAGCATATCATCAGGCAGCCGTCTGGAAACTTTTTTCGCCCCGTGCAAAGGCCTGACTTGATTGACAGACTGGGTACGCCCGAGCAGATCAGTCTCAAGCCTGGACTTTTTATCCATGGATTTCCCTTTTACCGTATTGACAACTTTGGTCTGAAAATCGGCCGCTGTGAAAAGCAGGCGGAATGTTTTTCCGACCATATGAGCGCCTTCGCCAGCACCATTCTCATCCGGAAACTTATCCGTCTGTCCGTATACAAACCACCCTGTGTCTGATGTCTCGTTTGTCCAGACAATCGATGCCTCCCAGCGCATGGACTTGCCGCCAAAAGGAAGGGACCAGTCAGTTGAAAACCTGACAGGTGTTGACCAGTTTACAAGATCCTCTGATGTCACAAGCCACATTCCACCCATACCTACAACACCTGCTGAAGTATAATCGTATGTACCCAAAGGCATCAGATAACGATTTATTTTGGCACACCATACAGGATGTCCTTCAAGAGCATCACCCTCAACTCCCATTATGTCAACTCCTGACAATACCGGAACATCCCGTCCTCCGTCTGATGGCAGTGAAAAGGAGGTTCCGCTCCATTTCAGACACTCAGACAGTTTAAGAGAATCACCCTCAATTGGAATCCGTGCCAGACAGATTCTCACCGGTGCATAATTGATCCGGCTGTGATCAGTATAAACAATGTAAACAAATCTTCCATCCGCAGAGGCCACCACACCCGGTTCAGAGATTCCCTGATCAGCCGGGGCGCTGTCGCCTTCAATTTTTGCATTGGCGCACACAAGCAGACGCTGCCGGTTTCTCCATGTTTTTCCGGAATCCAGTGAAACCGCGGCACCGACACTTGCATAAAATCCCGGAATCAATGTTCCGGGAATATTGGGCAGATTTTTGTGATCTTCCGCATGATAAAATCCCCATACTTTGCCTTTGGAATTAACCCATGTGCCGCTCATGCCTGCATATCCGTTTTCCCATGAGCTTGTACTCACAGGTTTCATAACCTCAGTGATTTTTTTGAAAGATGTAAACGTCTGCGGATTTCCGCCCTCAAGCAGCCATGTTGAAATACCTCCGGATATAAGCAGATTCAGAGACGACTGAACAGACGGCATCCGTGTGGTTCCTTCATCAGGGAAATAGTCTAAAAGCGGGCCGTCTGGTCCCTGCGGACCATCTTTGGCCAGTAAAAGATCCTTTTCCTGACCTAATATCATAAATGGTTTGGAACCGAAGTACAGTGTATCCTGAGCCATAGTAAATATAAACATCAACAGCAGCAGCACAATCTGTTTCATTTTTATTCCTGTAAACGAAAGGTGATCAGGTATTATTTTGTGCTTAATATAAATAGTTTCTCTTCGGTCATCAATATAATGGCTGTTATCAGGCTTCATTTTTATCATCACACAACATTCAATCTCTTTACTGGAAGATAAAATGCATTTTTTTCCATCACACAATATGTGCAGATCTTTGTTTCGCAGCCATATAGAATAGAACGTACAGCCAGTATACTTTGCCTGCAAAAAATTATTTCAGTACTACCTTGTGTAATCAATTATCTTTGAGAAACGCTAAAAGCTGATTTCAATAAATCAAACTATTACAGCTGTTAAAAAACCCAGATCAATATCTGTAACAATGGAGGTACTGCAATGATTTTAAGGAAAATGTGTAATTTTTTCAGCATTTTGCTTGTGCTGACAACTGCACTTTTTGCCCAGACTGAGCTTATCCGGAATGGAAATTTTTCAGGCGGCTCTGCAAACTGGAATCTTGGAAAATATGGAGGGAGCTCAAGCGGTTCAGTAAACAGCGGAGAGTACGCTATTACAGTTTCAGCTGCAGGAACTGAATACTGGAATGTTCAGTTTACACAAGGGACGCTTTCGCTTGTGCAGGGTAAAACATACAAGTTCAGTTTTGATGCCTATAAAGGGAATCAGAACAGCGGGACCCAGATTATGCAGGTAAATATCGGCCAGTCTGGAAGCCCCTATACATCCTATTTTGGAACACAGAGTAAACTCATAACTCTGACAGCCACAAAAACGCATTATACCTACACTATTATTATGACAAATGCAAGTGATGCAAATGCACGTGCAGAGTTTAACTGCGGAAATTCAACCGGTGGTTATTATATTGACAACGTAAGTCTTTACGAAGAGACAGCCACAACACCGCTTCTCAGTGCCTTGCCGATTTCAATTGACTTTGGCAGCGTCATAACCGGTTCATCGAAGGTAATGAATATAACGTTGCAGAATAGAGGAACTGCTGCAACAACTGTAAGTGCAATACAGACTTCATCGTCAGTTTTTACTGCAGGCCTTACTGTGCCGGCAACAGTTCCGGCATCTGGAAGCGCCACACTTGCAGTTACCTTTTCACCATTGACAGCAGGTACTGTTTCAGGAACTGTGACAATTTACAGTGACGCATCGGATAATCCGATCATTACAGCAAACCTGACAGGCTCTGCGTCCCTTCCAGGAATCGGAATATCTCCATCATCGCTTGTTTTTTCGTCTGCCCCCGGAGTTGCCGCTAAACAGACAATTTCACTGTCCAATTCCAGTTCAGTTCCAATAACCTGGAGTCTTGTAAGTAACAGCGCATGGGCCACGGCTGCACAGAATTCCGGGAGTATAGCGGCAGCATCACAGGCCGTCTGCACTGTAACAGTAAACAGTGCTGTTCAGGGTGTCTTTTCAGGCAGCCTGACACTGACACATTCGGCATCGAACCAGCCGTCTCCAATGTCAATAGCTTTATCTTTTACAGTAACTTCCGGATATCAACCGACAAGTCCCTTTATTCTTAATCCGGAACTTGGAATTGATTTTGTACGCAACATTGCCGCATTCAGGTCAAAAGCGCGGGATAATGTCAATGGCGGATATTACACAAATATCAACCGGCAGGGATATTCCACAGGGGCCAATGAGAAAGCGCTATGCGGACAATCACGTATTTCATACGCATTTACACGTGCATTCATGCTTACAGGTGACGAGCAGTATCTTGAAATGGCGCATCATGCGCTGAAGTTCCTTTATACACACGGCTGGAATAACGGCTGGTATTTCATCACTGACTCTACTGGAAATTATATGGACCACTGGGGACATAATGACTGGTGGAGTTTTCAGCAGCACTACGCATTAATCGGCATCTCCGCAATGGTTGAAGCAACAGGCGGCCGGATGAACTGGAATGACGGAATGGAAAGCGACCACACCTGGCTTATGCGCGGCGTCAATTCAAACTATGCAAAACTCTGGGATGCACGCCCTGCGACAAAAGGGTATTACAACTATTCCAACCGGGCCTGGACAAACAAATGGGGAAAAGGGTTCACTCCTACTGTTGACGGAGTGACAACACATGGACTGCTCATGGCACTCATGTACGACTCTCTGATCCATAAACAGCGTCTTATTGAGCTGGCCGATAATATTGTCGATCACATGGTGGGAAGCATGGCCGCAGCCGCTGCGGGTTTTCCTGAAAACTACGATGCAGACTGGAACATTGACAACAGCAGTACAGGTATGGATATCGGTCATGGTTATAAAACTGCCTGGGTTTTACAGCGTGCATATCTGCGCAATCCTGATCACCCCGAGTACCTGGCCGGTGCACAGGCACTCATGCAGAACCTCTATGATCACGGATGTTACGATAGTGTCAATGGAGCCCCCTATTCTTATCTGAACTGGAAGACAGGCGCTGTTACAAGTACCAATAAAGATTTCTGGATGACAGAACAGGGATTTACTTCCGGCATTATGAGTTATTACACAGCGACTACGCAGACGCAGCGTGATATGTATATGCGCGTTGCAGATGGTTCAATAAACTTTTTTATGGATCATCTTATTGATCCGGTCTATGGCGAAGCATACAATGTTGTCAGTAAAGACGGCTCTACAGTTGTAGATGCCAATAAAGGCGGACTTTTCACCGCAGGATACCATTCATCAGAACTTGGTTATTATGCGTATCTGTACAGTTCGCTTTATTATCATAAGTCACCTGTACAGCTTTACTACTACTATCCTCAGGAAAATACTGAACGTACATTTAAACTTACCCCGATTGCCATTGAAGAGAATGTATTAAAAATAACAGCCGTAACACTTGACGGCGCACCATATACTGATTTTAACAGTGACACCCGCACCTTGCATCTTGCTGCGGGTGTCGGCGGTAAATTCAAGGTCACATTCGGTTTCACTGCTGCACCGACATTTGCCATAAGCGCAACAGCCGGAAATGGTGGTGCGATCTCTCCATCCGGATCAGTGGCAGTAGTTGAAAACAGTTCAAAGACATTTACAATTACTCCTGCAGCCGGATACACACTCAGTGACGTTCTTGTTGATGGTGTCTCTGCCGGTGCATTGATATCATATACATTCTCAAATGTCACTGCTGACCATACGATTTCTGCTTCATTTTCGGCTCTTCCAGTCTTTACAATTACAGCATCAGCAGGCAGCGGGGGAACAATTTCTCCATCCGGAACAACATCTGTTCTTCAAAACAGTTCAAATGCATTTACAATTACACCTGATGCCGGTTACTCTGTAAGCGATGTACTTATTGACGGTGTTTCCGCTGGTGCTGTCACTTCATATACATTCTCAAATGTCAGTGCAGCTCATACAATCAGTGCTGCGTTTTCAATGATTTCATCAACCGTATATCAGATCAACTGCGGAAGCGCAGGCGCCGCATTACCCTATTCTGCCGATCAGTATTACAGCGGCGGTACAATGCATGCGGTGACAAACACGATCGACCTTAGCGGTGTGACAGATCCTGCTCCCGCGTCTGTTTACAAGAGCGAACGCTACGGAAACGCCACCTACACGATCCCCGGCCTTGCTGCAGGAAACAATTACAAGATACGCCTTCACATGGCGGAACTCTATCAGACCGCAGCAGGAAAACGAAAATTCAATGTATCTATAAACGGTACTGCCGCATTGTCCAATTTTGACATTTACGCCACAGCAGGCGCCCGTTACAAGGCTGTTGTCCGCGAGTTTACTGCAAATGCAAACTCATCCGGAAATATCGTGATTGTATTTACAACAGTTACTGACAATGCAACTGTTTCCGGTATCGAAATCATAGCAGCTGCACCAAACAATGCCCCCGCCATTGCAACAGCAGCGACAGCTTCACCTGATACTGTTATGTCAACCACCACAGCGCTGTCAGTGCTTGGCTCAGACGACAACGGTGAAGCGAACCTCACCTATACCTGGGCCGCAACAGTAACACCGGGCGCAACCGTTACATTCAGTAAAAACGGCACAAACGCAGCGAAAACAACTGTTGCAACGTTTACAAAAGCAGGAAGCTACACATTTCAGGTAACTGTTAAGGACGCCGGAAATCTTACGGCTACAAGCTCTGCAACTGTTACTGTCAGTCAGACCGCTTCCGGCATAACAATTTCCCCAGCCAGTATGACTCTTGACACATCGGCTAAGCAGCAGTTCAGTGCCGCGGTACTGGATCAATTTGCAAATGCAATCCCGTCAATGCCTGTTGCATGGAGTGTGAGCGGCAATGGAACGATAAATACCGCAGGTCTCTTTACAGCAGGGACTGCGGCCGCGGCCGCGACTGTCAGTGCGTCAAGCGGGACAATAACAGGGACTGCTTCTGTCACAGTTCAGACAGCAGGTAAAAGTGTCATTATCTATGGCGATGAACTTGCAGCCGCTTACAATAATTACTCATGGAGCAGCATCTGCAACTTTTTGGATGCAACGCCGGTCAAGGTGGGAACAAAGTCGCTTGCAATCACTTATTCTTCAGGATGGGCCGCGCTCTTTCTGCAGAAAGCCTCAGGCACGCAGACTCATACGGGCTTTACAGCATATAGTTTCTGGGCACATGGCGGAACTGGAGCAGCCCGCCAATGTCAGTTTTTCACCCGCAACAGTGCAGGTGCCGAAAGCAGACATGTAACGGTAAGCATTCCGGCAAACACATGGACGCAGATTACTATTCCGTTAAGCTCACTTGGAAACCCCTCTGATGCAGGTGCCATAATGCTTCAGGAATCTTCGGGCAGCGCTCAGGCGGAATTCAATATTGATCAGCTTGAACTGAAATAAACACAGACAGGTTTGTGATTTATCATCAGGCTTCGCAATTTCACTATTGCGAAGCCTTTTTTATGCAGATCTGCTGACCTTTTTTTACTGTAATACTATTTTTTCCGTCAATGTCTTTCTATTCTTCAATGAAACTCTTAGTTCGTAAATACCGGAATGGATCTGTGCCCTGTTCAAAGGCAGTACAAGATCCGCAGATGATATTTGTCCTGTAAAGAGCGTTTTTACCTTGCGTCCTGCAATATCAAATAGGCAGACGCTTATATTTTCCCACAAAACCGCCCTCGGAAAACGCATTGATAATAGAGAAGCGTTATTAATTGCCGCTTTGAAACCGAACTCATATCCGGTTCTGTCTTTCCGGGCAGTTCCAACTGTAACAGGATTAAACTTCCACCAGTTGAAATTAAACAGCATTCCGAAGCCGCTTCCTGTGAATTTCAGGAAAAGATCATGCACGCCGGCAGCACCACTGACAGCACAGGAATTCGTAGTCCAGGTCTGCCAGCCGCCAGTACCCTTTACAGAACAGGTACCAGCGGCTGTTCCGCTGAGACTGTCAAGATGAATCTCAATGCTCCCGCCGCCTGCCGCAGAAGCCACCCGGGCATCAAAGGATGCGGCACCGGTACCGAAATCAGCACCCTTTACTTTTATGTAGTCCCCGCTGTGAATCGAATCTACATACATTCCGCCGCCGTTATCTTTGCACGCTTCAGTTCTCACCCCCTTTTCCCAGCAGATCACCTCAGCCTGTGTCGTGTCGAAGGGGTTCAGATTGCCTACCTGTGATATCCCCGATGGAGAAGGAATGGCTCCTCCCCACCACGAGAGTTTCGGAATCGCACCGTCGGCACTATATTTCATTACTTCAGCGCATACTGAACGTCTTTCGCGGTGAACAGTCGTCTGTGAGAAATTGATTGCATAATTGAAACCGAAAACGTATGTTTTACCCTTGAAATCAATTATTCCCGGATGGTTCCCTGAAGAATTGGGATTGCCGTCCATAATAGAACCCTTATATGTCCAGGGTCCCATGGGACTGTCGCTCATCGCGTAACCGATGCCTTCCGGACAGCAGGTTGACGCAAAGGCAAGATAGTATCTGTCATTACATTTGTAAATCCACGGAGCTTCCTGATACGTCTGGATTTTCGGTAGCTTGACAATGCTGCCTGAATATGAAATCATATCCTTATTCAGCTTTACATAGTAAACATTCGGATTTCCCCAGTATAGATAGGCCTGGCCGTCTTCATCAATGAATACGCTCGGATCGATATCATCACTGCTGTTGTTGATCAGCTGTTTCCCCAAAGGGTCGGTGAAGGGCCCGTATGGACTGTCGGAAACAAGCACGCCAATTCCCCTTAACTGGACAGGACAGTACAAATAAAACTTTCCATTTCTATAAATGCACTGCGCCGCCCACGCGCCATTTGTTCCGGCCCAGGCGAAATCCTTAAGTGTCGCAACCGCTCCGCGATCCCTCCAGTTGACCATGTCAGTAGATGTGTAAAGCAGCCAATCAAGCATCTTGAATCCGTCAGCATCATCTTCATCATGACCTGTATAAAGAAACACAGTGTCTTTATATACCATTGGAGCAGGATCAGACGTAAATTTCGTCTGTATTACCGGATTCTCCCCGAAGCATGCAGCTGTTAAAAAAACGGCTGCAAGTAAAAATACCAGTTTTGTCAATATATTATTTATCATCACACTTATCCCGGTCAGGTTTTAATATGTCAACATATCACATTATAGTTTCTTTGTCAGCTCTACTGTTTTTGTAAATACATTCTTTTTGTCAACAGAAGCCCTTAAAACATAGATACCAGGCCTTATCTGCGCCTGTTCCAATGCCAGTATCATATTCCCCGAATTCAAATGTCCTTTAAACAGCGTCGTCACAAGTTGTCCGGAAAGATCAAACAGGCATACAGACAATTTTCCCCCGTAGACTGATGGTGAAAAATTCAGATGCAGTTGTTTCACATTTCCATTGTTAGTAATGATTTTAAACTCATTTTCCATTCGAGCGGAATTTGAGCCCGCACTTCCTGTACCTGTCGGGACGGGGCTAAACTTCCACCAGTTGAAATTGAACAGCGCTCCGTTTCCTCCTGTAAATTTAAAGTACAGATCATGCACCCCTGAAACACCGGTGACAGCACAGGTTTCTGCAACCCAGGTCTGCCATCCGCCCGTACCCTCCACTAAACATGTACCAGCCGCCGGACTATTCAGGCTGTCAATATGCAGTTCAATAGTCCCGCCGCCTGCCGCAGAAGACACTCGGGCTG
>Ga0209800_10004363_pt1 | contig 10506 bp, 7 predicted proteins | sample Higcelweek8metaG_FD_187174 | JGI IMG/M metagenome (GOLD analysis project Ga0209800, IMG submission 187174) | Freshwater pond sediment microbial communities from the University of Edinburgh, under environmental carbon perturbations - High... | ecosystem: Environmental > Aquatic > Freshwater >... | reverse complement strand
AGAGGTTGAATTTTACCTTTTTAAACTGCACCTGAACGGTATTTGCACCTATCAGGCGTACAATGCTCTGGTCTTCATCGCCGTAAGCCTTAGGCACTACAAATAGAACCTCCATGTCACGCTGCGCGGCGAGCCCTCTTGTGAGGCCGTAGCTCGCAGTTCCGAGTCCGCCTGCAATATGAGGCGGGAACTCCCATCCAAACATCAGGACACGCATATCACAGTTTTTTTTCTTTATACTTGGTTTCGAGCAGGGTAAGGATCCTCAGCACCTCACTTACACTCCAGGCCTGGGAGATAGCTCCTCTGGGCGCATGCGGAGGATCACCGTCATAGATCTCCGAGACAGTAGAGATACCTGCTTCAGTCAGAGTCTCCTCGAATCCTGTAATAAGCTTCCTCACCCGTGACACTCCGCTCTCACCGTAAACCTTGAGCCATCCGTCACAGAACGGGCCCACCAGCCAGGGCCAAACTGTTCCCTGGTGATATGCAGAATCACGTTCCTCCTGCGTTCCCAGGCACTGGCCCCTGTAGCCCTCCTCCGCCGGAGAGAGGGTCCTGAGGCCCCTCGGGGTCACCAGCACCCTGTTAACCAGATCCAGGACACTTTTCATCTGGTCAGTACTCAGCATTGAATATGGAAGGGATGTGGCAATGACCATATTGGGCCTTACCTCCATGTTGCGAATTTCATTGTCGCGGATATAATCAGCAAGATACCCGTGCTCCTCGTCCCAGAAATAATCGATGAATGAGGTGCGGATCAACCTGGGCAGATCCTCCCACCCCTTTATAAACTGTTTATCCCTGCTACCCCTGGCACACTCAAGGGAAAAACAAACTGCATTGTACCAAAGTGCATTTATCTCGACGGCATAGCCGTTGCGGGGTGTCACAGGGACACCGAATACCACAGCATCCATCCATGTAAGTGCCTTTCCCGGAGCATCAGCATAGATTAGTCCGTTGGCCCTCATATGTATACCGAAGGAAGCCCCGTTACGGTAAGCATTGAGCACATCCTTCATCGGGGCACCGTAACGCTTCCATATTTCTGCAGGCTCGAGCCCGTAGCTGTGCAGTGCATTGAAAAACCATAAGGGTGCATCAACGCTGTTAAATGCGGGGTTGTCATCATTGCCCATATTGGGAAAGAGACCGCCCTGCATCCGCCGGACCTGGGTGTCAAGCACGGCCGCATAGAGATCTTCCGATTTTCGCGCCAGGGCTATGCCGGGCAACGAGATGAAGGTATCACGGCCCCATGATCCGAACCAGGGGTAACCGGCAATAATATTCGTGTTTTCACCACGCTTTTCAATAAACTGCTGAGCGGCATTCCGCAGGCAGTTGTTAAAATCACTGCGTGCAATCTTGCCGGCCACCGTACGGGTGAACTTCCCCTTAAGACCGGCGGGCTTTTCCTCCGTTGTGGATGCCGAAAAGACTATTACATCACCCTTTGATACCGTAATCTCAAAGAAACCCGGTGCAAAAAGGTCTTCAGAAAAGTCATATCCCCTTTTTTGTTCCTCAATGTACTCAACACCCTGGTACCAGTCCGGTACCGAAACGAAATCAGCCTTGCCTGAGAGTTGCATATTCAGCCAGGGGAACCCCTCGTACATCTTGATTTTTATGCCGTTGCTTATGGGGTAAACACGGGTATTAGCCTCCATATTGGCGTGAGTCAGCTGGTGTACATTACGGAAAGCAAGAAAAGGCCTGATCTGCAGCGTTACAGGTTCATCAGCCTCAAGAATCGTGAACCTGTTCAGAAACTGCTCCTCATAATGCACCAGGAGCCTCTCCTGCTTCAGAAAAACATTGCCCACCCTGTATGTCATTGAGGGAATATCCTGAATATCAAAGTCTTCTATATACTTGTGGCCCTTGGGACTGTAATAATCACCTTTGTATTTACGGATCCCCGTATTGAAACTCTGTCCGTTGTTAACAACAGTAACATCGAGTGCTGACAGGAGTACATGCCTGTCTCCTCCCAGTTCATCAACGGGACACACCAGAAGTCCGTGGTATTTCCTGGTATTGCATCCCACAATTGTCGTCGAGGTGTATGTGCCGGCTCTGTTTGTACGCAGAATCTCACGGCTAAGGGCGTATTCCAGATTTACCACCTGAGCCTTGTCAAACTTTATATATCCCATAATGCTTAGGGTTTCGGCGTTAAAAATTAAAGTCTTTAAAATACCAAAAAAATAATCTAAATCCAATAAAAATCAAAAAAATCAGACCCCTTAAGCATGCAAATACAAGTTCAGGATCCCGGAGCCAAAAATGAATATCTTTACAGCTTTATGAAATAACCGCAGCTAAACCGTTTAGTTCGCAAAGTTACTAATTTATTGTCAGCCTTATGTGTTACATATCCAACAATATGAAGAGATCTGCCGCCATTTTGCTGTCTGTTTTCGTCCTGGCAGCAGGATGCAAAAGAGAGGCAGTTACCGTAACCGGATCGGTGAGTGGTATCGGAGGTAATGAATACCTTGTTCTCCGTGAGATAAAACCGGGAGTACTTGAACCCATTGACTCAGTCATTCCTGATTCGGAGGGAAATTTTAGTTTCAGGACAGAGACACCGCGGCCCTCTTTCTACATGATCTCGACAGGGCTTGACAACTTCCTTACACTCCTTCTCTCACCGGGTGAAAAGGTAACAGTCAGGGCCGTCAGGGACTCTCTGTCTTTGCCCCGCTACATTTCCGGATCACCGGGTACAGAGGTGATACTGGGATTCAGGAGGGAGCAGGAGAGTCTTATCAGGGAACTTGAGCGGCTCACGAAAGTTTATAATGACAGTCTTAACAGCAGGGACCTGCCACTGATTATGGACAGTCTTGACAGAAAAGCCGCAGCACTGGTTGCAGACTTCACCCGGCGGGCAGGAGCCCTTCTTGATGAAAACAGGAACTCCATGGTCTCACTTTTCCTCCTGAACCAGCAGGTGGTGCCGGGAATACCCCTTTTTGATCCGGCAAAAGATCCTGAGCCATACATTCGCACAGACTCTGCACTTTTTGCACTGTACCCCGAATCTGACCTGGTAACCGACCTTCATGCCTTTGTCGCCTCCCTTCGTAAAACAGTTGCCTCCACTGATGCTGCAATTACAGGCTTCGTCCCCGGCTCAATACTCCCTGACATAGCTCTTCCCGGTCCCGGGGGAGACACCCTCAGGCTTTCATCGATGCGCGGAAAGGTGGTACTCGTAGATTTCTGGGCAGCATGGTGCCCCCCCTGCCGCGAAGAAAACCCTAACCTTGTGAAAATGTATGATATGTACCACTACCTGGGATTCGACATTTTTCAGGTGTCACTCGATATGACTGCCGAAGACTGGACTGCAGCCATAAAAAATGACCGGCTTGGCAGGTGGAAACATGTGAGCGACCTCAAATACCGTGACTCTGAAGTAATAAAGACATTCGGAATAACAGGCATCCCCTTCAACTTCCTCATTGACCGTGAGGGAAAAGTAATTGCAACCAATCTGAGAGGCGTCCAGCTGCAGAAGAAGCTCGGGGAGATATTCGCGCAGCAGTAGCTGAATTTTTACTTTATTTGTACCCGAAACCAGAATTAGAGATGAAGAAATATTTTTCGGCAGTCGTTATTGCAGCCCTCATTACCGGATGCAGCAGTAAGGATACGGTAATTATCAGGGGCACATTCAGCGAAGGTAAAGAAGGCACTGTCTACCTGGAACAGTCAGAAATCGACAGTAAGACCCTCGTCGATTCTGCGACCGTCAAAAGAGGACGGTTCACTTTTAAAAGGGAGATCTCAGGTCCGGAGTTCTTTCAGGTGGGTGTAAGCAACACCGATTTCGTCTCACTGCTGGCGATGCCCGGCGATAACATTTCACTGTCACTGGGAAAAAGCCCGCTTGTGCTGAACTATACTGTGGAGGGATCACCTGAATCAGACAAACTGAAGAAGCTCGACGGAGCCCTCTTTGTTACCCTGAGAAGCCTAGATTCTCTCCGCAAAATTTACAGTAGTCTCAGTGCTGAAGAAATTTCCCTAAGAGGTGCTGACCTTGAAAATCAGTATATCGAGACAGTAAACTCTCAGCGTAAGAAAAACATAGAGTTCATCCTTGGCAACGTCGGCTCCCTGGCCTCGGTGAAGGCCCTTTATCAGCGGATAGATGAGAACACCTATGTGCTGTACCAGCCGCGTGACCTGCAGTTCCTTAAGATAGTATCAGATACACTGTCAGTAAAATACCCGGCATCAAGACATGTCCTGGCCCTGACTGAAAATGTAAACAGCGAGCTTAATCAGATGTACATCAACAGGCTGGCTTCAATTGCTTCCGTGACTCCGTCGGAGAACATGGATCCCGACCTGGCTGATACTGAAGGCAGAAGAGTGAAACTTTCTTCATTGCGCGGTAAGTATGTACTCCTCTCATTCTGGTCCTCAACCTCCCAGGCCTGCATGGAAGAGCTTCCGGTACTGAAAGCACTGTACGGACAGTATAAAGCCAAAGGACTTGAAATATATCAGATAAGTCTTGACCCTGACGAAAGCAGGTGGAGGAATGTGGTCAGGTTCGAGGATCTGCCCTGGATATGCGTAAGGGAAGACGATCCGGCCAATCCGCGCTTCACAAAGGCACTGAATATCACACAACTGCCTTCAAACCTCCTCTACGACCGGGAGGGAAACATAGTAAACTCGAATCTGTTTGGCCGTAACCTGCAGATAAAGATGGATCAGCTCTTCAACAAATAGATTCCTGTCGTGGAAGCTGTGAAGGTATATTTCGCTTCCGACTTTCACCTCGGTCTCTCTGCCGGGACCAATCCGCATGTCCGCGAGGCAAGGGTGGTTGCGTGGATCAGAAAGGCTGCGGAGGATGCTTCCGAGATATATCTGCTGGGCGATATATTCGACTTCTGGTGGGAGTATAAAGATGTTGTTCCGAAGGGTTTTACACGATTCCTCGGAACACTCTCCTCAATAACTGACAGCGGAATAAAGGTGCATGTCTTCACCGGGAACCACGATCTGTGGATGAAGGAGTACCTGGCTGAGGAGTGCGGCGTTATTATACATCACCGGCCTCTGCTGACAACGATAGGGAATGAACGGTTCTACCTCGCTCACGGAGAGGGCCTGGGAACCCTCAGCCGCGGTTTTAAATTCCTTCTCGGATTTTTCCATAACCGGTTTGCCCAATGGTTCTTTACCTTTCTCCATCCCCGGATCGGAATGACTATCGGCCATTCATGGTCGAACAGCAGCCGGCTGGCAAAGCATGTTTCCCTTCCGTTCCTCGGTGAGGAGAAGGAAGACCTGATTAGGCATACACGGCATTTGATCAGTGAGGGGTGTGATGCGCAATACTTCATTTACGGTCACAGGCATATGCCCCTGACTTTTGATGAGAGCGGCAGAAGAATGATTATACTCGGAGACTGGTTCAGCTTCACCAGCTATGCCGTATATGACGGGAGTGAACTGCGTCTCGTCAACGAACCTTATTCAGCTTAGACCTGAGCCTGACAGTCAGGATATAATAGGAATACTCTTCATTTACATCATCGAACTTATATTCCAGTTTCCTTCCCGACCGGCGTGCCATTTCAAGGAGGCCCATGTATCCTGTTGATATCTTTGTCATATCCTGCCCCTTGAGAGCGGTGTGCAGCAGCTGTTTAAGTCCCTCCTCATCACGCTTGTTGATCATTGCTAACTTCTGCTTGAGGGGACCAACATCACTGTTTCTGATAAGATTGCCGGAGGTGATGATGTAAGAACTCTTCGTGTTCCGGATCATGGCTACCGGCATTCCGAATTCGTGTTCTGCTTCGAAGCCGGGACTGTGCTGGGCGACATTCTGCAACAACTCTATCAGGGTTGTGAACACTCTTTTCTGAAGGTTATGACCCAGTTCGGCTTCATTAAGCCTGGCTTCGTTGAAGTTCAGTACCTCCTTGCTAATGTCATGGGTAAGCGGGCCTGCCCAGATAAAATATATATCATGGGCCTTCATGGCCTGCTCAAGGATCATGACCTTCCGGCCGCTGAAAGGCTTTTCCTTTTTGCTTCCGTGAACTCCCTGGCCGCCCGAATCAACAGTCTTGCTCAGAATAAAATATGATGTCTGTTCATCAACGTTGGAGAAATCATAATCCAGCTTATTGCCTGTCTTCCGGGCCATCTCCATGAGACCGAGGCCTGCACCTCCCTTTGAACTGAGATCCGATTCCTGAAGCATTTTCCGGTAGGCCTCCCTGACCTTATCAGGCTCGAGGCTGTTTATATCTTCAAGGCTTTTCTTCAGACCGGAAACGTCAGCAGCTGATATTGGATTGCCTGTGGTGACTGTGTAGCCGTCAGAAGTCTTGTTATAGATTACAAGTGAAACTACTTCGTTGCCCTGGGCAGTGGCGTGGCGTGTTATATTCTGCAGGTTCTCAAGAACGAACATAAAGAGACGTTTCCTTCCCACCATGTTGTACTCTGAAAACTCCATCTCTCTCTCGAGAAGAGTCAGGAGAAGGACCGAGTTTTCACTCGTCACCTCGCCGCGGTATGCGAACATCAGACGTTCGCCCGCAAGTTTCTTTCTTAGTCTGCGTGTTATTTCCATACTTTCCGACGGATATGGATGGAGTAATTTGTTGTCGCAAAGTAAGTATAATTTGTTTCTGATAAAAATGATAAATATTTTCAGCCTGCCCACCCTTCCTGTCAGGAATCAATTGACCGGCCACGTTAAAAGCAGATTCCGGAGAGACCTTGACAGTAATAACATAATGAATGACAGAATATTAAAATGAACAAGTAAATGAGAATATTGTTTTATTCAAAAATATGCCAGATCACATTTTCTCCTAACGCTTACATCGCTCTTTTTGTCAGCCAATATTATTCCTCGTAGTAGTCTTCTGAAATAATAATCGTCTTACAGTAGATAAATCAATAAAGCGTACAATGAAAAACTACATTATTACATGCTGTATGTTAATGGTTGCAAGCGTTTTATGCGCGCAAACAAAAACAAAAACTGTCGAAAAGCCTCCCACTCAGAAGGAGATGAAAGAGATGATGAACGAAATGCAGAAAGAAATGGATGAAATGAGCCTGGAGGATAAAAAGGCCATGGAAGAGATGGGTATTAAAATGCCCGATATGAAGAACTTACAGAACAGCATTTCGGGCATAAGCGACGAACAACTGAAAAAAGCCTGGGAAGATGAATCAAGGATAATACCCGAAAAAGATACAGACAGAATTAATGCAGCTATGGCAACAACGCTCTCCGACGGGGAGATGAGCGCATACATCAGTAAAACTCACCAGTCAGTACTGATGCAATTATCTCCTGCGGCTAAAACTACAGGGGCAATAATTTATCAGCAAATAAAAAGTTTAAATAAATCTGCCGCCAATACGGCAGTGGGATTATGGATGGATGGCAAACCCACACTGGCACTCTATCTTATGGGTGAAGTCTGCAAATCAGACCCGGCAAATGCAATCAACTTAAATAACTATGCAGCCTTTTTAAGCATGTGTGGAGCCGAACAATTATCACTTCCGGTTTTAAATAATTTAAATAAACGTTACCCGAACAACAGTACTATCAGCAATAATATTGCTCAGGCATGGCTTGGCCTTGGTGATATACCAAAAGCTGAAGAATTTGCAGACAGGGCAATCCGCATTTACGCTTATCATCCGCAGGCCAACATGGTAAAATGTTTGATCGAAGAAAGCAGGGGCAATATTCCTGCAGCCATAGCAGCAGCCAAAAAAAGTATAAGCAAAGCCTATAGTACTGAAAAGGCAGATAAATTAAAAAAACTGGGATATGATTTAAAGAGTGATGATATCAATTGGGACAGGCCCATGCCGCAGGATGCTCTGGGCTTAGGGAAATTTAACTGGCCTGAATATCCAATGAACGTAGAACAGAATGCATCGCTGGAAAAAGAATGGAAAGATTTTAGAAATGAATGCCAGCAGAAAATTAATGAATTGAAAATACAACAGGAATCATTGGAAGAAGCAAGTATCGCCGCCAACGAACAGCGTACAAAACTTATTTTAAGCGAAGGTCAGAAAGGACATTATGTGCAGGTGATGCCCGGGTATGCAGCCAAAGCAATGGTAAAACTTGGTCCCGGGGTAAGCGATGTTAACGGGAATATTTCGTTTGTATTTTCTAATGAACTTACCCCTGTAGTAAGAGCATTGTTGGCTGTGGGAGATCATGAAAATATGCTGAGTGAAAAACAGGAATTACTCGATAAGAAATATGAAGACCAGATCGGAGAAGGCAGATCCAATCCACTGGAAGCTATATGCAAAGATGAGAATGCCATCCGGAACGAATTCTTATCTATGGCCAATGGCGGAGTACAAAGTGCCTACAAAACATACTTCAATTATATGCGCCGTCAAACCAGCGACCTTCTATACTATTACCAATATACAATGTGGCCCGACCAATTTGAACTTGCAAAAGTAATGGCCCAGATTTCCTGGCTGACACAGATAAAAGACCAGAAGGTAAATTTTAAAGCAAAGAGCAGTTGGTGCGCTTCAGTTCCGGCGAATAAAAAGTCCGGTCCGTTACAAAACTTTGATGATGTGCATTGCGACTATGTAAGCACCATGAATCTCGGAATATATAAAATCACTTCAAGCTGCAGCAACCTGACTGGTGAATTTGATTTTGGCGGCGTGAAAATCAATTTGACTGATAATGTAGAAACAGGGCTCTATTCAGGGTCAGCCATGGTGGGTGTCAGTAAAGGAATTGATGGACCGATGGGCACAGAGGTAGAAGGATCACTGGCAGGGCTTGTTGAATGGGACAATACAGGATTTACCGATTTAGGAGCAGTAGCCGGCGTATCCGCAAGCGCAGCAGGGGTAGATATTGCCGGAGCCGATGTAAAAATCACGGTTAACGGTGGCGTTAGCAGGAGCGGCAGCAATATATTACAGGGCATTAAATAAATATCGAAAAACAACTCCTAAAATGAAATCTCTAATTCTTCTGCCTGCAATATGGCTACTTTCAATTCATGCTTTTCCACAGGATTGCAGTAAGGAAATACTGGCTCAAAAAACGGGGACCTGGAAAGCTGGCCAGCAAGGCTCTGTTCAAAATGTTACAGCATCGGATTTAACAAAAGAAAAATCCGTATTGGCAAACATACATAAAATGATTTCATCTGAATACCTCCCGATTGGCTGTGAGGTTTCATACAGCACAGTGTTCGGAAAGGTTCCCTCAGACGGGCAGGTCTTTAAAGCTGATCCATACTATTATGCAATGTATATCCTCAGGTATCTGTGCGATAACAACAGCATCGATAAAACAGATTTTTACGTAGATGTTTCCACAACGACAACAGTAAATATTGTGGCTAATGCTATTTATTATCTAAACACCCTTTATGCCGCAAATATTCCCGACGACGATTTCAGGGGCTATTTTAAGCTGGAAAAAAGACCCGAAATAAAACACGGTTACTATTTCCTGGGCGAAAAAGTTGTAGGCGACAGCCAACTCGAAAATAAAATTATGGAATACCGTTGGCTGATTACATATAATGACACCCTGCCATTTACATATGTCAGCCGGAAGGAATATTTACTGATTCAGCAGAAGAGACTGGAGAAAACAATCAGGGAGAGTCCCGGCGAAAAGGCATATTCGCAAAAATATCTTGATAAGATAAGTGAATATCTGAAAAAAACGGAAAACGAATTGAGCCAGCCTGCCATTTGTATGTGGAATGATGAAGAACGGTTCGAAGGTTTTGTTGAGGAAGGAACACGCGGCTCCTTTATTGCCGTAAAGCCTAATCTGGCATATTATCACCGGAATCTGCCGAAGTCATCACCACAGTTTTTTACTGTGATTTATAAACTGGGCCAGGGAGATCCGGTATTTGAAGCAAATATATCGGCAATCAAAGAAGCTGTTGATTTTGCAGCCCTGAGAAACATGCTGGGAAAATAAAACGACGTATCTCATTTATTTACATAAAGATGAACAGATTAATCCTTTTGTGCAGCCTGTGCATAATAGCCGGATCTTCGCATGCTCAGACAATCCAGCGCCAATCCATTGAGGATAGCGTCATTGGCTGGAAGAAGGTTTACAACTTTAAAGGAGTTAAGGAATCTAAAAAAGTTGACGATAAACTGTATTCCGCAGCACAGTTATCGCTCTGCGATACGATGGCCAACTGGATTCAGGCCAGCTACGTGCCAAAAGGCGGCCTTGGAGACGTTAGAAAAGCTGTTTCCGACAAACTGGGTCTTTATAATCAACACACCTCAGCCCTTCCGCAGAGTTACGGTGCTTATGCCAAAACTTACGTTTTCCTGAAGTATGACAGCAACCATAAGATGGTGCCGGAAAACAATCTCGGGGCATACTGGGCCATATATGCGAACCAGGTGCCGGGATGGGCTATTCCATACCTCTGTAATGCCGGTCAA